>ERZ778017.1203-NODE-1203-length-27010-cov-6.049193_pt1 | contig 27010 bp, 15 predicted proteins | sample MGYA00375747_ERZ778017 | MGnify/ENA primary metagenome ERZ778017 (study PRJEB29350, sample SAMN05509838) | bioreactor metagenome | biome: bioreactor; material: wastewater | place: South Africa: University of Cape Town | collected 2014-03-17 ...
CTTACAATTTGTCTCTTCATCTCCTAATGGACCAGTTCTCAAACCTTTCTTGAGACAATATGAAAACGAAATGAGATTGGCAATATCAACCAATTTTTCGTAATCTTTAGGCTGACAACAAAGAGAAGTTAACTCTGTTGCATTAATGTTCATCACAAAGACCAACCATATCAAGAGTGAACGACGCATTAGTTTCATAGATTTGAAAAGGTTTTGTGACGCACTCAGGAGGATGCCGTGTACGATCAATATATATATTGGCAACCAGAACAAATTCTATTCAGAATTTATGCTTGTAAAAAGTAGAAGGTGCTGCTACCCAAAATAGCTCGGAAATGATATCCAGATTATTGTATGGCATTGGCTGTATAAGTCTGATATTTCCTATAATGAACACTCTTGACTAGAAATTCATGAAATATGCAAATATGGAAATTGTGTCCAATATCGTAATCTAGGTTGAGATCCACTAAACTTTTAGATTTTCTAGACCCACGTATACATTTGGAAACAGAGTCTACCATTGGTTCTGTTTAACTACTGGAAGGCTAATACAATTCTGGGCTCTCGACACTTCTGAAAAATATTATTAGTCTGGAACTGGAAATTCAATTCAGCAAACTTGCAAGTGTAAATCTCGGTATGATTATTATGTATTTTGTGATATTGTTGGTGTTCAAAATCACAAACATCTCAGCTCATTGTGCAAAGTGTTACACTTGACACTACAGCGAAACAATCCACAAAGATTGCATCTTGTATAGTTTGACACATTCCCACAGATACAACATAGTCTTAGTTTTGGCTTTATGATAGAATTTGCTTTAGCTTCACCCGAACGCTCGAAATCGATAAATTGGTAGTTCAAATTTAAAATCGTATTGACAGATATAAGGTTTCTCTCTTGTTCAAAATACAGATTCAAATTACGTTTTGCCGACAAAATTTTCTTTGTCGTAGGGGTATTACCTAGCTTCGAATTGATTGATTTTCTATGATGCGATGTGTGAATTGATTTATAATGAAAGTTCTTGGGCAAGTCGAATGAGGTCGATGGAGAACTTAATTCAACAATACGTTTGTTGACAAGACGTTCGAGCTGTATTTGTTGATTCGACTTCAAAGATGCAGCGGTAGTCACATCGTTGGCCTGCGTCTGAGCCAACATCAACTGGTTGACATTATAGTTCACCTTGGGACGAGGTTTGTTTGCTGGTTCATCGCTAGTGCCACTAGCAGAATCGCCACCCTTTCTCCAAGGCCGGGCTGTCAAGTTGATTGACGACGAAAAGTATATAGTTGATGAGCTGACGTTCGACTTCGGTATCTCTTCTACAAGCATTATGTTTAAAAAGAACAGGTGCAATATATTAAAATGTTTCTACATCGCACATCAAGATATTATGCACTGTGCGCATTATTATATACCACTACGATTCTTACGATTGTGAAAGTAAAGCCAACTTTTTCGGTTATATTAATATGCGGTTCTGTTTTACGATAATTGTTTCCTTACAATTGTTGTCTGTTCTAGCTACTGGTTGTAGTTGAGTTTTTGAACGATAATCTTGTCTCTAATAGGTAATCGACAACGAAGGGTGAGTTTCAAAATCGAAACAACGAATGCCCCCAATATCAACATTCCACGTACACCAAGTTGCATCTTCGATTAGCGAATACATTGTGATGTTTCATAGCATGGTTGCATTAATGTATTGTTGCATTGTGTCAAGTCAGGATCAGACCTGTAGAATATGTAAACTTAATTTACAGGTTACATTGTTCGTGAATCGTTATATATTTATGGGGTCAGTAGACCACAGCTATACATTGTTGGCAATGTGTGCTTACTTTATACATAATGTCTGTCGTTCTGGTTTCATCACCTACTTTTTCAACTCTTCTACACTCTTCTTCATTTCTTCACTGGTAAACGGCTGATCTTCGCGAGCTTTATCTAACATAGGCTTGATCTTTTGTTTGGCCAACGCAGTATTGACACAGGTGATATAAGTATCCCAAAACTCAGTACACTCATTTTCAAGTGACTTTCCCTTCAAAAACTTTTCGGTATACCAATTGTTGAAACAATCGTCGTACTTGTTTTTCGCTTCAGTACATTCAGGTGCAAACGAAACAGACATGAGATTTCCCATAATATACTTCAAGTAATAGCTTCTCCTTACTTACGGACCCACTTGCTCAGTGCGTTCAACTCACTAGGAAGCATTGATAGATCTACATGGTAGCGAGGATTAACATTACAATGCAGGAAGAGACTCTTCAACTATATACAAGACGCGAATATCCAATGTTTATACAATTACACGCTAGAAACAAACACCAACAATTGGTACAACATCGGCGACATGGATGGCATGAAGCGGTACTCAATAGTTCCGTCTAGTTCCAAACGTAAGTCGACAATTTCATATCGCGATGATGAGTTAAATTTGTACAAGGTTGAACTAGAGAAGTTGGAACAAGAGACTACATTGATCCTTCAGGAGATTGATAAGAATATTTCTAAATCGACTTCCATTATCAACGACAAGTTAATTCCCGTGATCAAGCAGTATTCAGTCGAAAGCAAAAAGATTTGGGTAAATACTGGGTTCTGGAAGCAGTTTTTCGAGCAGTCAGCTAACGTGGAAATTAGTACTTATGAAGAACCAATTTCGAGTGAAAATCTTCATCCTGGAAACTTACTATTAAAAGATGACGCAAACGATGATGCTGCTGCGCAGGACACATCGAATCTTCCAGCTCATGATGATGCAGTAACCGATTCTGATAAATTAGGTCAGCTACCCAGTTTCAAGAAGCCCGGGGCCAAACCACATATTGAAGAGTCAACACCAACGTGGTCCATTCAACAATCCACTGCTAAACAATTTCAATCATCAACTCCACAATTAAATAAAGGTCCTTCACTTTTACCCGGGTTCCATCGCCATGACTCAAAATATGATTCCAACGACAGTATTGGCATGCAACCTCCTCCAACATTAACAACAAATATCACACAGTCAACAACAAAATCACCAGTAAAAATTCAAACAATTAGACAGTCATTGGATGCATATCACCGGGTTTCTATGTCGCCCAAAAAGTCCAAATTGAGCGACCACAACAATAGACGATCATCGATAATTGAAAATCTATTAAACTCATCACCAACATTGCCGGAGCCACCTGTTTTGCGATCGGAATTGGCTCAACGGTCATCAGATGCTCACGAACAAGAAGAGCTTGGAAGATTGTCTCCAGTAATTTTACCACCAGAGTTGTCACCAGAGAAGAATACATTGCTCGCAAAAGATAACGGTATAAAAAGGTTTCCCTCAACTCCCAAATTTGCTGGCAGAATTAGCGATGGTAGTGCGGCAATGAAGACACCACTTGGAATCAAATTCGGTGGTGATGACAGTGACCTTCCACCGCCACAACTTGAAAACGACCCAAATAAGAATGCCAATGGTGACGATGAGGATGATGTCCCTCTACCGGATTTAGAAACAGTGGATTTAACCAGAGGAGCACATAAGCGTCAAGGCAACGACTACGATGATGATGCCCATAAAAGATCGAGAATAGAGGCTAACGAGGAAGATAACGTATTTCTAGATACCACCAACAAATCAATTGGTTCCACCATTTACCACTCCATATTACACCAAGAGAAAGAGAAGGAGAAAGAACGCGAAAAAGAGAATACCATTGACGGAGGACAAAATCAGTCCAAATCATTGTCGCATATCTTCGATGAAGCAATGAACAATGTAAACCCTACAGTAAACTCCGGGAGTAAGAATTTACCTGAACCAAACAATATATTTACGGAACTATCCAATGAGGAAAATAGTCAACACGAGACATCAGAAAGCTTTACAAGCGATATGGGATCAATTTTGGGCGAACGATACAAGAATTTATTCGGTAAAAAATAATAGATGTATTATAGCGTACGACTTTGTGCGTACCTCAGCGTATAGTTATAATTAGTGTGAGAATATCAAGTGGTGGAGGTAGTTAACTGTACAGTATTGAAGGTGGTTACACCTTAGATTACTGATGTGAATGTAAGCATCCTGCACCATAATAAAACGTGACTAATCACCTGATTTGAAATTACCAATTGTACACATTTTTACGTAATGCTTACGAATGGCAGACCCATGATTGGCTAGAAACTTGTCAGTTCATTTATGGAATCTGCAGGATGATCATCAGGTGTAAGCCTGGATTGCAGTATATAAACCGGAGTAAAAGTCCATGAAGTTGAAGTAAACTATTACAATTGACTTATCAATTAATTCAACAGTTAACTTAAATAAATAAATAATAATCATAATGGCTTGTTCCGCTTCTTCTTGTGTTTGTGCTCAAAAATCAACCTGTTCTTGTGGACAACAACCAGCTTTACACTGCAACTGCAGTAAGGCAAGCACTGAAAACATTGTTCCTGAAGCTTCTGACGCTTGCGCTTGTGGTAAGAGAGTAAGAAACGCATGTACCTGTGGTGCTAATGCTGTTTGTGATGGTACTAGAGATGGCGAAATTGATTTCACTACTAAATAATTGGGTAATAATTAGGATGTATATTAGCGAATAAATTTTAATGTGGTACTATAACTGACGCAGGAATAATAACCTGAATACCTTGATCGATGTAGTATATCAACTATTATATGTAATCTTTACATGATTATTGAAGATTCAAAGTAACCTCAATAACTGAATGTTGTCAACCATGTGAACAAATAGTATTTTGAAGTTTCAACATATTTTTATCTACAAATGTTTTGTTAAAGACTATAATGGGAACACTATGTTAAACGGAGACAAGCCTATAATTGGAAAATCTAAACAACAATGCATTCTTCTAGATGTTGTCAAACTTGACAGTCTTTGTCTAAAATAATGATCTGCATATAACCACAACATTCCATGCATAAATACGAAAGGTTGCAAATTTCCCGAACAAGGAATTTTCCTTACCCCAGCGAGATACGTATGCAAAGTTGCATACTACACGAATTTAAACAACAAATTAAGTTTGGCCTCAAAATAGGAAAAATGCCACTACAATTGATGTATAATAGTTTGGTATATTGAAAATAATCAAAAATCTACTACAGAAACAATCAAAATTTACGTGCGGACAAGAATATGTATACTGAACCAGCAGCAAACTAAATCAAAAGAGCGGCGACACCGATAGCACCGAGAGCAACTTCAATGGCAATCTTGTTCGAAGAAGCACCACTTGCTCTCTTGACGATTTCTGGAGGAATGGTAAATCCTTCTTCAACTGGTTCTTCTCTCTTCTTCCATCCAAAGAATCCAGTAATTTGGTTCCAGAGGTCATTTAAAAATCCACCAGACGAGGATCCCGAAGATGATGGAGGAGCAGTAGCTGTTGATTCGTCATCGCAATCAGAAGTGGTTGGGTTTCCGGCAGTAGTAGTTGGAGCAACAGTGGTACCTGGTGAAGTAGTGGTACCTGGAGAAGCAGTGGTGGTAGGAGTAACAGTGTTGATAGGAGGAGCAGTAGTAGTTGGAGCAGCAGTAGTTCCTGGAGCGGTGGTTTCGTCACAGTAATCATCATCGTCATCACTACCATTAGGTTGACTAGGCGGGGTGATACCTGAGCCACCGTTGTTATAGTTTCCAAAAATTCCAGAAATGAAGTTACCTACATCGTTGAGAATATCGTTGAAAAAGCCAGCAGCGACACCTTGACCGAAAAATACGAACACTGATACAAGTGCAATTAATGTAGCGTGAAACTTCATAATAGAGTTACCAAATCAAATCAGTCCTTGTTTGCATTGTCTCTATAGTACAGATAACCTCATATATATATTAGTGTATAAAAGTCATGGGGTCTTATACTAAAGTAGTAATTTTGTCTCGTCTCCCATAACGGCCATCTTATGTAGTAAATTGCTAAATACAGAAAACGGTTTCCGGCATATGAAGAAAGACACCCCCTTGAGCACACTGAAATCAGCAAATACAATTTTCCAATGTGCAACCTCTCACCCAAAGCAACAATCGACCATCTATTCTTTTGTCGCTTCCTTAGATCCATAGTTACTTGAACTAGATTTTGTTCTGAATCTTCAAATTAGGTTGGCTTTTATGTCAGGTTCCAAGGTTTGTCGGCTTTGTTCCAAGGAGATATAAAACAAGATACATACATTCGTTGAGAACACTTTTCCGTTGTCCATGTATCGACCGGGAATTAGATCAAACATTCAGGTGATTGCTAGGAGGTGCTAATATTTTTCCTTCCATCACTTTTCCGTTTTCAGTAATTTTTTTTAGCAACTCGTATATTTTTCTACATTTGATGAGGCGTTTACGAGTGGACCCTGCCTAGATAACCTGCATATATTGTGGAGATCAATACAATCACATTCATACTTCTAATGCTCTAGATCGCCCTTTTTATTTTATTTCTACATATTTTAACCATTGTAGGTATATTTTAATTCTATGTAATTCTAGCGTAATTCTATGGAAATTGCCCTTTTCTAAGTCCAAAATATCCACCTTCGTGATTTGTAGCATTCAACCATGCTACACCGCTGGTTCCTTCTACACCCATTCGACTGATATTGTTACCCCACCAGTTGAGTCCCAGACTGTTGTATTGAACGAAAAATAACATCAATGAGCTGAAGGCTACTCCCGCAGATAAAGCACTTGTTAAAATGTAATTGTATTTTTCCCACCATAGTAAATAATTACTTTTAATGTAGTACATGAAAATGTACGACAAATACAATCCTCCTGTGAAGTACAGTAAGTTATATGGTGCATACAACAAGAAACCACCAATAATAATAGTAGGGTTGAAATATCTCGTCAATTTCTTCGGTCCATTGTTTTTGAACCAAAGACATGGAAATACCAAGATGACACCCAAAAGGAAACACCATTTCAAAACCGGGTATAACCCACTGAAGACTTTGGCTGGTCCAATTTCTCCATACTGGATACTGGAGTAAAAATATGTAGTTGCTCCAGGACAACTCAATTTGTCCTTTTGATCGGGAGAACATATATCGGGAACGTGATCTAATTGCCAATTGGCAATGAATAAGGCCATAAACACCGAAATTAATGTGGACAATATTTGACACTTGAAAATCAGTTTTGGTGGTACCTTTGCATAATGTGCCAACTTTTGATCAGTAATATAGTTGCTTGCCTGACTATCAATATTGTACCCAAATGCCTTTAAAGTAATGAGTGCTAAGCCCGAATTTGGAATCGCATATCCAACAATCAATTCAACCAAGACATTCAACCCAAAACTAAATCCAGTGACAGATGCAATTGATGTTAATGGAATCAAAAAGACAAAGTTGATTGCAATTGTGAAAAAAATTCCCCAAACCGGAGTCTCGACAGGATAGAAGATCACACTGCAAAGTGCAAGTATAGTGCTTGAAATAATGATCATCATAAACCACCAATCTGGTACTTCTTCGTAATGCGCCATCATTTCACAATGGGGGTCTTCATTATTTCTCAAATCATGTTGTTCTTTCTTGAACTTGAATGAATCTCTTACCGCATGCCATATACTGATAAAACTGGATTTAATTGATGTCCATTCGACAATAAAGTGATACAATATTGCGAATGGATACAACGCAAAATTTGCACCGTACAACACCAAGTTAGCAGCACTGAAATACGGTGGCAGATATTGTTGATACAAGTCATTGTCAAAGTAGTTCTTTTCGTCAAGAATTTGTCTAATATCATAAACTTTACCCTCATTGTCGTATAATCGATTTGAGTTAATAGGAAGATAACCAGTCCACTTGTTGTTGGTATAATACACTATCAAGATCACAATGAAAGCCAAAATGGATCCAATATACTGGTTTGCATATGTGAAAAACGGGATTGCTAAACAATTTGATGAGTCTATAACATTCCAGTCAAAGGATGGTAATGGGTTAAACCCTAACCCATTTCTAGACCCTGCGACATTAGCTAAATGGACCAGATTCACATCAAACCAAGTTGGCCAGTTGAAAGTTGATAATGCTTTAAAGAAATACGACGGTATCCAGTTGTACATAAAACTGGCGACACAAACAACACAGAAAAATGAATATCTCGAAATTTTCCATCCGTAAACATGATTATTTATCTCACCTTCATTCAACAAAGCTCTATTCAATGCAATGGTTGGTAAGATTGTAGGCCATAATGCCTTTGCTGGGTACACACAAATTTTCTTCATAAGCACGGCAAACCCAAACCCCAAAAATTGAGTGGATAACGAAAGAATCAATTGGTATGTAAATGTAACCCATTTCAATCCGTAAAACATTGGTAGTTTCATTACAAAAATGTTGTAAATCAGGTATGGGGTTCCTGCTGAACACAGGTACATGATTGTTGTTAACATCATTTCTTTGTAGGTCCATTTACCTGGGTTCAACTCAAATTGATAGCCAGCAAACTTGATTGTCCTGTTTGGCATGTATCTTTCCCATAACTTCCCAGACGGTAGTAAAAGAATTTGGACCGTATGTGAACTTAACCGAATTGATGGCATCCTGTGAACGAAAAAATTATTGATGATAGATCCAATTATTGTCCAAAAGATACCAATTATATAAACTCTCAAAGTCTCAACTGGGACAGTAGGATCATCAAATGGGTCAGTGATTGCTCTGATTTCTGGATAAGGTGAATGGAATCGGATGATTGCTGCTTCTAAACGTACTTGTAAGTTCCAATTTATTAACTGAAGATAAGTCTTATTCTTAAAATTAGGTTGAGGTTCAATATGTTCAAAATGAAACTTGTCATTAGGTGCTTGACTTAACAACATTTCTAAAAGGTTATAATCTTCGTGAAGGAAATTAACATCACCTTGGTGATCTGCCAACGCATTACGTATTATTGCAATTGCATCGTCAACGGGCAAGTTGTTAATTTTATCTATCATGTACCCTACTTGTGGGGTGATGACGGTGTTCTGTAGGTCGTAACGTGGGTTTAGGTAATCATTATCACTAATGACACCCAATCGTAACAATATCAATTTCAAATGTGAATCTGGGAGTGAAGAGTTGGGTGGGGGATCTGTTGTGTTCTCAAAATTGAAAGAATCTTCATCATAACCCCATGACTTGTCATCCTCTCCACGACGATCAAACGTGTCCAATTCAATATAATCTGTATGTTTACCCATGATATCTAAAATCTAAGGAAATAACAACAACTTCAAATGAATGTTTTGTTTGGGGCCAGCCAGTTGTTGTATAATCTGGGGTATTGAGAAAAGAACCGAAAAATGTAGAACCGTACCACAACAATAAACCGTGAAAATGCTGGACAAACCACTTCAAAACAAATAAATCGGTACTATAGCGAGATGAGGACCACAAGAGGAATATGCTTGAGGAAGAGCCGGTCCAGAAATCGGCGAACTACAAGTTGAAGTTTGGCGTGATCTGAAAAACACACCACTGAAAACAAGGTAAGTTTTGGACAGCAAATAGCTCGTGGAAAAGAAATTAGAAATTGTTTGAACAACAAATACAGGTGTTGCTTATATGAATAGAGTATGATTTAGTCGTCTGAAATGTAGAATGTAGTTGTATACAAAGATGAACTAACGAATATTTATGTACAGGATTTATTATCTGTAAATCACATAGGTGTTACCAAATATAAATGTTCATAGCCGAAATAGGCATTTTCTCCAGAAAGTTGAAAATGAATGAATTGAAAACACCACTTAGATTCTGCGATAGCAGATGATGATTCTTGGTAATTTTGAGTGGTTCTTTACAAAAAATTGGGTTTGAGACATATTATCCATGAAAATGCAACAGGTCTGCGGTCGTTATAAACAGTAAATAGATAATGATGTATTTTGATCTATTTATTTTGAGGAGTTTACTCTGTTGAAAGGTCCTGGCTTTATGCCTGACTAGTTGCATCGGGATTCATGGTGACTATAAAAAGTTTAAGGGGCTGAAATATTTTTAAGTGGCTTTTATATATATTTTGTTTAAGTATATTTCACGACACGGTGAATGCTTTATTTCCCAAGCAAAGAAATAAATAGAATACCTCTGTCGTTGATTAGAAATTTATGTCGTATTGAAAATAGTATCAGGAAAAATGGAGTTCAATATGGCTTCTTTGTGTAATTCAAGGGGAAACAGAGAATGATCCAAGACTGGGAAAAGTTTGTGCATTTGGGTTGCAGTTGTGTTCTCCTACTTCGGCTCTTGCTACTGGCTTAAACAGTAGTATTTTGAACTTAGTTGAGAAAATGCATACAGTCAGGTTCTCACCGCCCGATCGAATAGTCACTCAATATTCATTTTAAGAGAATTGGCTGCAAAGAAACGTTTGATAAAAGTATAACTTACTGATAATTCAAACTCAATCAACCCATCTGACTGATTACAGATAACTACTTGAATATTAACAACATGTTCACATCAACTACACAGATGAGATACCTTAAAGGATATAGCTGAACCCTAATTCGTTCATAACTTGTAGTTTGAACCAGATTTATAATTATTCGAATCCTGCCCAAATATTGAAACCTAGGCAATAAAACCAAAGGTATACTACTACATAGTACAAATTCTGTGCGGATTCAAGTGAATTCTTTGCTATCATCTGATATCGGCGCAAACTCGTACCCCAGATCTTGCCTGCATCAAGGAAAGCAAATATTCGTTACATTACAGGAACTCTTCCACACTCAGCATAGGTAAAAATGATTGCGTTCTGGAGAAAGTCTACTTGTTTACAGAATTATGAAAGCTTTCTTGATACTGTTGTAGTAGTTTTCGGTATCGGATCGTCAATCTAATATTGCATCAGGGCCTATACCGGAGGGTGATTCCTTGCGACCGGGAAAAATTGAGGAAAAATGTCGTCTTGAGACATTTTATCGGAGATTTTCTGCGACATTATGAATCACCAACTAAATTTGTGAATTTTCAAAACCATCAAACTAATCTATAGTATAGACAAACATGTTTTCGTTAAAAATGAAGACACAGTTGGCTAGACATATAGGCGCTCGTACCAAGTCTAGCTCGACTTCGGCATTAGCATACAAAACGTTGCACCGTAATCAAAAGATTGCTCCTTTACCAACGTACGAAACCCCAAACTTCTCGGCTGAGGAAGCAGTTAGTTCAATTTTATACGAGACTCCAGTGCCATCCAAGGCACCAAAGAAACAGCATGTGTTGAATTGTTTGGTTCAGAACGAGCCTGGTGTGTTATCGTCGGTATCGGGAACTTTAGCTGCAAGAGGTTTTAACATTGACTCCTTGGTGGTATGCAACACTGAAGTGAAGGACTTATCCAGAATGACTATTGTGTTGAAAGGTCAAGATGCTGTTGTTGAACAAGCCAGAAGACAAATCGAAGACTTAGTTCCAATTTATGCCGTGTTAGATTACACCAACGCAGAAATCATTAGAAGAGAATTATTGTTGGCAAGAGTCTCATTGTTAGGACCAGAATATTTCCATGAATTAATCGCTTCTCACAAGTTACACATGAATGATGGTGCATCCATTCCAGATTTAACTGCCAGTGAATCTGCCTACCACCCATCGAATTTAGCACCATCTGAAGCTTTAAGACAAAAACACAACCACTTGGACCACATTTCCACCATCACAGAGAAATTCGGAGGAAAAGTTGTTGATATCTCCGACAGAAATGTCATTGTTGAATTGAGTGCAAAACCATCGAGAGTTTCTTCATTCATTCAATTGTTACAACCTTTCGGTATCTTAGAAATAGCCAGAACCGGTATGATGGCATTGCCAAGAACCCCATTGGATAACCATGACGTCGATGATGAAGCTGTTGATGCATCTGACATTGTTGATGCTTCTCAATTACCACCTGGTTAAACGTTGTTAGTATAACTTTCGTGAATCAAAGTACAGGAAATAGCCATATGGAAATTAAATAGAATACCGACTAATCATAGTGAACCATATGAATAAAACCAATAATGGCACACGACCACGTATAGTGAATTTAATATACAATGACGTATGATTAATTGGCCAAAGAATCACGATGGGATTGACTTTATAAGTGCGACCTTACCTCTATAGTAACAAAAGGTGAAAATGGGATATTTTTAAGGTACTATTTTAACTAAATCGAAACCCGCCACTGCAACTACAATTTAATACAATTTAACACTAATTCTACTTAAGCTTAGTACCGCTGTGATGATTAGATTTACAAAGCCTAAGGCGGTGTTTCAACACTACATGCTCAATAAACTGGTAACTATTTGTTGGACAGTGGGACAGGAAAAAAAGGTTAGTAAGTATGAGTAAAAAATTCAGTCTCCTATTGTTTTAAACGACTGCATCCACAAATGTAGGTATATGTACCGTATAAGTGTAGGTATGGGGTAGAATGTCATCACGGACACCGATTAATATCAATTTGGAGTGCATTCAAACCTATTCGCTACACAACGTGAACACGGGAAAATGCAATAGCAACAGTTATATATTGCTAATTTCAAATTTACAGATACAAGGTGGTACAGCCGATGCCGACATACGAAGTGATTGTTATGGAACCACCAAATCCCAAAGGTCGTGTAGCAGAAGCTGAGCGCCGATCCAGTGGCGGCAGTTCCCGATCAAAAATGTTGCTGAACATGCCACAACATGAAACAGTACAGCAATTGAAAACACAGCAATTGAAAACACGGCAATTGAAAACAGAGCAATTGAAAATAGCAATTGAAACAATTAAACAGCAACTGATCTAGATTTCTTGAGTTTCCACAACCAAAGTGCATTTTTTCTTACCAGACAGTACGGCTGTAGCAGCAACCACTAATGGATACTAGATTCATGCTATCATCACTTGACTTTCCATTAACCTTACACAACTAAATTACCCCAGTTGAGTCACCGCAAATCTCTCTGGCCCCACTATGAAGTACGAGGGGCCAACCGATAAAATTGGAAAGCATAGTGTACACAACTTGATTTCTATGTTGAGAACTCCGTCAAAGTTTATGCTTACCAATGTGTAAAAGGATTGGTTGCAATGTAGAGAAAACCGATAATCGTAATTGTAAACTTTTTTGATTATTTGTACTTTAAATACATCTTGGTAACTTTTACCTACTAATCGAGTATATCCAAAGATTGACAGAATAATATTTTTTCGAATTCCTAAAGTACACATCCTTGTTCGTCTGTCCGGTTTTGTATTGTCATTTCGCTGACTCTGTATATGTTCACAACGCCAACAAGACAATAAGAAATCTTTTATTCATTGGCAACAACATGAACCCTGGTATATATCATCAGAACCAGCTACCGACCCAGTCTCCAAAGCAACATCCAAACCAGCCGCCTGGTCAACGATCCCAACAGCCCCATATCCACGTCCAAAACCAATCACATTTGAATCCTCAACCTCAAAATCCAAATCAACCTCAGAATATCCTTCCAAACATCCCTCACATTCATCCTCATCACCAGTCGTCTCTTTCATCACAGTTACCACAACAAATTATCCAACAATCTCCAAATGGTTCACAACTCGACATCCAATACTACTACAACTACCCTCTTCAACAGGAGCCTGGCCCCCATATGACACCTTCCTATAGCCAGCCATCGAGCCATGAATCTCAACAGTATACTCCTACCCCTCCTGTACCAACCACGTCATTACGTCCCAATTCTTTAAACCAGCAACCACAGCATGACCAACAACGTCCACCAACTCAAGATCAACGGAAACGTCTGCATTCATCTGCGGTAGCAAATCGTTCTGCAGCTGCATACCCCAGAAAAAGAGCAGTTACAGCGTGTGATACATGTAGAATTAAAAAAGTTAAATGTGATAATGTCAGGCCAAGATGTGGTTCATGCATGAGAAACGGAATTACCAATTGTCATTACCGTACAGACGACCTTCAAAAAGATTATTCCAGTTACGATCCCGCATCTTTGAATATTCTAGGCAAACTAGATTTGATTTTACGCGACTTGAATGAAATCAAAATTAATGCTTCTCAGCAACCCGTTCCAAAACCAAAAGAGAAAGCAAAATTTTCCCATTCTAAAAGTAATTTGGAATGGGATATGTCAATCACGTCAGTTTTAAACTGGGAAATTTTCAAAAGTGCTCTTAATTTGTCTCAATCAGATGTCAATAAATCGATAAATCAATTGATCAATTACTACTCACCTAAAAAGAAATCAATTGCCCTAGAGTTATCATGGCAAGAGAGAATTGGCCTCAGTGAACAAATGGAAAATTTGCTTGAATCTCACTTGCCAAACCTAATGCATTCTTTCTTCATAAATTGTCATACGAAAATTCCAGTTCTCGACATTATCGAGGTGATGGAGTTAATCGAAACTTACAAAATCCTCAAATCATATGACGAATCTTTAAATTTTGCTAAGATTTTACAAATGTACGAGAAACACTTCCACACTTTTGAAAATTCCAATAAACCTGAGACAGATAACGTTCCTCGTGAATTCCTTGAAGCTTTGAAGAAGCTAAATATAAAAGATGAGCCATATAGAAGAAGTTCGTTTTTTCATTTATGTAAATCAATCCCTTTAATACTTCTCATGTGTGCAATTGGTGTTTTGGCAACATCAATTCAGTTGGGAAACTTAGAAAAATTTGACACAAGCTTGGAAGAAATGTCTGATTTGGAGATTGGATGCTTGGCAGAAAAGGATATTCCAAAAGACGTTCCTAAATCAAGATATAAAATAGCTCATATTTTATCGGAATATTCTAAATTTTTGTTGATGATGTATCCCCAAACAATCGAACAATATTCATTGCCGATGATTGAACTTCATTTACTTCGGTCACAATATGAATTGTATTTAATGTGCCCGTTGCAGTCATACGAATGTGTGACTGATGCATGTCAAAATATGATGTACTACTTAGAGAAGCATAAGGTCAATTTTGGATTGAATGAAGAAGACATTTACGAGATTCCCCAACTGAAGAAAGATAGGACAACGAGATTATTTTGGTGTTGCTTGAAATTAGAATCGGAACTTAGAATAGAATTATCACCTTTTGTTCCCATTTCTGGAATCACCCTGGTAACTCCACCAGCATCATTCCCTACGGTACCTGACTCCGAAGGTAGTCAGCATAGTGAGACTGCAATCACATTAGCATCGAAATACGAAGACCAATTTTCCTGGTATTACTATTTGACTGAGGTTGCCGTTCGAAAAGTCGATAACATGTTGATTGAGGAGGTGTATTGTAGTTCTAAAATCGATGAACCGGAATTTTATCTAAACTCATTTTGGGGAATGTTCATAAAGTATTCTGACCAATATAATGGAATCATAAATTCAATGAACCCTAAAATCAGAGAATTTATTTTGCTCGAAACTAACGTGGAACAAGTATACAAACGAGTGAAAAGAAGATACGATAAGAAAAAGGCAAATAAGCCAGAAAACCCAGCAGACATCCTTGATCAGTTGGAAGATTTCTTAGTTGATGACGACACACTAGTTCAAGCTCAGTCCGAATGTATCATATTCATAAAAACAAGAATCTTGACGTCGAAATTAATGTTAATGCGACCAATAATGTATATGCTATTAAATGATTATATCCCGCTAGTTGAAATGATCACTGCAGCAATGTCAGTTGTTCAAGAAATAAATACGCTAAACACGAGAGAGCAAATTAATTTCCATTCTTTTGAATCACCTGAAACATCATCAACATACACGAGCTCTAGTAATGAATTTCCTGATCTTCAAGCCCCATTATTCTATCAAAAACATCACCCCGAAGAAGATTTTGAAGGAATGATTGAAGAAGTTGACGGAGAAATACGATTGAAAGACGCTTCTTCAGCAAGAATTAAGATCTTGAAATTATTTTTACAAAATTTAATCAGCATACCGAAATTGAATATTCCAAAAATGATAGCCCATAGACATCCTGGATCATGGTATGTTCTTCGAAACACATTCATAGGGAACATATGCCAAGTGTTGTTATACAAAAAGCTTCAGAAGTTAGCTGGGGCTCTCATAACCGACGAGAAGCTTCAGGTGGAGTTAGGACAAGCAACAAATGGTGATCCAAGCATAGTTTTTGAAATGTTAGATAAACTTGTTTCAAAAGAAATGATCCAATCTATGTTGGAGCATAGTATAATAGGGTTCGAATACTGGAAAGACGAAGTCCGTGATTGTGAAGTTTATTATGAATATGCAAAGAAGTTGTTGGAAATCTTGTAAGGCAGGTAAACAAGATTGTATAATAGGAATATAGGAACAACCCAGACCCCAAAACGGATTCTAGATTTGCAATTGAAAACATGCACACTATGTCACATTATTAGCAAATCATACACAATAGCCGTAACGCGAGTCTGTAACTTGATGGTATTATGCCGAGTATTCGATGTGCCCTTCGATGTGCCCAGAGTTCAATTGTGTAGTGTATGAGGGGACAGAAAACGGTCAAACTAACAAAATTTTCTAAAACGTCGGTTCTATCATAAATTGGATGTCTGAGCAAACAGTAAATTAATTTCATTATGCATTGGAACACCTGATACCAATCGATCCAACTCCACCTTGGAGGCGTATCGAAGGTGTACAGTATGAGGCTTACGGTCGCGCTACCAACAAAAGACGAACCAGGTACGTTGCCTGAAAATACGACTAAAAAATACGGCATTCAATTCCGAAATCGCATTATCTTTTTCATCAACAGATAAAATTTTGCAATAATTAGCTATGATCTAATTGTTGAGATAAGAGAGGATTATCGTTAGTTTACAGTACATATAGTAGACATGGCTACTGAAGAAGGTTCAGACCTACGTAATTGCGACTTTGAGATTAGAGAGCAGGACAGATTCCTACCTCTCGCTAATGGTATGTGAATCATGACCATGTATTATATATGACAACAGAGAGATCAAGTTTTGATATGAATCATATACTAACTGCATAGTTGGCAGAGTGATGAAGAAGGCCCTACCTGAATACGCAAAGCTATCGAAGGAATCTAAGGAATGTGTTCAGGAATGTGCCTCCGAGTTCATATCATTCATCACAAGTCAAGCCGCAGACAAATGCTTATTAGAGAAACGCAAGACCATGAACGGAGAGGACATTTTGTGGTCAATGTTTGTCTTGGGATTTGAGAACTATGCGGAGACTTTAAAGATATATCTAGCAAAATATCGTGAAGTATGTATTCTTATCGATGGGAAGCTCCGAAGCGATTTCCAACAGCAAGAACCCACCAATGTAGTTGCTTTGGTGTCAGGGATTCATTACATGCATTTGCTTTGAGGTTAACCATAAGGATTATTTACTAACATGTAGTACGAACAAGAACAAGCGTCCAAACGACCAGCAAGAGTACGAAAGAAGAAACCCAAATTTTTTGACGAAGACGAATATATTCAGTATGAAGAGGAAGAAGATCAAAATGCGTCAAATGGTGAGCACTCTAGTGACTATCAGTCGGAGCAATCTGACAATTATAAATATAATTCGGACGATCAAACTGACGGGTTTAATATAAAGGCTCTAGCTGATAAGCATCTTCAGCCAGGCGTTCCAGAGTTGCTTCCAAACTTGGACGACTATATTGAGGACATAACAAAATACTAAAACGGTCCTTGTAAAAAGAATTTAAAAAAGGTTTGAAAGAAGATCTGAAAGTAAAGGACGACGACATTTTCCAAAAATGTGATCATTTCATTTGCAACTATAGTCTATGGAAGAAATAATCGACCAACAACCAAGCAAGAGCCTACACTCAGTTGATTTGAGTCGAAATACAGAAAAATTGTTGTCGGAGTAATAAACACAAAATTCGTTCCTACGCAACCAACGGGCTACAAAACGTCAACAAACAAAATATCTCACGATACTCACCCGCGTACATTCCATAAGATAATGGTGCATCAAGTTACACTCCTTATTTTATCAGGTTTAAATCAACACAAGATGGGTATTTGTGAGCAGTAAACCTACACGACATCGAGGGTAGCAACAGACGGGATGACTGTGCCAAAGCCGACTAGTACTATTTCGAGCAGCATAAAGTATTTATGGCATGTTCAATTGTAGTTTTAACCTGGAAACGGTAATCAAAAATTTTTGCAGCCACTTTAAAAATCGTTAATCGGTTTCATGAAACGACCAAAATTCCAACGAAAGAAATAAAGAGCTTTCAAGACAATCAAGACTATGAATAGTTCATGTCAAAAAGTATACAACTGTTGTATAAGTTACCGTCAATATGGCAACAACTGGGTATAGTTTAATGTGAATAATGAGTAATGTTTCCAAACTAACCATCTGAATATAAAATTGAATTCATAGAACAGAAGGGTGCCTCAATCGTAGAACGAAACGTGGAAACAATAAGTCTTAAACGAATTTAAATCAGAAAAAGATCCCTCGAGAGATAAATGATTCATTGAACTAGGTTGCGGACTACCTAACATCTATTTATTAAAGAAGCGAATTAGGATTTCTGAAACAAATTGACTACAATTTTACATTTGAACAACGATTTAACAAAAACCCAACAGGTGAAGGTAGATATGCCGAGGAGCAATTGCTGCAATTCTAGTACCATTGATAGTACCAGATGTGTTCAATTCGCACCCTTAAATACTGCTTGTTGCTTGAGGTGATAACTATTTACTGAGACGCGCACCAGTTCAGGTTTCTGTAGCTGTGACTGTACAATGCAATACCCTACAATAGAACACGGTTTAAAGTGGTCGACACAATGAGATTCAATTTGGTTATGTTCATACAGAAACAATAGTCGGGCATGATATTATCAAAATCAACATTACCAAATTGCATACAGTTATGCAGCATGGCAGACGCCAGTCGCACATACTTTTCACTTGTACAATACGAGTAATGATTCTAGGCTCCGTTTTGGGTCTCACCATCAATCTGGTCTATATTTTGTTTATCAACTATAGCCGTACACTTACAGTATATCACCGGTTGTCAATTGCCTAGGACGCCATTTCGCAAAATGTCGCTTCTGTTACAAACTCCCGTGCCTATTAACGCACCATTGCTACAGTTACCAACGGTTTTGTCATTGTGATTTCTTGGTTCCATGGTGAGTTTTCTTGACATCAATAAAACTGCTACATGTACTCCTTTCAAGTCGACGCATCGCTAGTATACGTGAAACGATTGCATACCATACGCGGACGCTGTTGCCCCTATCAACGGCTCGAGTATTTTCCCAGGTGCAGTTGCATCGCAATCATCATGAATCGGGCCAGGTGTATTGGTTTTCCACGAGATTACCAAGGTAAAGTCACCACTATATCGTACACTAAATGGCTCTAACACATCAATTCCATTTTGATCCCAATTGACAACAAGAAAAGCGGACCACACCTCATCACCACCGTGTGATGTGTGTGGCGTATTGAATTTATTTTTGACAGCCCCTGCACCTAAGTGGAATTTATTCCCATTTGGGCCTTTGGCTATGTACAGGACGATTTTCAAAAAATTCATACGTAGAATAGCTAGGAAATCACCAGGTTAAGATAGCTACAACCAGTTTACATCAGCTTGAAACCACGAATTTCCGGGTACACACAGTCAGAAGTACTGGAGAGATAGCATATTTGCCGCTTTTTTTTGAGATTTTTGCCAAAGTTTCATACGCTTCGAAAGACTCCCATTTATCAAATAGGCACCCATCAATTTATTTGATCATCCCACCATGATCAAGTCTTTCAGAAGGTCCAAACGGACGTCGTCCAATTCGTCTTCTCCCAAGCAGATCAGAATTTCCGGTGGTATTGACGACTTGACTTCAGCGAACCCATTGCTGTCGCCGAAGAAAGCAATCAAGGCACTCTATGATTATACACCCCAGGGCCCTGGAGAGTTGAAGTTCAACGCAGGAGACTTTTTCCATGTTATTGAGGAAAGTGACGGGGATTGGTGGAAAGCCACAAATCCTATAACAAATCAAACTGGTATGGTGCCCATTACCTATTTTGAAGTATTCAACAAAACCCATCCTAAGACCGATTCTCCAGCATCCAATTCATCCTCTGCATCGCATTCTCAAAACAACCGAAACTCCCAACAAACATTATATGCTGTAGTACTCTACGAATTTAAAGCAGAAAAGTCGGATGAATTGGACATATTTCCGGGAGAGAATTTGATCATTTGTGCTCATCACGATTATGAGTGGTACATTGCCAAACCTATAAACAGATTGGGGGGTCCGGGGTTGGTTCCTGTTTCCTATGTGAAAATTGTTGATTTGATGAACCAACACCCTTTGATATCGTCTTTATCCGCTGATGACGATAATGTAGCAAAAATCATTGATCATTTCAAAATTCCTACAGTTGAACAATGGAAGTATCAAACAGCAAAATATCAAGCATCGACTATTCCATTAGGGTCAATCACCAGCAATACACAACAGAACAACGGGAGCCAACCATTGTCAGCAAATTCCCAATATTTTGATAAATCTTCAAGTTCCAACCGTTCAAGTTTACTGTACGCAAACGTTCATGTTCTCGACGCAGGAGTCGAATCATATCAATTGGACCACGGGAGATATATCTATTTAATATCAGCAAAGCTTTCAAACGGGAAATCACGTCATTTATACCGTTACTATCAAGATTTTTATGATTTGCAAGTTAAGTTATTAGAACTGTTCCCATATGAAGCAGGTAAAATTGAGAACTCACGAAGGATTATTCCATCCATTCCTGGGCCGTTGATTAATGTAAACGATTCAATCTCTCGTTTGAGACGATCAAAATTGGATAGCTATTTGCGAGAATTAGTTGCCTTACCATACCACATATCCAGATCAGAAGAAGTTTTACGATTATTTGAAGTACTAGACAACGGATTTGACACCGAGTTTGTTAATTCGACTGGTTCACAAAATACCAATGGAACTACACCACCCGAAGAAAAAAGAACGTCAAGACCAGTATCACAGAAATCAACCAGCCATCATGACAGAATTTCTCAATATTCCAATTTCCAAATGAAAGCCGTTTCAAGATCATCACTCACAGGAGAATCACCAAAGTCCCGATCTTCCTCCACGGGGTATCCACCAGTACAAAATGGTTCTACTGAAGCACAATCCACACAAACCCATCAACAGGGCCTGCGTAAATTCAAGGTGAAATTCTACTTTGAGGAAGATATATTTGTGTTACTTTTACCAAAAGATTTGAGATTACAAGATTTGAAATTGAAGCTTTTCAAAAGATTGAATTTGCCAGAAGAGAAAATATCAATGTCGAATCAGCATATTCAAATCTTTTTGAAAAATGATTACGATGACTTTTTGGAAGAGAATAACGTTGAAACTGGACAACAATTGAGTGAAACCCTCAAATATAGAATGAAAGAATTCGAGGTTGACGATGACGAGAAATTCCAAAGGGTCATATTTGACAAGTGTAAATTGGTTATACTAACCGATTTACCGGTCAATTGACGGTTGGGTCCACATGTAGATTAAAGCTAACTTAAAGGTGTATACTGAATACCATATTAACGTTCACAACAGCATGTAGGTCCTAGATTACCAACGTCAATAGTACAAACAGTGGCCGGGAAAGATTAGTAAAAATTTTAATTTCTCGTGAATCAGTTTAAACAATTCTACTTCAACGCATATTAACAAGTTTAAACTCGTATCACTAAACACGGCTATTTGGCTGTCATATTCTACTTAATGTTAAAATCCCCATTATTTATTTTCGCATACAAAAAATGTAGCATATACAACAGATCAGTTTGAAATCATCTCTTTTAGCGGCCATGGCGGATGATCACCAGCCTCGTTCTGGGCTTCCGTCAGTGATAGCTAAAGTATTTGGGAGGTTCAGACCGTTTGGCTGGTCTCACCAGCTACCTTTGTCACCAGCACAGCTCCCTGAAATCACCGCCATCTCCCCCACCATTACCTCATCGCCAAAATCAAATACAGAAAAAGTAACAGCAACAGAGGCAAAGAATGGTCGAAATCAAGCCGAAATGATTCCACGTAATGAGTCAGAGTCTCCTACTGGCACCAGGGCAACGCTGCTATCAATTGTGCCTAACAGTGTTTCTACTAAGAATCGGATCATACAGCATCAAAAACTAAAGAAAAACCAGAAAGCTCAGTCTAATAAACTGAGTACAAGCCCAATTACAAGTCCAGATGATTCGACCACTGGCGACGACTATAGTATTCTACTAAAGTTGTTGGCCCCAAAAGGTTCACAAAAAGCCCCAGAATCTTCCAATGCATTGAACATATCGAACATATCGAACATATCGAACATATCGAACATATCAAACATATCCCAACTGTCGTCATCATCTAGTAGTGAATCGCCAGAACCAGAATTCAGAACTGGTCAATTGCTTTCTCCAATTGAAAGGACAGAGTCTCCAGGGTCCATCCCCAATTCTCCACCAAGCCCGAATTATTCAAGAGAAACCATTTCAGGACACCGAATACTCAAATCGAAGCAGCAACGTTCTGATAGACAGCGTTCGAAATCACCAATAAATGGTACAATTAATGATCAAGGGGCAAGGTTGAATGAAACCACGATCATAAATGGAAGCAATAATACAGAAGCTACTTCAAAGGAAAATCTGCCTTCGAACATACGGTCGAAACGAAAACTACATTGGGATTATCGTGATATTCAAGATATCACAAATACTAGGAAATTAAACTCTAAAAAGAGGATAAAAGTATCGCATCATAACGTGAGAATATTGCCATCGGACGACGAAATGGAAACACCACAGGTTATTGATTTAACTGAGGATGACCAACAACGTGAACGCTTCACTAGAACAAATTACATGAATATTAGAGATCTCCTCAATGATCTGGAATCAGAAACAGGAGATATTTCGCACCATGAAACTGGATCTAATAAAGAGCATGAAAGAGTAAGAGGACAAAAACAGGACGCAAGTGTACAAGAATATCACAGTGATGTTCAAACGGGTGGTGAATTACAAGGAATAAACTCAGGAGAAATAACGGATAACAAAATTGGAAATGTTACTTCCATTGCAATACCCAACGACAAAAGATCAAATGATAGCTTTACTGAAGGACGGAGATGCGATAGAGCTATATCAGGTTTACCTCTCGATACTAAAATTATATATACTGAGTATGATAATGCTAAAAATGAGCAGAATACGACAAGGGGTTCAACATTGGATGCTTCGGCAAACTATAAAGAGATGAAAGGACAGAGATATTATTCTCGTCAAGATCAAAATATTGAACAAAATTGGGCTCATCATCAACAAGATATAAGTCGGAACAACACTGAACCCTTGGATTCCACCTTGTATTCGGAAAGGGATCACTCTCCGGAAGAACTAGAAGAACTCGATAGGGTTAATGACGAGTTTCACAGTATTCTTGCAGAAATTGCCCAGCGAGAACGAACCAGCAGATAGAATGGTTCTGGTTATTTTCCGATTACAAGGAGTACGGATTACAATGGTTACATCTAGTATCCAGTTCTTGCTTTCCACAATTCCTGTGCAATAAATTTGTCAACTATCGACTGTGAAAATGAACATGGTGCTCGTACATGTAATTGATTTGTTTTGACGGTGATAATGTAATTGAAGCCGAACTTGTCGCGAATATATGTCGATTTACCATTATTATTTCGACTACAATATATCACAGAGTTTGAAATAGATCTGGCATAATCTCCAAAAAAGGTTTGCGATTACAACTCCCTCAGGGTTTGCTCGGGATGAGTGTTTTCAAACACGAATGTACAACGGATGTGTGTGATGTGTTGCGAATACCTGCCAGTACCTCGAAATATAATTACACAGCTCACATATTGGCTTTTTCACCTGATTACTATATATCAAATCTCATCTCCAGATGGTTGCAACTCAAAGATTCTTGCAAATATTAAAAATAGATGTAGACCATCTAATAAGTCCTATGTAAGTACTTTCGTAACTTTCTAGTGATAGCTTTGAAACCTCAATTTAATCCATTCCATCAACCTTCCGCCTAAAACCTACAACACGTTCATCTACTTCTGTAATTAGTATTCTTTGCAATAAACGTTAATCTCAAAGTATAGATAATGTAATTTTTCGAAATGAACCAACTCCAATCTTCCTTACAAATCAATGCCGGACGGGAGAGTGCAAGAAGACGCCTTTACAATCCAGTCGCAACATTTCAAAAAACCATTTCGTCCAGATACCAAATACTATTCTACGATAAAACACCCACCAAAAGTTTCTTTATAGCTAAAACTTAATTGTGATGTTGTCCACCGCAATAAGGTTTTAGCCATAGCATTTTGGCTGCAAAAAATTTCGCAACCTATCAAGAATACAAGTATAAATACGTCCAAAATTTACCATAATCAGCCAAGTTTACATTGCACACAATTTGCACTCCCTCTTTCAGTCAAATCGTGTATCTACTAGCAAGTTTGGCGAGATTGAATAAATTTCTGGCTTGGGTTGTGCAAACATCCATAATTAAGGGGCAGGAGCCACACAATCCACAGTACTAAAAATTCGCACGGATCCAACTACCAATTGGTATTGTTAAGTTTACCAACACCATTGAGTTATAATAATGATCTCTCCAAAATACGCCGGTACTCACTATTTTGTTTCCACTCTCAAAGCCAACACGGTGCCACCCCATGTGGTTAATTTGTATTTGGATTTCAATTGTGTTTTCAGTGCTAAGTTATTCGGAAAGTTCTACAACGAAGTGATTCCTCGGTTACAGAAGGAACAACCGGATAAATTCCAGTTTGTATTTGTTCAAGTTGTTCAGCCATGGCACCCTCCTTCTGTTTTAATTAACGAATTCGCCGTCTATGTAGCCAAGTTGTTACGGGAAAACAATATTGAAAACTCCAATAAGTTGTTCTGGGAGTTGGCTAAAGTCGTCTTCGAAAACAAGGAGAACGTATGGGATTCCACAACTGCCGAATTAACAAGAAACCAAACTTATGGCCATTTCTACGACTTTATTTCCAAACACTTGAAATTGCCATTTTCAAAAGAACAAGTGTTGAAAGGATTGCAGATTGAAACCGTAGGTGCCCCAACAAATAACGGAAATGAGGCTACAAATGACATCAAGTACTTCACCAAGTATTTGAGAGGAGTCGGGGTTCACGTCACTCCTACCGTGAGTGTAGATGGAATTGTTGTTCCTTCCATTGAATCAAGCACGGATGTCGATGATTTGGTCTCCATTTTGAAATCACACTTGTAATTTCAAGGAATATTTAACTTGATCAGTGATAATATACGTTTATCACTGTATTTCTTATTGTGATTGCAATGTGCTTCCCTACTACTGTTTCATTTCCAAATTTAGGATAAGGTTATGCTTTATTAGTGTTTATATAATATACAAATGAGTTAAATATGATTAACCATGAATTTAGTCTTCATCTTCTTCGATGTCGTCATCTACCACGTCTTCACCATCTTCATCAGAATCGTCATCCAAGTCTCCAGCTTCAACTACCATGATGTTCTCACCAGTGCTTTCACCTTGGTATTTTCTGGCAATTCTTGAAGCACGGCCGTGTTGTTTAGCAAATTCTCTAGCAGTCTTTTGTAATTGACTCAATTCTGGACGGAATGAGTTGACGACGGAACGGTTTGAAAAGACGTCCCACATCTTGAGAGCCCCTCCGGAACCCCCAACTGTCAAACAACCAGCAACTTCAATGTCGCTAGCAAAGGAACAGGTCAATACGTTACCAACATCGAAATCACGGGACAACACCATTGAAGGACCAGCTTGGCCCGTAGTTGGACATTTCCACAATTTAACAACCTTTTCACCCATAGCACTGGTGGTAAGTAAACCTGGAATATGAGAGTTAACATCCAATGATGAAATACCAGCATCATGGGCATGTAATGTCCAAAGTGGTTTGGCTTCGTTTCTGATATCAAAACAGTAGACATTACCATTATCAGTCCCGGCGTAGAACAATTCCGGAACAGAAGAGTGTCCCCATCTGACGTTTTCAATTTCTTCTCCACTACTAACTTTGTAGTTCTTGGTCATTGGAGAACCATCGGAAATTCTAACATCAGTGATTCCAGCAGTTCCATCGTACCCACCAGTTAACAAGATGGAAGCTTCTTGAGCATGCCATTGTGACGAAGAAACAATTTTGTTACCATGAATAGAGTTGAACGATCTCACGGCAGTACCAGAATTAAGGTCCCACAATTTAACTGTATGGTCAGCAGAAGTGGATGCCAACACCGACCTATGGACTTTATTGTGAGCCAACGATAAAACTGAATCAGTGTGGTGTGTAGTGACATGTTGAGCTGACTTCTTCTTCTTCTTTTTATTCTTCTTTAAACCAGTAAATGAATTCTTATTTGGTTCCCCCAAGATCAAGTCTGGGAATGCTTTATCCATACAATCCAAGTTCCAAATTTCAATTTGTGGATCAAATGTACCAATGGCGGCAAAGTTACCGACGTTGCTGTCGTTTTCGTCTATATTGGATTGCCCGGGTTTATAATTGACCCATTCAACACATAAAGGAAATGCTGGTAACATTATATCGTGATGAACATACAAGTTTGAGCCTCTAACTAAACCTTTGGCTACATCGGCGTCTAACTTATCTTCTGGCTCTTCTTCTGCACCTTGAGGGGCACCAGCACCATCATCGTAGACATAGACATCCAAGTACGAGATTTCGTCTTCGGTTCTGGTTGCTAAAACAAGGTTATCAGTTGGGTAAATTTGGAACTCTTGCTTTTCTTCTTGTATATCAATTTCGGTTGGCAATGTCAAGTATGGGTCCTGACCTTCTTCTGCATGGAATTTGACATCGTTGGATAAACCAGGAAACATG
>ERZ778017.1205-NODE-1205-length-27003-cov-11.183130_pt1 | contig 27003 bp, 24 predicted proteins | sample MGYA00375747_ERZ778017 | MGnify/ENA primary metagenome ERZ778017 (study PRJEB29350, sample SAMN05509838) | bioreactor metagenome | biome: bioreactor; material: wastewater | place: South Africa: University of Cape Town | collected 2014-03-17 ...
CGGGAACGTCACACTTTCCGGCCCCCAGAGGCCCTTTTCGGGCCGGAAATAGAGGCCCGATAACGCGCTGCGTGTTTTAGGGCCCCTATAGGGGGGTCAATACACGCAGCGCGTAGGTCGGTGTTGCACAACACGGGAGGAAGAGTGGAGTTCTCACGCTCTTTGTGACGAGGTCTGACCTCGGTCACGGTTCCGTGACCCTCCCGTCGCACTCCCGCGCGCCTCCCTCCACGCCTTTCATACCCGCCCCTCTCGCCACGGCCACAGCCTGCCCGGGCCGTGGCGAGAGGGGCGCGTCCCTCACCCGGGCGCCAGCTTGCGGGGCCTACCGCCTGCGCACCTTCGGTTTCGGCACCTGGCCGCTCATCCGCATGAGTTTCTGGGGGTCCGGCATCTTGCCGTTTGCCATCGAGCGCATCATCACTCGCATCTGGTCGAACTGTTTGACCAGGGCGCGGACCTCTTGCACTTTCGTGCCCGAGCCGTCGGCGATTCGTTTGCGGCGGCGGCCTTTGATCAGGTGGGGATCGGCGCGCTCGGCGGGGGTCATGGAGAGGATGATCGCCTCGGTGCGGTCGAGCTGGCGCTCGTCGATGTTGGCGTTGCGGAGCTCTTTCATCGCCCCCATCCCCGGCAGCATCCCGAGGATCCCGCTGAGGGGGCCCATTTTGCGGACCTGTTTCATCTGCGTGAGGAAGTCCTCCAGCGTGAACTGGTCCTTTTTGAGTTTTTCCTCGAGCTCTTCGGCGGACTTCTCGTCGACCTGGCTTTCGGCTTTCTCGATCAGGCTGAGCACGTCGCCCATGCCGAGGATCCGCTGGGCCATGCGGTCCGGGTGGAAGCGGTCGAAGTCCTCGATTTTCTCGCCGGTCGAGGCGAACATGATCGGCTTGCCGGTGACCGCTTTGACCGAGAGCGCGGCACCGCCGCGGGCGTCGCCGTCGAGCTTGGTCATCACCACGCCGTCGAACTCGGCCGCCCCGGCGAAGGATTCGGCGACCCCGACCGCGTCCTGGCCGGTCATCGCGTCGACCACCAGCAGCACGTCGTGCGGCTTGGTCTTGTCGCGGATCCGCGACAGCTCCTTCATCAGGTCCTGGTCGATGTGGAGGCGGCCCGCGGTGTCGATGACGAGGACGTCGCGGCGCTCCTCGCGGGCCCGGTCGAGCGCCCAGGTCGCGATGTCGACGGGGTCGGCGTCGGTGCCTTTCTCGTAGACGTGGGCGCCGGCGCGGCGGCCCATCGTCACCAGCTGGTCGACCGCCGCCGGGCGGTAGACATCACAGGCGGCCAGCGCCACATCTTTGCGCTGGTTCTTGAAGTACTGCGCGAGCTTCGCGCAGGCGGTCGTCTTGCCGCTGCCCTGCAGGCCCGCCATCAGAATCACGGTCGGCCCTGAGCTCGCCATCGCCAGCTCGGCACCGGTCCCGCCCATCAGGTCGGCGAGCTCCTCTTTGACGATTTTCACCACCTGCTGGCCGGGATCGAGGCTGTCCATCACCTCGGCGCCCAGGCAGCGTTCTTTCAGCGTTTTCGTGAACGCTTTGACGACTTTGAAGTTGACGTCGGCCTCCAGCAGCGCGAGGCGGATGTCGCGCATCGCCGAGTCGATGTCGGACTCGCTCAGCTTGCCGCGCGAGCGGACGTCCGAGAGGGTCGACTGGAGCCGGTCGGAGAGCTGGTCGAACATCAGGTCAGCTTACGCGTTCGACGCTTGTCGCCCTCTGGGTGACAAGCGTCGGGATCTACTCGGCCAGCAGGGCGGCGGCGTACTCGGCGGGGTCGAACGGCCGCAGGTCCTCCAGCTTCTCCCCCACCCCGATCAGCTTCACCGGGATGTCGAGTTCTGAAGAGATCGCCAGCGCGATGCCGCCCTTGGCGGTGCCGTCGAGCTTGGTGATGACGACGCCGTCCACCTCGACCGCCTCGGAGAAGACCTTCGCCTGGCGCAGCCCGTTCTGGCCGGTGGTCGCATCGATCGAGATCAGCGTCTCGTGCGGCGCCTCGGGGATCAGTTTGCCGATCACGCGGCGGACCTTGGCCAGCTCCTCCATCAGGTTGTCCTGGGTGTGGAGGCGGCCGGCGGTGTCGACGATCACCACGTCGGCGCCCCGGGCGACGGCGGCGGAGACCGCGTCGTAGGCAACCGAGCCGGGATCGGCACCCTCCTGGCCGCGGACCAGATGGGCGCCGGCGCGGTCGGCCCACTCGGCGAGCTGCTCGGCGGCGGCGGCGCGGTAGGTGTCCCCGGCTCCCATCACCACGGAGAGGCCGAATTCTTTTGAGAGGTGCCAGGCGATCTTGCCGATCGTCGTCGTCTTGCCGGTGCCGTTGACGCCGACCATCATCAGCACCGCGGGCTGGGCGGAGAGGTCGATCTTGGCGCGGGCGGTCGAGGCGACCTCGGCGAGGATCTCGATCAGGCGGTCGCGGATCGCCTCACCCTCGGCGGGGACGGCGCCGGAGTCGACTTCGTGCTCGAGCCGTTCGACCACCGCGGCGGTCGTCGGCGCGCCGACGTCGGCGAGGATCAGCGCCTCCTCCAGGAGTTCCCAGGTTTCGTCGTCGATCTTCTCGAAGACGGAAGCGGTGATCTCCTCCTGCAGGGCCTGACGCGATTTCGAGAGCGACTCGCGCAGGCGGCGGAAGACGCCGCGGCGGCGCTCCGGCTCAGCCTCCGCGGGCGGCGCGACGTTCGCGGGCTCGCGCGAACCGAGGTCGATCATCTCCTGCCAGCTGGTCGCCATGGTCCGGGGAGGCTAGCGGCGGGGCGGCCCGGTCGGCGGCGCCGCTCAGCTCGGCGACCGCGGACTCGAGGTGCGCAGCGAGCCGCTCGGCTCCGGGAGCCGAATCCGGGTCGGCGAGGAGGCCGAAGCTGACCCGGCCGTTGTAGGAGAGGATCGCGATCGCGAGGCCGTGCCGGCGGGCGAGGAAGCCGACCGGATGGATCGCGGTCAGCTCGCGACCGAGCGCGTAGAAGGGGATCTGCGGGCCGGGGAAGTTGGTGACCAGCAGGTTGAAGAGGCGGGTCGAGAAGTTGATCGCCGCGGTCGGGCCGAGCAGCACCGGCGGGGCGAAATCGCGGAACCAGTCGTTGAGGCCCCAGATCGCTTCGGCACCGAGCGGCTGCTTGGAGGCCTTCAGCCCGTCCATCGCGGCGCTGATCACGGCGAGCCGCTCGGCCGGGTCGGCGATCCCGACCGGCAGCGGCCCCCGCATCGCGGTCAGTTTGTTGCCCAGCTCCCCGTGCTCGTCGACGGTCCGGATCGACACCGGCACCAGCGCCTTCAGCTCGACGCCGTCCGTCTCCACCGCGCGTTCGGCGAACCAGGAGCGCATCGCGCCGGTGGCGACAGCGAGCGAGACGTCGTTGACGGTGCCGCCGAGCGCGTTCTTGATCCGCTTGAACTCGGGTAGGTCGAAGGTCGCCCAGGCGAACTCGCGGCGCGGGCCGACGCCGGGCGGATTGATCGGCACGCGCGGCGCCGCGCGCAGCAGGTTGAAGGTGACCTCCCAGAGGCCGGCGATGCCGTCGCCGGCGCGGCGCGAGGCGTCGGCGGGGTCCTGGGCGGCGCGGGTCAGCCAGCGGGCGAGGCGGCGCAGCGTCGCCAGCACCCCGGTCGCGGCGCGGGCGCCGAGGCGGGCGTGGGACGGCGTGCGGTGCGGACGCCAAGGCTCCTCCGGGCCGGGCGGCCCGGCCTCGGGGTCGACGTCGAAGAGCAGCATCCCGATGTCGACCGCGGAGATGCCGTCGGCCATCGCGTGGTGGGTCTTGTAGACGATCGCGAAGCGCTCCGCGGCGAACCCGTCGACCAGGGTCAGCTCCCAGAGCGGCTTGCCGCGGTCCAGTGGTGGCGCCAGGAGCTCGCCCGCCAGCGCCCGCATCTCGGCGTCGGTGCCGGGCACCGGCAGCGTGACGCGGTCGACGTGGCGGCGCACGTCGAAGGTCTCGTCGTCGACCCAGAACGGCGTCCCCAGCCCGAGCGGCGGCGTCAACAGCCGCTGTCGCAGCCGCGGCAACTGGTGCAACCGCGACCGGATCTGCGCCAGGAACTCATCCTGCGTCGGCGGCGAGCCGTCGAAGACCAACACGGCCCCGATCGCCATGTGCGCGTTGTCCTTCTCGTTGGCGAGAAACGACGTGTCGAACGACGACAGCCGGTCCATGTGGCGTTGGGCCATCTCCCCCTCCTCGCCAGGAGCCTAGCCTTGTCTCACGGTGGGGGTCCTGTAAGGGCCAGTTAAGGGACGAGTCCTTCAGGGGCGCGGTCCACCGGTGAGTTCGCAGAAATCCGCGGATAGCGCGGAGAAGTGCGAACTCGACAGGGGGTGGCTAGGCGACGGCGCTGAGGGGCTCGGGGCCGCCCTCGTCGCTCTCGTCGCTCTCGTCGCTCTCGTCGGCGAGGGTGTCTTCGCCGGCTTCGCGGGGGAGCTTGCGGCTCACGACTTTGGTGACGCCGTCGCCGCCCATGGTCACGCCGTAGAGGACGTCGGCGGCGTCCATGGTGCGTTTCTGGTGGGTGACGATGACGAACTGGGCGCGGTCGGAGAAGCGGCGGATGAGCTGGAGGAAGCGGTCGATGTTGGCGTCGTCGAGGGCGGCCTCGACCTCGTCCAGGATGTAGAAGGGGCACGGACGGGCGAGGAAGACGGCGAAGACGAAGGCGAGGGCGACGAGGGACTTCTCGCCACCCGACATCAGGGACAGCTTCCGGGTCGACTTGCCCGCCGGGTTGACCTCGATCTCGACCCCGAACTCGTCGCGTTCTTCGCGCTCCTCCTCGTCCGGGTCGGCCTCGGGCGCCTCGGTGCCCTCCTCGGCCTCGGCGGCGGGCGCCTGCTCCTCCTCGCGGACCGCCCGCAGGCTGACCCGGCGCAGCCGGCCGCGGCCGCCGGGGAAGAGGTGTTCGACCATCTCCTCGAAGTTCGCCGCGGTGGCCTCGAAGGTCTCCTCGAAGGCCCGCTCGATCTCCTCGTCGATTTCCCGGATCAGGGACTCCAGCTCGCGCATCGCCCGCTCGGTGTCCTCGCGCTGCGCCTGCAGCTGCTCGACGTGCTCGAGCGCCTCTTCGTATTCGCGCTCGGCCAGCGGGTTGACCGGGCCGATCTGGGCGCGGCGGCGGTCGAGCCGCTCCAGCCGCCGGTCGATCTCGGCCCGCTCCTCGTCGGTCATCGCGGTCTCCGCGGGCGGCACCTCCTCGCCGAGCTTCTCGACGATCGCCGCCATCTCCCGTTCGGCCTCGGCGCGGCGGTCGCCGAGGTGGGCGGCCTCGACCTCGGCCTGGGTCAGCTCTTCGGAGACCGAGCGCATCTGGCCCTGCAGCTCGAACTCGAGTTTGGTGCAGGCGCGCAGCTCGTCGGCGATCTCGTCGCCGTCGCCGTCGTTGCCGACCACGGTCGACTCGGTCCGCTCGACCCGGGCGCGGATCGCGACCCCCGCCGCCTCGACCGCGGCCAGCGCCGCGCGCACGTCGTCGAGCAGCTCCTCGCCACCCGCCAGCCGCGCCCGCATCTTCTCCCGGTGGCGCTCGCCGAGCAGGCCCTCGGCGCGCCGCGCGTGCCGGATCGCCCGCTCACTCCCCGCCCGGACGTTGCCGAGCGCGTGCTCGCGCGCCGTCTCGGAGGCATCGTCGGAGCGCGCCGTGGCGAGACCCTCGAGCGCCGTCGCGAGGCCCGCGTCGACCTCGCCCAGCTCCTCTTCCAGCCGCACCGCCCGCTGGCTCGGCGCATCGCCGGCGCTGACGTCCAGGGTCAGCGGCCCGAGCTCCGCCCGCAGCCGCTCCAGCCGCGCCTCGACCTCGCCCTCCGAGCGCGAGAGCCCCGCGACCCGCACCGCGACCCGCTCCGACTCGGCCCGCAGTTTGGTCAGCACGCCCCAGGCCTGGGTCCGCGCCCGGTCGCGCTCGGCGAAGCGCTCCTCGGCGGCGGAGCGCCGTTTGCTCACCGCGGCGAGCTGCTCCTCCAGCTTCGAGCGCGTCTCCCGCGCCGCCGCCGCCGCTTTCGCCGCCGCGGCCGCCCGGTCGGCGCCGAAGCGCAGCTCCTCGGAGACGATCCGCCCCTTCAGCTCGGCTTCCTCGCGGTCGATCCGGGCGCCGATCTCGGCCGCCTGCGCCTGGCGTTTCAGCGGCCGCAGCCGCGCCCGCGCCTCGCGCTCGACGTCCAGCGCCCGGTCGAGGTTCTCGCGCGTCCCCTTCAGCTTCAGTTCCGCCCGGCGCCGGCGCTTGCGGTGCTTGCCGAGACCCGCCGCCTCCTCGATCAGGAGCCGCCGCTCGCGCGGCTTGGAGTGGATGATCGTCTCCACCCGCCCCTGGCTGATCACCGAGTGCATCTCGCGCCCGAGGTTGGTGTCGGAGAGCACCTCGATCACGTCGGCGAGCCGCGCCCGCGCCCCGTTCAGCCGGTAGCCGCCGTCGCCGCCCCGGTCGAGCCGCCGCTCCACCGCGATCTCGGAGAACTCGGTCGCCGCCCGCCCGTCGGAGTTGTCGATCACGACCTCGACCTGCGCCTCGCGCCGCGCGCCGGTGTTTTTGCCGCCCGCCGAGATCACGTCCTGCATCGAGGCGCCGCGGATCGCCCCCGGGCTCTGCTCGCCGAGCGCCCACAGCACCGCGTCGGTGATGTTGCTCTTGCCGGAGCCGTTCGGCCCGACGATCACGCTGACGCCGGGCGAGAACTCGAGGCTCACCCGCTCGGGGAACGACTTGAACCCCTTCATCGTGATCGATCTCAGGTACATAAGGTCAGCATTCAGGGTCGCGCCCGGTCCGGACGCCACGTCGGCGGTGGAAAACCCGTAATTGCGACTAATTCAACGGCGCTGCAACTACCCGCCCAGCTCCCGCAGCGCCTGCTCCGCCGCAACCTGCTCCGCTGCCTTCTTGCTGCGCCCTTCGCCCGCCCCGACCTGCTCGGAATCGACGATCGCCACCACCTCGAAGGTTCGTCGGTGCGGAGGGCCGGTGGCGGCTGTCACCTCATAGCTTACGCGCGCTCCCCGTCGCGCCAAAAGCTCCTGCAAAGCGCTCTTGAAGTCGATCCGCGTCTCCGAGGCGAGCTCGATCCGTGGTGCGAACGCCGCCGCCACCGCCACCGCCGTGTGCTCGAAGCCGAAGGCCACGTGGCAGGCGCCGATCAGCGCCTCGGTCGCCTCCGGCAGCGGCCGCTCGCCGTCCAGCAGCACCTCCGCCGGGATCGCCGCGGTGACGTCGGTGGGCTCGTTCGCGCGCAGCATCTCCGGCACGCCGAGCAGGCGTCCCACGGCCGCGCAGGACACCCCCGACACCGCCTGGTTGTGGATCTTCGTCAGGCCGCCCGCGGCGACGTCCGGGAAGCGCTCGTACAGCGACCCCGCCACCGAGAGCCCGAGCACGCTGTCGCCGAGGAAGGCGAGGCGCTCGAAGGAGTCGACCCGCCGCTCGGTCCAGGAGGAGTGCGTCAGCGCCTGGCGGCGCAGCGGCTCCGGCAGGTCCTCGACCAGCGCCGCGAGCGGGGCGACGGCGGCGCGCCCGGCGAGGTCGTCGGCGTCACGCCCGGAGGCGGAGTCGTCCGCCCCGCCCCGCATCTCAAGCAGGGGCCCGCTCGAGGACGAACGCGACGGCGTCGCCGACGGTCGAGATCCGGGTCGCCTCCTCCTCGGTGACCTTGATCCCGTAGCGGTCTTCCAGCTCCATCACGAGCTCGTAGAGGTCGAGCGAGTCGGCCTCCAGGTCCTCGCGGAACCGGGTGCCCGCCTCGATCCGGCCGGGGTCGACTTCGAGCTCCTCGGCGAGGTGCTCGCGGACCAACGTCATGACTTCGTCGCGCTCCATCGGGCTGATTATCACGCAGCGGCGCCGCCGGCCTGGGTCCCGGCTGTCTCGCTCGCCACCTCGCCCGCCACCCCGCCGCCCGCCTCGTCCGCCAGCGCCGCGCGCCCCGCGTGGCCCTCGCGCAAGAGCGCCGCGGTGCGCCCGACCGCATCGACCTTGACCGAGCGGGCGGCGAGCCGGACTGCGTTGGCGACCCCGTCGGGACCGGAGGAGCCGTGCCCGACGATCGTCACCGCACGCAGCCCGAGCAGGATCGCGCCGCCGGTCGTGTCGGGGTCGAACTCGTGGCGCAGGCCGCCCAGCGCCGGTTTCAGCAAGAGGCCCCCGGCCGCGGCCAGCACGTTCTTGTGCGCCAGGTCGGAGATAGCCCCGGCCAGCGTCCGCGCCGCCCCCTCCATCACCTTCAGCGCCACGTTGCCGGTGAAGCCGTCGGTGACGACGACGTCGACCTTCGCTTCCGGCAGGTCGCCGCCCTCGATGTTCCCGGCGAAGTGGAGCCCCGGCGCCTCGGCGAGGATCCGGTGCGCCTCGACGATCTCGGGGCGCCCCTTGCCCGCCTCCTCGCCGACCGTCAGCAGGCCGACCTTCGGCTCGCGGATCTCCAGCACCGCCGCGGCGAACGCGGCCCCGAGGAAGCCGAACTGGACCAGGTGCTGGGGACGGACCTCGACGTTGGCGCCGACGTCCAGGAAGAGGACCGGTTTGACCGGCGAGGGCAGGCGCACGGCGAGCGCGGGCCGTTGCACGCCCTTGAGCCGGCGCAGGCCGAAGGTCGCGGCGGCCATCGTCGCCCCGGTCGAGCCGAGGCTGACCATCGCCGCGGCGTTGCCGTCGGCGACATCACGGGCGGCGCGCACCACCGAGGCCTCTTTGCGCTCGCGCACCGACTGCACGGCGTCGTCCTCGTTGCCGATCCATTCGGTGGTCGGGATCACCTCGATCCCCTCGACCCCCTGCAGCCCGAGCGAGCGCTCCGGCCCGAACACGCGCACCCCGATCCCGTCGGCCGCGGCGCGGCGGGCGCCCTCGGCGAGTACGTCGAACCCCTGCTCCGCCCCGTAACCGTCGAGGGCGATCGTCACCGGGCGGCTTTGCGCCACGGTGGCTAAGAGTCGGCGGTGGTCACCGTCGGGTCGGTGACTTTGTGGGAGACGACCTCGCGGCCCGCGTAGGTGCCGCAGTTCTTGCAGACACGGTGCGGAAGCGCGGGCTCGTGGCAGCGCGGGCAGCGGCGCAGGCTGGGCACGGCGGCCTTGTGCTGGGCGCGGCGCTTGTCGCGACGGGCGCTGGAGGTTCTCTTCTTCGGGACGGCCATAGGTCGCGGAATCGTAGCGGGTCGCCGGACGGCGCGCGCGACGGGCCGCCCGCGGCGCCGCGGGCCTCAGTAGACGGCCCGCACGACCGCCAGGTCGTCGGCCGCCCAGGTGACCTCCCCGCCGCACCACCCGGCGAGGTCGGCGGCGGTCTCGGGGAAGTCGTAATCCGGCGTGATCTCGGTGACCCGCACGTCGGCCCGCACCACGTCGCCGATCACCAGCGCCCGCGAGTGCTCGCGCACGCGGCGGAAGAGTTCCTGCTTCTGCGGCGCCCGCAGGTGGTGGACCGAGAGCACCCCGATCACCAGGTCCCAGGGCCCGTCCGGCAGCGGGTCCTCGATCCGCGCCAGCTGCACGTCGTCGTACATCTCGCGGGCGCGGTAGACCATGTCCGGGGACGAATCGAGCCCGATCACCCAGCTGTCCGGGTAGGCCTCGATCAGCCGCCGCGTCGTCTCCCCGGTGCCCATGCCGAGCTCCAGCACCCGTTCCGGGGCGAAGGGGATCGCCGCGATCGCCTGCTCCTGCAGTTCCTCGTAGCGCGGCACCTCCTCGTGGATGAGGTCGAGGTAGCCGTCCGGTTTCCAGGTGAAATCGCTCATTCCCTAACCTCGGAGTATGCCGACCGTACCCGAGACCGTCCTCGACATATCACGCCTCAACCTCTCGCCCGGGGACGGCAGGCGCCTCGAGCTGCCGGTCGAGCCGGCGCCCTTCGAGCTGGGCGGCCAGACCTACCTCGCCGACCCGCCCGCGCCGACCGTCCGCCTCGAGGCCTCCCGCCACTCCAGCGGCTTCGCCTTCAAGCTAAACTTCCCGGTCCATATCGAGGGCCCCTGCATGCGCTGCCTCGAGCCCGCCGCCCTCGACCTCGACGTCGAGGCCCGCGAGGTCGACACCTCCGCCACCGAAGACGCCGAGCTCCGCAGCCCCTACGTGCGCGACGACGAGCTCGACCTCGGCCGCTGGGCCCACGACGCGGTGATGCTCGCCCTCCCCACCCAGATCCTCTGCCGCCCCGACTGCCTCGGCCTCTGCCCCACCTGCGGCGAGCCCCTGAACGACGCCGACCCGGCCGATCACGACCACGAGAAGCCGATCGATCCCCGCTGGTCGGCGCTCAAAGACCTGAAGCTCGACTAGGGCGAGCCCGTCGGGGGACGAGGTTCGCGAGGGCGGGAGTCCTGACCCCCTCCTCGCTCAAACTCGGGCTGGATCGCGCTCGGCCCGTCCGAGATTGCCGCGGGGCCCTCGTTACAAGCCGCTCCGGAGGGGGTCAGGACTCCCGCTCCGGAACCTCCGCTGGGGGTCGCCAGCCGACGGACGGCAAGCTGTTCCTTATGCCGAGCCCTCCGGCAAAAGGAACAGCGGAGCGCGGCGCTTACGCCCAGCTGTTCTTTATGGCCCCCTGAGGACCATAAAGAACAGCGGAGTGGCCTCGTCCCTTTCCGCTGCTGAGCGGCGCGGCGAGAGCGGCTCCGGACCCCCGGCCGCCGCGGGAGGCGATTTCGGTCTCCCTCCGGAGCGGCTTGTAACGAGGGCCCGCAAAGGTCCTTGCCCGCCCGGAGGCGATCCAGCCCGAGTTTGAGCGAGGAGCGAGACCGAAAGCGCCTCCCGCCGAGCCCCCGACCTACGGAGCCTGATCGAGCTCAGGCGCGGGTTCTTCCTCGCGCCCGGCCAGACGATCGCGGCCGCGCTGGACGGCCGCGAGGAACTTCTGCAGGTTGACTTCCAAGGTGTTGAGGATCTCGTCGGCGTAGTCCTCGGCGCCGAGGCGGATTTCGCGCTCGCGGTTGCGGGCGTCCTCGACGATCTCGTCGGCGGCGCGCTCGGCCTGTTTGGTGACCTCCTCGTCGGAGATCAGGCGGGCCTGTTGCTCGCGCGCCTCGCGGACGATGCGCTCCGCCTCGCGTTTGGCCTCGGCCAGCATCTCCTGGCGCTCCTTGACGATCCAGCGCGCCTGCTTGATCTCCTCGGGGATCGTCGCACGCATCTGGTCGAGGAGGTCGTAGATCTCCTCGCGGTCGACGCGCACCTGGTCGGTCAGCGGGACCGGCCGCGCGTTGTGAACTACGTCGTCAAGTTTGTCGATGAGGACCAGGACGTCCATAAGCGGTTCGTAAGCCTACGTGTATGCGGGGGTTTTGGCCAAGAAAGAGTAGCCCTGGGACAATTTGCAAGGAGATGCCCAGGTAGAGACGAGCGCAAACACCCTACCTTGCGCGTCGGCCTACCTGTCGCCGAGCCGCTCCGTGAGCGCGCTCGCGACGCCCGGCGGAACCAGGTCGCCGACGTCGCCGCCGAAGGTCGCCATTTCCTTCACGCCGGTCGAGGAGAGGAAGCTGTAGTGCGGCGAGGCGATCACGTAGATGCTCTCGATCCCCGGGTCGAGCTTGCGGTTCAGCTGCGCCATCTCGAACTCGTACTCGAAGTCGGAGATCGCCCGCATGCCCTTGACGATCGCGTGGGCGTCGTTCTCGCGGGCGAACTCGACCAGCAGCGTGGCGAAGACCTGCACCTCGACGTTGTCCAGGTCGGCGGTCGCCGTCTCGATGAACGCCTTGCGCTCCTCCGCCGTGAACATCGTCTTGTTCTTGCGCAGCGGGTTGTTGACGACGCCGACGACGACCTTGTCGAAGACCTTCGAGGTCCGCGTGATGATGTCGAGGTGGCCGTTGGTGACCGGGTCGTAGGTACCCGGGCAGACGACGGTCCCGTTGCGCTTGCTCACTCGCCCTCCCGCGCGTAGATCGACACGTCCGCGGCCCCGTAGCGACGCTGCCGCAGCCGCTCCAGCGAGCCGATCGCGAGCGGGCGGCGGGCGCCGCTCTCGACCACGGCACGACCGCCGGGCGCCAGCACGCCGGGGAGGTGCGTGTCCAATTGCCGGGCCACGAGGTCGGCGAGTTTATAGGGAGCATCGACGAAGACGAGGTCGAAGCGACCCCCGTCCGGGCGGTCGCTTGCGGCGAGCCAGGCGCCCGCCTCGGCGCGGACGAGCTCGGCGCGGTCGCCCAGCCCGAGCCGCTCGACGTTGCCGAGCGCGGGGCGCGTGTCGCGGTCGACCAGCGTCGCGCGGGCGGCGCCGCGGGACAGCGACTCGATCGCCAGCGCGCCGGTGCCGCAGTAGAGATCGAGGACGACGGCGCCCTCCACCCGCGTCCCGAGCGTCGAGAAGACCGCCTCCCGGACCCGCTCGGAGGTCGGCCGCACCTTCCACCCGCGCGGCGCGACCAGCCGCTGGCCCTTGAGCTCTCCGGCAATGACTCTCATGCCGGGATCAAAGCGGGATCGGGTCGGCGGCGCCGGCGCCGAAGCGGCGGCGGGCGGCCTCGAGCAGGGGGCCGAGCTCGGGCGCCTCCAGCGAGCCGTGCTCGCGCAGCAGGCGCAGCACCTCGTCTTTGGCGTCGATCAGCATCGCCTCGTCGTCGGGCAGCTGGGCGACCGTGAAGCGCGCCGTGCCGCTCTGGCGGGTGCCGAGGATCTCGCCCTCGCCGCGCAGGAGGAGGTCGACCTCGGCGAGCCGGAAGCCGTCGCTGGTCTCCTCCACCGCGGCCAGCCGCCGCCGCGCCATCGCCCCCGCCTCGGCGGCGAAGAGCAGGCACTGCGAGGGGTGCTCGCCACGCCCGACCCGCCCGCGCAGCTGGTGGAGCTGGGAGACGCCGAAGCGCTCGGCGCCCTCGATCAGCATCACGGTCGCGTTCGGCACGTCGATGCCGACCTCGATCACCGTCGTCGCCACCAGCACGTCGGTCTCCCCGGCGGCGAAGGCGGCCATCGCCTCGCCCTTCTCGGTCGAGTGCATCTGCCCGTGCAGCAGCCCGACGCGGAAGTCGCGCAGCGGCCCGCGCCGCAGCCGCTCGGCCTCCTCTCCGGCCGCCTTGCCGGGCAGTTTCTCGGAGACCTCGACCAGCGGGCAGACGACGAACGCCTGGCGCCCCTCGCGGAGGCGCGCGCGCAGGAACTCGTAGACGCCCTCGCGGTCGTCCTCCCCCGCCACCCGCGTCAGCACCGGCTTGCGCCCCGCCGGGAGCTCCTGGAGCGTGGTCGTGTCGAGATCCCCGTAGGCGGTCAGGGAAAGGGTCCGCGGGATCGGCGTCGCGGTCATGTGGAGGACGTGCGGGGTCATCCCCTCCACCCCCTTCGAGTCGAGCGCCCCGCGCTGCTCCACCCCAAAGCGGTGCTGCTCGTCGACCACGCAGAGGCCGAGGCGGGCGAAGCGGACGGTCGGCTCGATCAGCGCGTGCGTCCCCAGGATCAGCCCCAGCTCCCCGCTGGCGAGCTGGTTCAGGGCCTGCCGGCGGACCGGGGCGGGCGTGGCGCCGGTCAGCAGCGCGAAGGGGACGGCCTCGGCCGCGAGCAGCCGCCCGAGCGTGATCGCGTGCTGCTCGGCGAGCGTCTCGGTCGGCGCCATCAGCGCCGCCTGGTGGCCCGCTTCGAGCGCCCGCAGCATCGCGTAGACGGCGACCACGGTCTTGCCCGAGCCGACCTCCCCCATCAAGAGGCGCTGCATCGGCTCGCCCGAGTCGAGGTCGCGATCGATGTCGGCGAAGGCGGCGTGCTGGTCGGCGGTCGGGGCGAAGGGCAGGGACGCGAGCCAGCGCTCCACCGCGGCGCCCGGCTTGCCGAAGCGGGGCGCCGGGCGGGCGCGGCGGTGGCTCGTTTTGCGGGTCGCCAGGAGGGCCTGGTGGAGGAACAGCTCTTCGAAGCCGAGGCGGCGCCGCGCGTCCTCCAACTGCTCCGGGCTCTCCGGGAAGTGCGCCGCACGGATCGCGCTGCCGACCGAGGTGAGGCGGCGCTCCGCCTTGACCTGGGACGGCAGCCCCTCGATCGCGTTCGGAGCCAACCGCACCGCCTGTTCGGCCCATTCGCGGATCTTCTTCGGGGCCAGGTCCTCGGTCGCCGGGTGGACGGGGACGAAGGACCCGGAGCGCTCCTCGGACGCCTCCGCGTCCACCTCGCCGGCGGGCGCCACCAGCTCCCACTCCTGGACCGCCAGGCCTTTCGGGCTCCGCTTGCCGGTGATCAGCACGGTCGAGCCGCGTTCCAGCTTGCCGCTCACCCAGGGCTGGTTGAACCACGTCGCCCGCACCGAGTCCGATTCGTCGCCGACCTTGACGCCGACCATCGTCAGCTTCCCGCGCCGGAAGGGCCGCGGCGGGTTCCCCATCACCTCGACCAGGACCGTGCCCGTTTCGCCGGGCTCGAGCGCCTCCAGCAGGCGGATCTGGCGATCGCGGTGCCGGTGGGGGAAGCGGTAGAGGAGGTCGCCGACGGTGGCGATCCCCGCCGCCCGCGCCGCCTCGGCCAGCTTCGGGCCGACCCCGTCGAGCGCCTCCAGGCCGGTCTCGAGCACGCTCGGGCGCGGCCAGTGCACGGGCGCGGCGCGCAGCTCGGCGCGCGTCGGCTCCTCCGCTCCGGCGAAGCCACGCACCGCTACTGCGCCGCGAGCAGCCACCACCAGCTTGGCTGGCCTCCCTCGTGCTTCTCCAGCTCCACGCCATCGGGCACGTGGGCGTCGACCCCCTCGAGCGGGATCGGCGCCTCGGCGCCGCCGATCACGGTGACGATCTCGGCATCGCGCCCGCCGGCGAGGATCGCGATCGTCTCCGAGAGCGTCGACCCCGCCCCGCCCCAGGCGACGATCTCGCCCGCCACGAAGCCGACCGCGTCGCCCAGCTTGAAGCGCCCCTGGGCGTCGTCGCGCGCCGCCGGCGCCACGCCGCCGGTCGCGACGTCCGCCAGCGCCGCCTCCAGCCGGTCGGCGTTCTCGTCCAGCGCCGCCGCGGGATCGAGCTCCACCAGCGCCAGGAGGCTCGCCTGCTGGGACTTGGCGGGGACCACCCGCGCGGGCTTCTCGGAGAGCTCGCAGGCGCGCTCCGCCGCCATGATCACGTTGGAGGAGCTCGGCAGCACCAGCACTTCCTCGGCCCCGGCGCCGTGGATCCCGGCGAGCAGCTCGGCGGTCGAGGGGTTCAGCGTCTCGCCCCCGGGCACGACGTCGGCGCCGAGCTCGGCGAAGAGCCGTTCCATTCCCGCCCCCGCGGCCACCGCGACGACGCCGGTCCGCCCCGTCCCCAGCCGCGCGTCGCGTTCGGCGACCTGCTGGCGCATGTCGGCGATGTCGACGTTGCCGACCTCCCCGACGCCCTCGAAGAGCGCCATCGCCGTCTCCGGTGTGTCGGTGTGGACGTGGATCTTCATCGTCGCTTCGTCGCCGACCACCAGCACCGAGTCGCCGAGCGCCTCGAGGCGCGGCAGCACCGCCCGGTCGTCGAGCCCCTCGCCGGAGACGATGAAGTTCGTGCAGTAGCGGTAACGGCTGTCCTCGTGGTGGGGCCGGGTCAGCTTCGGCGGCTCGTGGTGGGCGACCTCGGGCAGCGGCGCGCCGTCCCCGCGCAGTCCGGCGACCACCCCGGCGAGGATCAGCACCAGGCCGTGGCCGCCCGCGTCGACGACCCCCGATTCGCGCAGCACCGCGAGCTGCTCCGGCGTCCGCGCCACCGCCCGCTCGCCGTCGGCGATCGCCCGCTCCAGCACCTCGGCGAGGACCGCGTCCTGCTGCTCTTCGGAGACATCGGCGCCGAGCCGCTGTTTGTCGGCCGAGAGGTGGGCGAGCTGGCGGGTCAGCGAGTGGGCCATCTCGCGGAAGACGGTCAGCATCGTCCCCTCGGCGGGCTCGCGGACGGAGTCGTAGGCGGCGTCGGCGGCCGAGGCGAAGGCGGCGGCGACCAAGAGCGGGTCGACCAGCTCCCCCGGGCGCGAGGCGAGCTCCTCGGCGGCGCCGCGGACGATCTGGGAGAGGATCACGCCGGAGTTCCCCCGCGCCCCCATCAGCGCCGCCCGCGCCAGCGTCTGGACCAGCGCCGTCCGCCCCACCTCGTCGAGCCCCTGGCCGTCGACCCGGTCGAGCTCCTCCAGCACCGCGCGCATGGTCATCGCCATGTTGTCGCCGGTGTCGCCGTCGGCGACCGGGAACACGTTCAGGTCGTTCACCTCCTGGCGCCGGGACTCCAAGGAGGCCAAGGCGGAGCTGACGACCCGCCTGAAGCGGGCGATTGAAGGATCGGGCATGCGAAGCTAAAAACTAGTGACCGGCGCTGACGGCCGCCGCGTTAATCGGTACTTTCACCCTCTCCACCCTCGGGTGGATGACCATTCCCCTCGATTTCCCCCCACGGGCCGATGAAAGGCCCCAAGTGTCGCCCTAGTCTCGTCCAAAGCCTCGGGCGCCCCACGAGTACCCAGTCACGGAAGGAGACAAATGCGCCGCTTTGCCACCTGGACCACCGGCCACCGTAAGACGGTGATCTTCGGCTGGATCGCCGCCCTCGTGATCATCGGCATGATCGCGGGAGGCGCCGGCGCCGACTACTCCGAAGAATTCAAACTGCCCTCCTCGGACTCGACCGAAGCCTACGAACTGCTGGAAAACAACTTCCCGCAGCAGTCGGGCGGCACCGCCACGATCGTCTTCCGGGCCGACGAAGGGGTCAAATCGCCCCCGGTCCAGAAGAAGATGGAAGGCGTCTTCAAGGCGGTCGAAGGCGAACCGCACGTGTCCGAAGTCGCCAGCCCCTACGGCGACGGCGGCGGCGCCGCGGCGATCTCCGCGGACGGCAAGATCGCCTACGCGACGATCCAGTACGACGTCCAGGGCAACAAGCTGAACAAGTCGAGCACCGAACGGATCATCAAGACCGCGCAGGGAGCAAGCGGCAACGGGCTCGACGTGCAGCTGGGCGGCCAGCCGGTCGAAGAAGCCAAAGAAGAAAGCGGCGACTCCTCGTTCGCGATCGGCCTGCTGGCGGCGATCATCATCCTGCTGATCGCCTTCGGCTCGGTGGTCGCGATGGGGCTGCCGATCATCACCGCGCTCTTCTCGCTCGGCGTCGGCCTGTCCCTGGTGACGCTGGGGACCTGGGTCTTCAAGACCGCGAACTTCGCCCCGTTCCTGGCGGCGATGATCGGGCTCGGCGTCGGCATCGACTACGCGCTCTTCATCGTCACCCGCTTCCGCAACAACCTCGACGAGGGCTTCGAGCCGCGCCAGGCGGCGATCAACGCCGTCGACACCGCGGGCCGCGCCGTCCTCTTCGCGGGGACGACCGTGATCATCGCCCTGATGGGGATGTTCCTGCTGAACATCACCTTCCTCTACGGCGTCGCCGTGGCGGCCGCCCTCGCGGTGCTGCTGACGATGATCGGGGCTCTGACCCTGCTGCCGGCGCTGCTCGCCTGGGTCGGCCACCGGGTCAACAAGTGGAAGATCCCGGGCCTCGCGGGCGGCCAGAACACGATGCGCGAAGACACCAAGTGGTACGCCTGGAGCCGCGCGATCCAGAAGCGGCCGTGGACCGCTGCGATCCTCTCCGGCGGCCTCCTGCTGCTGCTCTGCGTCCCGGTGCTGACCCTGCGCCTCGGCGTCAACGACGCGGGCACCAACCCGAAGGGGCAGACGACGCGCGAAGCGTACGACCTGCTCGCCGAAGGCTTCGGCCCCGGGTTCAACGGGCCGCTGACGATGGTCGCCAAGCTGCCCGAAAAGGGCCAGGGCGCGGGGATCGAAGACCTGTGCTCGGCGCTCGAAAAGGAAGAAGGGATCGCCTCGGTGACCGCGGTCACCTTCAACGAAGCGAAGACGGTCGGCCTCTGCCAGGCCTACCCGACCACCTCGCCGCAGAGCGCCGACACGACCAAGACGCTGGATCACATCCGCAGCAACCTGATCCCGCCGATCGAAGCGAAGACCGGCGCCGTCCTGCACGTCGGCGGCATCACCGCGGTGTTCGAGGACTTCGGCGACGCGATCTCCGAAAAGCTGCCGCTCTTCATCGGCGTCGTGATCCTCCTTTCGGCGATCCTGCTGATGGCGGTCTTCCGCTCGGTGCTGGTGCCGCTGAAGGCGATCCTGATGAACCTGCTGTCGATCGGCGCCGCCTTCGGCATCGTCACCGCGGTGTTCCAGCACGGTTGGGGAGCGAGCATCATCGGGGTCGACCAGACCGGCCCGATCATCGCCTTCTTCCCCATATTCCTGTTCGCGATCGTCTTCGGGCTGTCGATGGACTACGAGGTGTTCCTGATGTCCCGCATCCACGAGGAGTGGGAGCGCGACAAGGACGCCACGGAAGCGGTCACCCGCGGCCTGGCCCTGACCGGCCGGGTGATCACCGCGGCGGCGGCGATCATGATCACCGTCTTCGCCTCGTTCATGCTCGGCGAAGAACGGATCGTGAAGCTGTTCGGCCTCGGCCTCGCCTCGGCGGTCCTGGTCGACGCCCTGATCATCCGCTCGGTCCTCGTCCCGGCGATCATGCAGCTCTTCGGCAAAGCCGCCTGGTGGATGCCCGAGTGGCTGTCCAAGATCCTGCCGAACCTCGCCGTCGAGCCCCACGAGCCCCACCCCGACGGCACCGCGGAACCGGCCGTCGCGACCGAGACCGAGTAGCGCGGAGCAAACGTCTGCATCTACCCCTCCTCAGCGGGGGTAGATGCAGACGCGTCTGCAGTAACTCGTCCCAGCGACGAGTTATTGCAGACGGTCCGCTCTTCGGACCGGCGAGCCTCGCCGGCCTGAGGCGGCGTGGGCCAGCCTCGCAAGGACGCAGAGAGCGAGGCGAGGGGAGCGCACTAACAGTGCGTGACCTGAAGCCGAGTGACCGAGGACGCCGCGAGGCGCCCCCACGCCGCCTCAGGCGGCCTTGGTGACCTTGTTGCTCTTCAGGCAGCGAGTGCAGACGTAGGCGCGGACGGGGCGGCCGTTCTCCTGGATCCGGACCTTTTGGAGGTTCGGCTCGAAGCGGCGCTTCGTCGCGACCATGGAGTGGCTGCGGGACTGCCCGAACCCGGGCTTCTTGCCGCAGCTGTGACATACCTTTGCCATAGGACGCGGGATGGTACTGGGTCAGGCGACCTGGCGCTTCAACAACGCCATGCGGGCGACGGTGAGCGCCGCGTTGCGGCCCTGGTCGCGCTTGTCGCCGCCCGCCCGCGCCAGCGCCTGCTCCATCGTGTCGCAGGTGATGACGCCGAAGGCGCAGGGGACGCCGGTGGCGAGCTGGACGTCCTGGACCCCGCGCGCCGACTCGCCGCAGACGTAATCGAAGTGGGCGGTCTCGCCGCGGATCACGACGCCGAGGCAGGCGACCCCGGCGATGTCGCCGGTCTCCGCCAGCACCTTCGCCGCGAAGGGGAGCTCGTAGGCGCCCGGCACCGAGTGGTGCTCGATCCGCCCCGCCCGCACGCCCGCGAGTTCGAAGCCCGCGACCGCCCCGGCGGTCAGCCGCTCCGCGAGGTCCTCGTAGAAGCGCCCGACGACGACGGCGAAGCGCAGCGGCTCCAGCGCCTCGCGCTCGGCCGCGTCGAAGGTCTCGAGGAAGGCGCCCGCCTCAGCCATCGGCGGCCTCGTCCTCGCGCCGCTCGTCGCGTTCCTCCTCTTCGTGGAGCATTTCCTCGTCGAGGTCGAGCCCCTGGTGGTGGAGGATGTGGCCCATCTTGTCGCGCTTCGTGCGCAGGTAGGCCTCGTTGTGCTCGTTGGGCGCCGACTCGATCGGCACCTGCTCGGTGACCGAGAGCCCGTAGCCCTCCATGCCGACGATCTTTTTCGGGTTGTTGGTGATGATCCGGATGCTGGACAGCCCGAGGTCGCCGAGGATCTGGGCGCCGATCCCATAATCGCGCAGGTCGGCGGGCAGGCCGAGCTTGAGGTTCGCCTCGACCGTGTCGTGGCCCTCCTCCTGCAGTTTGTAGGCGCGCAGCTTGTTCAGCAGGCCGATCCCCCGCCCCTCCTGGGAGAGGTAGAGGAGGACGCCGCGCCCCTCGCGCTCGATCATCGCCAGCGAGGCCTCGAGCTGCTCGCCGCAATCGCAGCGCATGCTGTGGAAGACGTCGCCGGTGAGGCACTCCGAGTGCACGCGGACGAGCACGTCGGCGACCCCGTCGACCTCGCCTTTGACCATCGCCACGTGGTGTTTGTCGTCGACCAGCGAGCGGTAGCCGACCGCGGTGAAGTCGCCGAAGGCCGTCGGCAGCGCCGTCGCCACCACGCGTTCGACCAGCTTCTCGGTCTTACGCCGGTAGGCGATCAGGTCGGCGACCGTGATCATCTTCAGGCCGTGCTTCTCGCAGTAGGGGATCAGGTCGGGGACGCGCGCCATCGAGCCGTCGTCGTTCATCACCTCGCAGATCACCCCGGCCGGGATCAGCCCGGCGAGCCGCGCCAGGTCGACCGACGCCTCGGTGTGGCCGGTGCGCTCCAGCACGCCGCCCTCTTTCGCCTGTAGGGGGAACATGTGGCCGGGGACGACGAGGTCGCGCGGCCCCGAATTGGGGTCGATCGCCACCTGGATCGTGTGCGCGCGGTCGTGGGCGGAGATGCCGGTGCTGACGCCGCCGGCGGCCTCGATCGTCACCGTGAAGGCGGTCTGCAGCGGCGCCTCGTTCTTCGCCGCCATCAGGTTCAGGCCGAGCTTGCGGCAGCGCTCCGGGGTCAGCGCCAGGCAGATCAGCCCGCGCGCCTCCTTGGCCATGAAGTTGACCGCCTCCGGCGTCGCGAACTGGGCCGCCATCACCAGGTCACCCTCGTTCTCGCGGTCTTCGCCGTCGCAGACGACGACCATCTTGCCGCGGCGGATCTCTTCGATGGCCTCCTCGATCGGGGAGAAGGGGCTGGCGGGGGACTGCTCGTCGGCGGGGCTGATGTCGGCCTCCCTGGTGATGTCGGTATCGGTCCTGTTGGCGGTGTCGCTCACGCTTGTTCCTTTCCCGCGAATGGTGACAGCAGCCGCTCCACGTACTTGGCGACGACGTCGACCTCGACGTTAAGGGGGTCGCCGGGGGCGGCGTCGCCGAGGTTCGTGCGCTCCAGGGTCTCGGGGATCAGCGAGACCTCGACCCAGGTGTCGCCGAGCGTCGCCACGGTGAGGCTGACGCCGTTCAGCGCGACCGAGCCCTTGTCGACGACATAACGCAGCAGCGCGGGCGGGATCTCGACCCGGACGCGGCGGGCGAAGCCGTCCTCGGCGACCTCCAGCACCCGCCCCGAGCCGTCGGCGTGACCCTGGACGATGTGGCCGCCGAGCCGCTCGTCGGCGCGCGTGGCGAGCTCCAGGTTGACCCGGGCGCCCGCCTCGAGCGCGCCGATCACGGTCACCTCCAGGGTCTGGTTCATCGCCTCGGTGGCGAAGCCGCGCTCGTCGGCCTCCGTCGCCGTGAGGCAGACGCCGTTGACGGCGACCGAGTCGCCGAGGCCGATCTGCGGCCCGAGCTCCGTCGCGATGCGAAGCCGCGCCCCGTCGGCGCCGCCCTCGACGCTCTCGACGCTGCCGATGTCCTGCACGAGTCCGGTGAACATCACCACTCCTTGAATCGGGTCCGGATCAAAGTGTCCTCACCCACGGCCTCCGGCTCCAGCGGCTGGCCTTGGAGTCCCGCGGCGGGGACGTCGGCCAGCGGGCCGCCGAGCAGCAGCGGGGCGACGAAGACGCGTGCCTCGTCGATCTGCTCGGCGGCGGCGAAGGCGGCTGCAAGCGTCGCGCCGCCCTCCAGCAACAGGCTGGTGAGGCCGCGGCGGCCGAGCCCGACGAGCGCCGGGCGCACCCGCTCGGCGGGGGTCGCGCCGCCGACGGCGATCGTCTCGGCGCCGGCGCGCAGCAGCGCCTCGACCCGCCCCGGATCGGCCTCGGGGCCGTGGACGACGGTGACCGGCGCCTCGTCCAGCGTCGCCAGGAGCTGGGAGTCGAGCGGCAGGCGGGCGTGGGTGTCGAAGACGACGCGCACCGGCTGGCGGGCTTCGCCGAGGCGCGCGGTCAGCAGCGGGTCGTCGGCGAGGACGGTGCCGATGCCGACCGCGATCGCGTCGCATTCGCCGCGCCAGACGTGGACCAGCTCGCGGCTGCGCTCGCCGGAGATCCAGGGCGAGGCGCCCGCCGGCGTCGTCGTCCGCCCGTCCAGCGACATCGCCGTCTTCAGCAGGACCCAGGGCTCGCCGGAAAGTCCGTGCTTGCGGAAGGGCTGGTTCTGGAGACGGGCCTTGAGGGCGATCTCGTCGTCGCGCTGCAAGATCACCACCTCGATCCCGGCGGCGCGCAGCTGCTCGGGGCCCTTGCCCGACGCCTTCGCGGTCGGGTCGTCGCTCGCGATCACCACGCGGGCGATGCCGGCCTCGATGATCGCGTCGCTGCAGGGCGGCTGGCGCCCCTGGTGCGCGCACGGCTCGAGCGTCACGTACATCGTCGCCCCGGCCGTGTCCTCGCCCCGGCGCGCCGCGTCGGCGAGCGCCGCCCGCTCGGCGTGCAGGCCGCCGAGCTCGGCGTGGAAGCCCTCCCCGATAATCTCCCCGCCCCGCGCGACGACGGCGCCGACCAGCGGGTTCGGGCTCACCCGACCGCGGCCGCCCTCCGCCAGCGCAAGCGCCTTTCGAAGAAACTTAGAGTCGCCTGGTGTTGTTGACTGACCAGTCAATCAGTTGATTCTAGCTCCGCTCTGACCTCCGCCCCGCGTATTTTGGGGCGTTCCCTTGAAGTTGATCATCCAGATCCCCTGCCTGAACGAGGAAGAGACGCTGCCGGCGACGGTCGCCGAGCTCCCGCGCGCCCTCCCGGGCTTCGACGCGGTCGAGCTGCTGGTGATCGACGACGGGTCCACCGATCGCACCGTCGAGGTCGCCCGTGAATGCGGGGTCGAGCACATCGTCCGGCTCACCAACAACAAGGGGCTCGCGGCCGGGTTCCAGGCCGGGCTCGACGCCTGCCTGAAGCTCGGCGCCGACGTCGTCGTCAACACCGACGCCGACAACCAGTACCAGGGCGCCGATGTCGCCAAGCTGGTCGCGCCGATCCTCGCCGGCGAAGCCGACATGGTGGTCGGCGACCGCCAGGTGGAGCGGATCGAGCACTTCTCCGACGCCAAGAAACAGCTCCAGCATTGGGGCAGCTGGGTCGTGCGGCGGGTGTCGAACACCGAGGTCACCGACACCACGTCGGGCTTCCGCGCCTACAACCGCGAGGCGGCGCTGCAGCTCTCGGTCGTCGACAACTTCACCTACACGCTCGAGAGCCTCGTGCAGGCGGGGAAGATGCTGGTCGCGGTCGACGAGGTGCCGATCGGGACCAACCCGCAGACGCGCGAGTCGCGGCTGGCCGGGTCGACCGGCGATTACGTGCGGCGCAACACGCCCGCGATCCTGCGCATCTACGCGCGGTATGAGCCGCTGCGGGCGTTCGTCACCGCGGCGATCGTCGTCGCCGTGCTGGCGCTGATCGCCTGGCTGCCGTTCCTGATCGACGCGATCTTCAACGGCCGCTCCAACGGCCACATCCAGTCGCTGATCCTCGGCGCGGTGCTGATGATCACCGCGGTGGTGCTGTTCGCGCTCGGCGTGATCGGGGACCTCCTGGCCGGGCAGCGGGTGATGACGCAGCGGATCTTCGAGCGGGTGCGGCGGGTCGAGCTGGCCCTCGGCGTGCCGCCCTCGCACTACGAAAAAGGGGGCGAGAAACCGAGCGAGAAGCCGGACGACTCCGAGGAGCCCACCAAGGTGGTCGAACCGTGAGCGACACCAACGGCTCCGACGGCGCGGGCAAGGCGCCCGCCTCCTCCGCCGACTACGGCAAGACCGCCAGCTTCCTCGCGGTCGGGGTCGGGCTCACCGGCGTCATCACCTACGCCTACTTCCTGATCGCCTCGCACACGCTCTCGAAGACCGACTACGGGCAGATCACGGTGCTCTGGTCGGCGGTCTTCATCACGATCTCCGCCCTCTACCGGCCGATCGAACAGCTGCTCAGCCGCCACATCTCCGAACGGATGGTGAAAGGGCAGCCGCTGCGCGAGCCGATGCGGGTCGCCTCGACGATCCAGCTCGGCCTCTCGCTGCTCTTCACGGTGCTGGCGCTGGCGCTGCGCGGGCCGATCCAGAACAGCCTGCTGGATGGCAACGAAACCCTCTACTGGGTCTTCTTCACCTCGGTCCTCTTCTACGCGGCGAGCTACTTCGCCCGCGGCTTCCTGGCGGGGATGCAGCGGTTCGGCCTGTTCGTCGCGCTGATCCTCTCCGAATCCTGCTTCCGGACGATCTTCGCGGTGCTGGTCGCGATCAGCGTCCTCAGCGGCCAGAGCGCGGTCGCGATCGGCATCACCGCGGCCCCGGCGCTGAGCCTGCTCGTGGTGCCGTTCGCGTTCGCGCGCCGGGCGCAGAGGGACAAAGCGGCGGCGGCCGCGGCGCCCGCGCCCGCGGCGGCAGGCGACGAGGAGGCGGGCGACGAGGCCTTCTCGTTCCGCCACGGCGGCGGCTTCGCGGCGGCGGTCTTCCTGATCATGTTCTCCGAACAAGCCTTCCTCAACGCCGGGCCGCTGATCATGAGCGGCCTCCAGGGCGCCGACAAGGCGGGCTACATCTTCAACGTGCTGATGTTGGCGCGGGCGCCGCTGCAGCTCTTCCAGTCGGTGTCGACCTCGATCCTCCCCCACCTCACCAGCCTCCACACCTCCGAGGATCCCGACGCGCCGCGTGAGTTCGCCCACACGGTGAAGATGGTGCTGCTCGGGATCGTCGCCTTCACCGCGCTGGTCACGGTCGTGGTCCTGATCGCGGGGCCGAAATGCATGCAGATCGCCTTCGGCGACAAATTCACCTACGACCGCCTCGGCCTCCTGCTGGTCACCTTCGGGATGGGGCTCTACCTCTCCTCGGTGACGGTCAACCAGGCCTGCGTCGCGCAGGGCCAGGTGCGCCGCGCGGCGGTGCGCTGGATCGCCTGCGCCGGGATCTTCATCGCCTGGAACTTCGTCCCGATCGTCGCCGACGAGTCCCGCCGGGTCGAGATCGGCTTCCTGCTCGCCGCCGGCGTCCTCTTCGCGCTCCTCTACTGGGTCTACCGCCGCCCCCACGCCCACAAGGGCGACACGCCGCGGCCGGGCTCCCCGGAGGAGCTCGAGGCGCGCCTGGCGATCCTCGACGAGAACGTCTAGAGCGCTCCGGATCCGCCGAGGGGCCTGCTCTTATTAGGGTCCCCGTATCGGTCACCACGACGCCATCCTCATCCTCATCGCCGGCGTCCTGCTGGCCGCGGGGATCGTCGGCGCGCTGCTGGCCGACCGCGTGCGGGTCCCGGCGCTGCTGCTGTTCCTCGCCCTGGGGATGCTCGCCGGGTCGGAAGGCATCGGCGGGATCAACTTCGAGAACTACGAGCTGGCGCGGACCCTGGGGACGATCGCGCTGGTGCTGATCCTCTTCGAGGGCGGGCTCACCGCGGGCTGGTCGGAGATCAAGCCGGTGCTCGGCACGGCGGCCTCCCTCGCCACCCTGGGGACGCTGGCGACGGCGCTCCTGGCGGGCGTGGCGGCGAAGTGGATCTTCGGCCTCACCTGGCTGGAAGGGATGATCGTCGGCGCCGCGATCGCCGCGACCGACTCGGCCGCGATCTTCGCCGTGCTGCGCAACTCGACCCTGGAGAAGCGCCTGGCGCGCTCGCTCGAGGGCGAGTCGGGGATGAACGACCCGGTCGCGCTGCTGCTCGTCATCGGGTTCATCGAATGGATCCAGCAGCCGAACTACGGCGCCGCCGACATGATCGGGCTGATCGCGCTGAAGATCGCCGTCGGCATCGTCGTCGGGGTGATCCTGGGACGGGCGGCGGTCTGGGTCATCACGCGGCTCGAACTGCCGTCGGACGGGATCTACCCGGTGGCGACGATCGCCGCGGCGGCGCTCGCCTACGGCGTCTCCGAGGTCGCCCACGGGTCCGGCCTGCTCGCCGTCTACCTGACCGCACTGGCGCTCGGCTCGGCCCGCATCCCGGCCCGGCGCAGCGTCGTCTCCTTCCACGAGGGGCTCGGCTGGGTGTCCCAGATCGGCCTCTTCATCCTGCTCGGGATCCTCGTCTTCCCCGAGGACATCGGCAACGTCGCGGTCAAGGGCCTGGCGCTCTCGGCGGTGCTGATCTTCCTCGCCCGCCCGGTGGCGACCTTCGCCGCGACCGTCCTCTCGCCGCTGGTCTTCCGCGAGAAGCTGATGCTCGGCTGGGCGGGGCTGCGCGGGGCGACGCCGATCTGGCTGGCGACGTTCCCGGTCGTCGCCGGGGTGCGCAGTGGCGAGCAGGAGTTCGCGATCGTCTTCTTCGTCGTCGTCACCTCGACCCTGGTGCAGGGGGCGAGCTTCGAGCCGCTCGCCAAGCGCCTTCGCCTCACCACCGACGAGCCGGCGCTCCCCCAGCGCCTCTTCGAGTCGGGGCGGATCCGCGAGATGGGCGGCGACGTGGTCGCCTTCCGCCTGCCGCCGGGCGCCGCCGCGGACGGCCACCGGGTGCGCGAGCTGGAGCTGCCGCGCGAGGCCCTGGTCAACGTGATCGTCCGCGACGGCCACGCGATCGCCCCCCGCGGCTCGACCCAACTGCGCGAAGGCGACGAGCTCCACATCCTCGTCCGCGGCGACCTGCGCGACCAGGTCGAGGCCGAGACCGAGCGCTGGGTCAAAGGCCCGATCGGCAAACCCGCACCCCCGCCCCTCCCCCGCCGCGCCGCCTCCCAGGTCTTCTCGGTCCGCCCCCTCCGCGCCGGCGAGAACCCCTCAGCGCCCGCCGAGATCGACGGCGTCGCCGTCGTCGCCCTCCTGCGCAGCCGCCGCGACGACATCGGCACGATGGCCGCCCTCGCCGACGGCCGCTACGCGGTGACGAGCCCCGACATCGTGGCGGTCGGCGGTCGGCGGGCACTGGCCGGCTGGTGCGAGAGGCGGGCCGAACTGGAGGAGATCGACACGGAGACTAAGGCGTGGTTGCAGGAGATCACCGGGGCGCTGATCGCGCGGGGGCGGCGGCTGTAGGAGGGTGTCCTGGGCTCCTCATGGGGGTCCTGGCAGGCTGTGACCCCCATGAGGA
>ERZ778017.1209-NODE-1209-length-26945-cov-8.658758_pt1 | contig 26945 bp, 23 predicted proteins | sample MGYA00375747_ERZ778017 | MGnify/ENA primary metagenome ERZ778017 (study PRJEB29350, sample SAMN05509838) | bioreactor metagenome | biome: bioreactor; material: wastewater | place: South Africa: University of Cape Town | collected 2014-03-17 ...
CACGGCGATGATCTGGCTGTCGGTGAAGCGGGACTTCTTCATGGAACCTCCTCGGGAAAGCGTACGAGAAAATTCCACTTCTGGTGTCAGCTAACTGGCGGGGGGATTACCAGGCCATGCTGGCAGGAGTCCCGCTATCGACTCCGGATGGCCCTACCTCTTCCCAACTTGCGAACCGTGTTCGGCCAGCGCCTGAAGGAAGCGCGTTTGGCAGCAGGCCTATCGCAACGAGAGCTAGGAAGGCGGATTGGCCTTCCGGAGGATGTAGTGTCCAGTCGCGTGACACGCTATGAACGAGGCTCATCGGAACCCGATTTCGCCACCGCCCTGAAGCTCGCCAATGAGCTAGGCGTGCCTCTTGCCTACTTGCTCGCCGATAACGATTTGTTGGCAGAAATCATTCTCGCGGTTTCGGTGCTGCCAAATTCGGAGCAGCGGAAAATCGCTGCTGAGCTAAAAGCCAAAACGCCTTGATAGCTCACTGCCCACGAGCGATTCTCAGCTCGCAGCCTCCGCCAAGCTCCTATAGATGGTGGCTCTGCCAACCTGATATTTGGTCTGCAATTGACCAATGCTGAAGCCCTCTTCTGACCTCAGTCGACGAATCGTTGCCTTCTGGTCAGGCGTAAGGGCTTCTTTCCGCCCAAATTTCACGCCTTTTTCCTTTGCGAGCCGAACACCCGCTTCTACACGAAGTCGACGCAAGTCGTTCTCGAACTCAGCAAACGCTCCGAGCATCCCGAACATAAGACGGCCTTCCGCCGTCGTAGTGTCGATTGCCTGATCAAGCACACGGAAGGCGACGCCTTTTCGACTCAGTCGGTCGGAAATCTTCGCCAAGTCGAGCAGGGAGCGAGCCATGCGGTCTAGCTTACAAATGACGAGAACATCGCCTTCCCTGACGTACTCAAGGCATCGCTGCAGCTCTGGACGGTTGTCAGCCTCGCGTCCAGACCGCTTTTCCGAGAACACCCGGTCGCACCCAGCAGCCTTCAACTGCTCCAGTTGAACCTCAAGAGACTGCGAAGGCGAACTACAGCGGGCATAGCCAATCATTTGCGTCATTCTCGTATCATAACTCCTAAGGACATTTGATACAAGCCTTTGGAATGAGTTTTGAGACGGTTTTTGCACCTGTCTCAATGGGTATACAAAATGGGACCATCCCGCTTATTCAGGAAGCTGCGCCATCGCCCGGTTTAACGAAAAGCGACCTGAGCCTTTCAAGCTCCTGAGCTTGACCCTTCGCTACATGACCCGATAGATCAGCGGTGAACTTAACTGAAGACACTCGAGGGTCTCGGGGCACGGGTGGTTGGGGGACCTCACCCATCGCCAAAACGGCAAGGTGACGCTTGGCGAATTCCACATCCAAGCGCATGTCGAGACCCTCCTCGAAGTCACTGCCGAGCGCTAATCCAATATTCTTCCAAAGCTTTCTTCTTAGATGCGGCTTGCCCGCAATCTTCCCCTCAATCTGATTGGCAAGATCAAGAATGCCAAGTCCATTCACCGAAACTTGCAGGAGCAGGGACGCCACATATCCCCGCCCTGATGGCGGCGGAACGAGTTGTTCCAAGGAGAACGCGTGAGCACGAATTGCCTGTGTAGTCGACTTGACCTCAAGCCGTAGGTCGCTGGAAGAAAAGTCATAGCGCTCGGTTCCGGCCCCTCTCCAACAAGTCATGGCTTGCTCGCAAGAGTCTGAGGCACAGACTACAAACAGCTCCCCCCAAAGCCCGGTGATCTCCCGGCCGCTAGGTGCTGAAAAAGCTCGGAATAATTCACGAACATCCAGCAGAGAAGCCTCAAGTTCTTCGGTTCCGCTACTCTCAGGCAACTGGTCGACGGCCGCACAAACGCAGCTAATGAAGAGTTCGAACAGATCTGGCACCGATGGGTCACAGCTAACCAGACAAAACTGCCCAACTTGACTCACACCATCGGCAACAACACGACAGGTCGACTGGAACTCGACCGTGAGATTTCTGAAGCTATAGCCGGGGTAGTACTTGGTGCGGCCAGCATCGTGAAGCAGGAATACAGGCGCTCCTGATGCGGTCTTTGCAAGATAGTCGCGCCTTCTGTCCGAGATTGGTATCGCCTGAAATGTTGCTTCCTCGCTAGCAACAGCTATCTCAGCGAAGCGCGCGTGCAGTGATGTGCTCATTTGGTTTCAATGTGCACGTGCTTCTGTAGCTCTTTCGGGACGTAGAGGGCAAACCATGGAACGTCCTTAACATCTGGATTCTGCTCATCGCGGGCTTTCTGACCAACGTTAAACATGCGGAGTTGCAAGCTAATCCGATCCTGTGTGCAGAAGCTTTTGTCGTTGAGCGAGTTAGCGCTCTGACTAAAATACTGACCAATGGGGGCATTCAAGCTCTCCGCCTCTTCCCCTCTTCCCTTCCTTCGGGATCGGTACTGGGCATCAAGATTGTTCAGAAGGTAGACATCCACGAGGAGCGCTTCATCTCCATCCTTCAGCGCAGCGAGGGCCAAAAGCATTGCGCTGTGATCTTCGGAATCGCGTTCATCCCTAATCGAAACGCTCAACATGAAGTCTTCGACCACACGAGATAGCGGGACCCCCTCAATAACTGAATGACGCGGCAAACTTTTCGCTCCTTTGAAGCGATCAAGATGCGACACCGCGACCTCGCCGAATTCCTTGCCCCAATCTTCCCTCAGCCTGCCAAACAAAGCCCTGTTGTGCGCAATGGCGTCAGGATCGCGATGAAGAACGCTAGGGTTGAGCCATGACTCAACCAGTATTCTTCGCGAATCAATTCCAATAACGTTGGCTCGAGTCGCTCGCATTGAAGAGTCGAGGATGAAATCCCTACGCCACGCTCTTAGTGCCTTTCCCCTGTGTGCCTCAAGCGCACCTCGAACAGAACGCTCATGTTCAACATATTTGACAAAGGCTTCATGGACATCCCCCGGAACAAAGATCCGGCAAAGACCGAGGTAGTTGCTTCTATATCCAAAAAAGCGGGCTCGCTGCTGTAACGTGTCTGCGTTTGGCGCGACACCCAGCGGCCGAGGCATATAACTGACGACTAGCCCCTCGACCGTATAACCACGCCCAAGCTTCTCGCCACCTACAAGAATCCAGTAGGGAAAAGCCTCCCAATTCACCTTTTTAAGGGCGTCTTTGCTTGTATTGATCTCAGCAATCTCTACCCAATCCAAGACCTCCTCAGCGAGTTCAGAGATCAAGTCTGGAAGACTTTCAATCGCAGGGAATGTCTCGGCAAGCTGGTCATATTCACTTTGGAAAAGCGCGGTGACTGCTGCGGCATTGCCGTCATGGCCCCTTCGCACCATGCCTTTCAACGTCTTGAATGACTTCTCGATCCAGTCCTTGTAATCCCGGTGCGGCCTCGTCTGCATCGCAGGGTGGATCATCATTGACCGATTGCAACCATCACCTTTCGTCAGTGAATGCTGAGCTGCCGCAAGCAGGAAGAATCTTAGTGCACTGGTGAGACTAGCTGGAACAGATCGAACTTGATTGTTCTGACTTGGAATCTCCCTATCGGGAATACGGACAACTAATTTGTTGGAACCCCCAAAGAAGGAATGCCCGCCCGTGTATCCGGCGCCCGGTGTAACCAGTTCCGCAAAAGAAGGGTTGAGGAGATCCGTTTGCGCCAAAAGTAGATTGGCTTGTGGCGTCGCCGTGTACTGCAGGAATGAATGATGAGGCAACGTAGCACGAACCTCACAGAGGCCATTGTAGACCGCACTTTTAGCGTTGCTGGCAGTGCGTCGCGCTTTAATCATAGAAGCATTTGTGTTGAGACTAGCCTGATCGCTCTCATCATCGATTAGCAATGTCGGAACACCACGCAAGTCCAATGCCCCTAGCAACTCGGCCAGATTGGACAGGTGGTTTTTTTGCTTGAGGAGAGTGATAAGGACAGTTTGCTTCCTGACGGGTTGGCGCTTCCACGCAGCCAGCCCATCCCTGATCTTTGACGTGTCGCTTGGCGTCGGGTTAGAGAAGTGTCGCCAATGTCGCCGCTCGTACACAGCAAGATCTTTGATCAGCCTTTCTTCCGACTGCTCGCGAAGATTGGTCTTGGTTCCAGCGAGAACAATTACGAGGCCATAAGAGTTGTCTCTTGCCAGAGATATGACTGTCTCGAATGAAAGTGTTTTTCCGCTCTGGACATAGCCGACAACTAATCCAACCTCGGCACCATCGGTGTTCGATGGGGGTAGACAACGCCCTAGAATTCGCCTCGCTTCATGGAGCACACTCCCCTCGCCAACCATCAACTCTTCCTCTGATGGCCCGCTCAGTGAGTTCATCTTCCTCTTGAGGAACTCATCGGTCGCCGCACCACACTGAGGCTCCCAGCGAAGAGGAGGTTGAACCCTAGCTAGGATGCTCACTTCACACTTGTCATTCATAGCTGAGCCTGCGCCATCGAGGTTCGCATAAGGTGATTGAGGTTGCTCAACGCGGTATCAGGCGACTGACCTGTTAGATCTTCCGTCAGCATCAAGGAGATCGAAACAGCAACCGCGAACCGCAGGAAGAGTTCTACGTTCGAGAAATCGGCACCAATGAACTCGGAAGAGAATGGGTGCGCCAATGCAATGTCAATGCCTAGTCGGCGAATGTATCCGGTATCGCCGTTCTTCTGATCTACAAGCCCTAGCGAAATCCAGTTCTCTATCGATGGATCTATTGTTGTCCTAAGCTTGATCAGCCAGACGTACTGCCCATCATCAACACGGATATCTCTCTCAGAGGCCGGAGGCGATGACAACAGAACCTCAGCTGGAACCGGCGCAGGTTCGCTTGGATTCTGTCTGGACTCTACTAGCAAGGGGCGCACGTTTTTCTCTACGTGCTCCGCTACCGCCTGCGAAGCTGCCGAAGCGGCCTTTTCAATTGTCTTCCTTTGCAACAAGGCCCGATAGTTTTCGGCCTGTGATATTAGGTTGAGCGGCGCTTTGGTTAACTCATCCTTCAGGCAATCAAGGAACTCGTCCTCAAACTCCTCCCAACGAAATCCATCCTTCGTGTGACTGACCTCAAAGCCCTCAACGTGCAGTTCCCCCGCAATACGCTGGTAGGCATAGCTGTTCGTTTGCTTGAAAATTTGAGATGGCCGGTAAGTTTCGTCGTGGCTTCCTACGATTAAGCGGTCGCGGCGAAAAAGCGAGAAGCCAGCCAATGGTGTAGAGCCAACTTCGCGGATCATCGCAAAGCCTTTGACACGCTGGCCCTCGCCAAAGTCGAGATCAATGTCCTTACGCCATTCAACTGGCTTACCCGAATCATCTGGGGCTACGTAGCCGGGAGATGAATATCTGTCGGCAGTTAAGGTCTTTGGCGATTCGTACTGCAGCGGCTCGCCATTGAACGTGAGTTGGAGTCGACCGTCCCGAATAAAGACACGATAGATGCTCGCGAGATGATCTTTAATCTTGCCGATAGTCCTTCCTTGTGGAAGGTGATGCAGATTGCGCAGAGAAACAACTGTGTAGTGCGCCTTAGGATCAACAGTTCTGACCGTTGTTCCAAGACTCTCTATCCGATTCTCAACGATATGCTTGACGTCGAAGCTGATGGTCCTCTCGACATCCTCGCCAATGGCCTTTGTCCTCACAGTCCAGTTCTCGGCGAACCAGCACGCAGCGCTCTTCATGCCCATGCCGAACTCGGATAGTCCTGTCCTGTCAGTCGGAACCTGAGCCGGCCTGAACGCTCGGGGGTAATCAGCTATGGCGATGCCTGCCGCATTGTCCCGAATCGTAATCTGCCCGGGCTGTCCCGAATCCAGCATGATGTCCACAGACAGCTGGTACTTACCTTCATGCAGCACGCTCAGTGCCTCATGATTGGCAATAGCGCTCTGCAGTGAGTTGTCGATGAACTCAGCCAGTGCAAACCAAGCTTTGTAGTTCAGATGTCGAAGCACCGATAGAACGGTTACTTCTGGTCGGATTTGGATCGGTGGCAGACTTCCATCGCCTTCCGATGCAGACCCAGTCATGCTGCAACCTCACTGATGTCAATCCTGTAGGACGGGGCAACGCCCGTCAGAAGCGCACGCACTACAAGCTCTACAACCTTCGTGTTCACGGCATTACCAAGCGCATGAAATGCCTGACTGGATGTGGCTGGCAACTCTTTGAGGCCTTCCAAGCTCTGTAAGCGAGCACACTCGAGAGGCGTCATATATCGCTTCTGCCAAGCGATGATGGGCACCTGCGTATCTGTCATCGCGATAAGGCTCGGTGCAGTTGTACGCCTTTTTACCCGCAACCCTGAAGCTCGGAACTGAAGAACGTATTGCCAGAGGTCCTGCTCACCGCCCTGAATGTTCCACTCGAGCTTCTGAAGGCTGGATGGGAAATCAAGAATCTGCGGAAGCCAAGGGTCGATCCATGCCTTATTGTTCGCGTAGAAGGCTCTGTTCTGCCGGATGAAGTCCTTCTTCCACTTCGGGAACTGAAGCTCAGCAGTACGCGCGTGACTCGGCAACTTCTCCCAGCGATCCTCAAGGCTAGAGAGATATCCGATCTTGTAGCCATGGCTTCCTTTGAAGCCCTTCAATCCTTCTTTTCCATACTTCTTGGCAAGCGCGTACGGAGTCGTCTCTTCGAATGGATAGGTCGCCCCCCATTCCATGGACCAGAGCGGGAATGAAGGCAGCTTCACACTCTTCGGACAGGCCTTCAGGAAGCCATCCCACGCTTTAAGGCAGGCGGCAACACGCGGAGAAAATTTCTTCGCATCAGCTGGAGAATCGTCAAGCACAGATTCGATGCTGGTCTCGACATCTGACTGTTGCGGCCAAGAAAAATTGGTCAGCGGCTTGCGCGAGCCGACGATATACACGCGCTCTCGAATCTGAGGTATGCCGAAGTTGTGTGGGGAAAGCTTTGTAGCCCTGATGTGATAGCCGAGCCCCTCCAGCCCAAGGATTCGCTGGATTTCTTCCCATGTTCGCCCGCCGTCATGCTTGAGCAAATTGGGCACGTTTTCCAAGATGAAGAACGAGGGGCGTTTCAGCTTCAGAATTTCGGCAACATCAAAGAAAAGACCGCCTTGTCGCGTGCATTCGAATCCCAGTTGATCACCAGCCTTCGAGAACGGCTGACAAGGGAACCCAGCCGCAAGCACGTCGTGGTTTGGAACCATCCTTGGATCAACGAGTGTCAAATCGCCAGCTGGACGCAAACCGAAATTCGTTTCGTAAAGATCGCGAAGACTCTCTTTCCACTCAGCAGCAAACACACATCTGCCGCCAAGCCGATGCATAGCTAAGTGAAATCCGCCTAGCCCCGCGAACAGGTCTACGAATCGAAACGTTGTGTCGCTCATGTCTTAAGCAGCCCCCTTGTGATTAGCCGACCCTAGCCGCGTCCTAGGCAGATTTCCGGCAGGTTGCACGATAGCCGATTCGAGTTCCGATTGCTGCGCGAGCCGGCCCCCTTGACCCGATCATGAAGGCCTGCGCTGTTGCTAGATGGCTGCGTTCTTAGACAGATGCCGGCGCATATGTTGCGACTCCAGCTGAATGCCGCCTTGGCTCCTGCCCTGCACCCAAACCTTGCACCCCACGCGGGCCAGAATCGCGATCCATGGGATATGAAGCGGAACTTGATCTTTAGATCATTCCCAGCTTTACTTCATGCTTGAAAGCCTTATAAACAAAGGGTTCTGGACTGTCTGGGAAGATCGAAATCCTCGAAGAATTTCTGAGTCGGATGGTAAAAGATCGTCGCGGCGATGGAGTTCCTGCTCGACAAGATGAAGAACACCAAGTCGAACGACGAGTTCTTCAGCTCGATGCGCAAGTAAGCCACCGCGCCATCGATGCAAACGGAACGCCCCGCAGTGATGCGGGGCGTTCTGCGTTAGCGGCCCAGCACCTGCGCGCCCCGCCAGGTTTCTCCCGGCCCCAGCACCACCGGTTGCAGCACCTGTCCGGCTTCGACGCAGGCGAAGTGCCGCCAGTCGTCCGGCGCCAGATCGGCGATGCGGGCGCACAGCTGCTCGCCCGGATTCCACACCACCACGTCGCCGAAGCCGTCCTGCTCGATGTCGAGCCGGTGCGTGCCATCCATCAGCACCAGCGGGGCGACCACGTCGTTGTAGATGCGGTCGGTCTCGTTCTCGAACGTGACTTCGTAGTCGTGCTGGCGGTGCAGGGTGCCGCCGCTTGCGCTGTCTTCGTAGTCGCAGCCTTGCAGTCCTTCGAGGGCGACCTGGGCGATGTCGTCCACGCGCAGGTAGCTGTGCAGGGCGGCGGTGAAGGCGAAGGCTGCGGCGCCGGTGTTGTCGATCTCCAGCGCCACCGCCAGCCGCGCGGCGGCCAGGCCGACACGCAGGCGGGCGATGAAGGGATACGGCCAGTCGGTGTCGCTGCCGTCGCCGGACAGCGCCAGCACGGCCTGATCGCCTTCAACACCCGCGTATGTCCAACTGCGGTTGCGGGCGAAGCCGTGCTTGCGCAACAGGCCGCGTTCGCCGAACTGCGGGAAGATCACCGGGATGCCACCGCGGATGGCGGCGCGGCCGTCGAACACCGCGCGCTCGGACAGGAACAGGCGCTCGCGGCCGTCTGCGGGCATCCACGAGAGCACTTGCGCGCCGTGCAGGGCGACCAGTGCGCTGGCGCCCTCAGCGGCGATGCGTATGCAAGGCGTGCCGCGGAAGGCGGCGGGTTCGATGTGCATGCGCGCAGTGTCGCATGCAGGCGCGCTCAGTCCGCGCGCACCCGCCACGCTTCCGACAGCGAGATCTCGCCACTGCGCGCCAGTGCCACCGCGGCCTGGGTGATCGGCACCATGCCTTCCTCCACCGCGACACGGTGGATGGTGTCGGCCTCGGCCCCGGGCACCACCAGTTCGCGCAGGCGCGGGCTCATCACCAGCAGCTCGTAGACCGCGCGCCGCCCGTGCACGCCCAGCCCCTCGCACTGGGCGCAACCGCGTCCGGCATGGAACACGTCGTCGGCCGCCACGCCCAGCGCCTCGCGGATGCGCGCGGGCACCTGCTCGACCTCGCGGCAGTGCGCGCAGGTCAAGCGCACCAGCCGCTGCGACATCACCGCCAGCAGGCTGGCGCGCAGCAGGTAGGGCTCCACACCCAGGTCCAGCAGGCGGGTGACGGTGGTCGCCGCGGTGTTGGTATGCAGCGTGCTCAGCATCAGGTGGCCGGTGAGCGCGCTTTCCACCGCGATGCCGGCGGTCTCGCGGTCGCGGATTTCGCCCACCATGATCACGTCCGGGTCATGGCGCAGGAAGTTGCGCATCGCGCTGGCGAAGGTGAAGCCGGCCGCGCGGTTGACCTGCATCTGCTGGATCTCGGCGATGTGGAACTCCACCGGGTCCTCGATGGTGAGGATGTTGATGCGCTGCTTGCGCATCTCCAGCAGCATCGCGTACAGGGTGGTGGACTTGCCGCAGCCGGTGGGGCCGGTGGTCAGGAACATGCCGTGGCTGCGCGTCATCACGTCGTCCACGCGCAGCTTGTCGGCCTCGCTCAGGCCCAGCTGGTCGAGGTTCCACAGGCCCTCGCGCGGGTCCAGCAGGCGCACCACCGCGCTTTCGCCGTTCACCGTCGGCAGGATCGAGATGCGCAGGTCGACCTTGCCGCCGTTGTCGAGGACGAAACTGGTGCGGCCGTCCTGGGTAGCCGGTGTTCGGCCAGGTTCATCGCACCCAGCACCTTCACCCGGCTGATCGCGGCCGGATGCAGGGCGCGCATCAGGCTGCGCACCGGCACCAGCTCGTCGTCGATGCGGAACAGCACGTCGGTGTCGTGCTCGCCCGGGCGCAGGTGGATGTCGGAGGCGCGGCGTGCCACCGCATCGGCGATCAGGCCGTGCACGAGCCGCACGATCGGCTGTTCGCGCGCCAGCCGGTTGGCCTCGGCCTCGCTCTCGATCCCGGCCGCATGCGGGTCCAGGCCGAGCTGGCGCACGGTTTCGCGGTCCTCGGCCAGGTCGTAGCTGTGGGCGATCGCCTCGCGGATGCCGCGTGCGCTGGCCACCATCGGCAGCACGTGGTGGGCGGTGGCGAACTCCAGCGCGGCCATCGCCTGCTGGTTGGTGGGGTCCTCCATCGCCGCGGCCAGCAAGCCGTTGTGCAGGCGCAGCGGCACCACCCGCAGCTGGCGCGCCTGCTCGGGCCGCAGCAATGCCGCCACCTGCGGGTCCACCGCCACCTCGGGCAGCCGCACCAGCGGCAGGCCCAGGCGCTCGGCATGGCGGTAGCTGCGCTCCTCGGCGTCGTCGCCGCTGGCAAGCCAGTCCGCCAGCGCGATCCCGCCGTCACGTCGCGACGCGAAATTCTTGCCGTGCACGTCGGCCATGTAGGCGTCCAGCGCGGGATCGTCGGCGATCAGCAAGGGCTGGTGCGAATGGGGTGATTGCATGGCGGGCTCCGGCGGCGGTCGGGACCATTCTCGCCGGGCGGCGGCCGGCGGGCATGATCGGGATCAATCCATGGTGCGATAATCCCCGCCATGGATACAGCCCAGGACAAAGCCGGCACCACCCACTTCGGTTTCCGCGACGTGCCGGTGGCCCAGAAGCAGAAGCTGGTCGCGGAGGTGTTCACCTCGGTGGCCGGCAAGTACGACCTGATGAACGATGCCATGAGCCTGGGCATCCACCGGCTGTGGAAGCGTTTCTTCGTCGCCACCACGCAGGTACGCAAGGGCGACCGCGTGCTGGACCTGGCCGGCGGCACCGGCGACATCGCCGCGCTGCTGAAGGACCGAGTGGGCGAAACCGGTGAACTGGTGCTGGGCGACATCAACGGCGACATGCTGCGGGTGGGCCGCGACCGCATGACCGACCGCGGCTTCGTCCGCGGCTTCGAATACGTGCAGTGCAACGCCGAATGCCTGCCCTTCCCCGACGCCAGCTTCGACCTGGTGACAATGGCCTTCGGCCTGCGCAACGTGACCGACAAGGACGCCGCGCTGCGCGAAATCGCGCGCGTGCTGCGCCCGGGCGGGCAGGCACGGGTGCTGGAGTTTTCCGAAGTGCAGGCCGAGTGGTTCAGGCCGATCTACGATTTCCACTCGTTCAAGGTGCTGCCGAAGCTGGGCAGCCTGTTCGCCGGCGACGCCGAGAGCTACCAGTACCTGGCCGAGTCGATCCGCAAGCATCCGCCGCAGCGCGAGCTCAAGGCGATGATGGAAGCGGCCGGGCTGGCGCGCTGCAGCTACCGCAACATGAGCGGCGGCATCGTCGCCATCCACACCGGCTACAAGGTCTGAGCCGATGGCCGGCCCGGAACTGAAGAACTTCCGCGACAGCCGCTGGCGCTATTCGCAGTTCGTGGTGCTGGGTCTGCTGCTGGCCGGGCTGGTGAAGTGGCTGAGCCCGCTGGGTTGGCCGGCCTCGCTGGGGATCGGCGCCGCCTTGGGCGTGGCCTACCTGCTGTTCGAGAAGAAGCGCGGCGTGATCTGAGCGCGATGGACGCCGCCGCCGCGCTGCAACTGGAACCGAGCTGGAAGGCGCGCGTGGGCGAATGGTTCGCGCGCGAAGACATGCGCGCACTGTCCGCCTTCCTGCGCCAGCGCAAAGCCGCCGGCGCGCGCATCTACCCGCCCGGCAGGGACATCTTCGCCGCCTTCGACGCCACGCCGTTCGACGCGGTGAAGGTGGTCATCCTCGGCCAGGATCCGTACCACGGCGCCGGGCAGGCGCACGGGCTGTGCTTTTCGGTGCTGCCGGGGGTGCCGGTGCCGCCGTCGCTGCTGAACATCTACAAGGAGCTGGAGCGCGATACCGGCTTCATCCGTCCCGACCACGGTTGCCTGCTGCCGTGGGCGCGGCGCGGCGTGCTGCTGCTCAACAGCGTGCTGACGGTGGAGGACGGCAAGCCCGGCAGCCACCAGGGCCGCGGCTGGGAAGGGTTCACCGACCACGTGGTGGACGTGCTCAACCGCGAGTGCGAGCAATTGGTGTTCCTGCTCTGGGGCAGCTACGCGCAGAAGAAGGGCGCGGTGATCGACGGACGCCGCCATCGCGTGCTGAAGGCGCCGCACCCCTCGCCGCTGTCGGCGCACCGCGGCTTCCTCGGCTGCGGCCATTTCTCGGCCGCCAACCAATACCTGACCCGTTGCGGAAAGACCCCGATCGACTGGACTCTGCCGCCGCGGGCGCTGCTCACGACGACCTGAAGCGTTCGCCCAGCCAGCTGCCCAGGTGCCGCTTGGCGGCGCCCACCGCCACCTCCAGCCCGTCCCCCAGCGCCAGCCCGGCCGCCACCGCGGCCGACAGCGTGCAACCGCTGCCGTGGCCATCGGCACCGATGATCCACGGCGCGGCGAAACGCTGCGCCGACTGCGGCTGCACCAGCAGGTCCACCGCCTCGGCCAGCGGCGCGTGGCCGCCCTTCATCAGCACCGCGCGCGGCCCCAGCGCCAGCAGTGCGCGGCCCTGCGCCAGCATCTGCGCCTCGTCGCGCGCGCGCGGCACGTCCAGCAACGCGGCCGCTTCATCGAGATTGGGGGTCAGGCAATCGGCCAGCGGCAACAGCTCGCGGCGCAGCATGGCCACCGCGTCGGTGCGCAGCAGCCGCGCGCCGGAGCTGGCGATCATCACCGGATCGATGACGACCGCGGCGGCGCGATGCTGGCGCAGGCTGGCCGCCACCGCTTCGATGATCGACGCCTCGGCCAGCATGCCCAGCTTGACCGCGCGCACCGGCTCTTCCTCGAACACCGCATCGACCTGCTCGCGCACCAGCGTGGCCGGCAACACCTGCACCGCGCGCACGCCGCTGCGGTTCTGCGCGGTGACCGCGGTGATCGCGGTGGCGCCGCGCACGCCCAGCGCGGCGAATGCAGCGAGGTCGGCCTGGATGCCGGCACCGCCGCAGGAATCGGAGCCGGCGATGCTCAGCGCCAGCGGCTTCATGCGCGGCCCCGCGTGGCCTGCAGCCAGGCTTTGGTTTGCGCCTCGGGATCGGGATGGCGGGTGATATCGCTGACCAGCGCAACCACGTCGGCACCCGCGTCGAAACAGCCCTGCGCGCGCTGCAGGGTGATGCCGCCAATCGCCACCAGCGGCAGCGCACCGATTTTGCGTTTCCATTCGCCAATGCGCGGCAGGCCCTGCGGCGACCACGGCATCTGTTTCAGCGTGGTGGGATACACCGGGCCCAGCGCGATGTAGTCCGGCGCCAGCGACAACGCGCGTTCCAGTTCGGCATCGTCATGGGTGCTGAGGCCAACGCGCACGCGGTGCCGCCGCAGTGCCGGCAGATCGGCATCCTCAAGGTCTTCCTGGCCGAGATGGACGAAGTCCGCGCCAGCGTCCAGCGCCAGCTGCCAGTGGTCGTTGACCACCAGCTGCGCGGCGTGTGCGCGGCAGGCGGCCAGCGCGGCATGGATCTCCGTTTGCAGTTGCGCCTGCGTGGCGTGCTTGATCCGCAGCTGCACCAACTTCGTCCCCAGCGGCAGCAGGCGCTGCACCCATGCGGCGCTGTCGACCACCGGATAGAACGGATCGAGCCGGCTCATCGCCAGGCCTGGCCGATCACCGGCGTGGACGGCTCGGCAAAGTCGCGCACCGGCATCGGCCCCGCGGCATGCGCGGCGTGGCCGGCGCGCACCGCATCGGCGAATGCGCGTGCCATCCGCACCGGGTCGGAGGCCAGCGCCACCGCGGTGTTGGCCAGCACTGCGTCGAAGCCCAGCTCCATCGCCGCCGCTGCGTGCGAGGGCAGGCCAAGGCCGGCGTCCACCACCAGCGGCACGTCGGGGAAGCGCGCACGCAGCGCGCGCAGCGCGAACGGATCGGACAGCCCGCGACCGCTGCCGATCGGCGCGCCCCACGGCATCAGCACGCGGCAGCCCGCCTCGAGCAGGCGGTCGGCCACGCCGAGGTCGGCGGTGGTGTACGGAAACACATCGAAGCCGTCGTCGCAGAGGATCCGCGCCGCCTCCACCAGCCCGAACACGTCCGGCTGCAGCAGCTCGCCTTCACCCAGTACTTCCAGCTTGATCCAACGCGTGCCGAACAGCTCGCGCGCCATCTGCGCGGTGGTGACGGCCTCATTCACCGAATGGCAGCCGGCGGTATTGGGCAGCACCCGCACGCCGAGGTCGCGGATCAGCGACCAGAACGCCTGGCCGGCGCCTGCCCGGGCGTTTTCGCGGCGCAGCGACACCGTCACCACGTCGCAGTCCGCGCCGCGCACTGCCTCGGACAGGATCGCCGGCGAGGGGTAGCGGGCGCTGCCCAGCCACAGCCGCGAGCCCAGTTCGATGTCGTACACCTGCATCTCAACCTCCCTGCATCGGGGCGAGGATTTCCAGCGCGTCGCCTTCGCACAACCGCTGCGCGGCGCGCTGACCGGCGGCCACGAACACGCCGTTGAGGGCGGTGGTCACATGCGCTTCGTGATAGCCCAGCTCGAGCAGCGCCTGCGCCAGCTTGGTGGCTTCGATGGCGCGGGACTCGCCGTTGACCTGCAGCTGGATCACGCCGCCTCCAACAGGCGCACCGCGGCCTGTTGCGCCAGCGCTGGTGCCAACAGGTAGCCGTGGCGGAACAGCCCGTTCAGATGCCAGCGACCGTCGCGCTGCTCAAGCCGCGGCAGGTTGTCGGGGAAGGCCGGGCGCAGGCCGTGGCCCAGTTCGAGGATGCGCGCTTCGGCCAGCGCCGGGTGCAGCGCGTAAGCGGCGTTGAGCAGCTCCATCACCGAACGCGCGCTGGTCGCGCCGGCATCATCGCTTTCCAGCATGCTGCCGCCCAGCATGTAATCGCCACCGCCGCGCGGCACCAGGTAGTGCATGCCGCGCGGATGCAGCAGGCGGATCGGTCGCGCGAACTGCACATCGTCGCTGTGCAGCAGCAGCATCTCGCCGCGCACACCGCGCAGTTCCGGCAGGCGGTCGCGGGCGGCGTAGCCGCGGCAGTCGAGCACGGTCCGGCCATCGCCTGACGCCTTGCTCGCGTCCACGCCGTAGTGGATGGCAACGCCGAGTGGCTGCAACCGCGCCACCAGTGCCGCCAGCGCCGCGCGCGGATCCAGGTGCGCTTCGTCGGCGAAGAACAGGCCCTGGCGGAAGCGCCCGGCCAGTTCCGGCTCCAGCGTGGCCACGCCATCGGCGTCCAGCCGGCGGTAGTTGTCGCTGCGCTGGGCAAAGGCTTCCAGCTCGCCGGCATCGCGCGCAGCGGCCAATACCAGCGTGCCGTTGCGGACGGTGCCGGGGTACTGCCGCGGCCACCAGTCCAGCGCCTGCCGGCCCAGTTCGGCCACCAGCGGTTCAGCGCTGACGCATTCGCACCACGGCGCCAGCATGCCGCCGGCAAAGCGGCTGGCAGCCTCGCCGCCGGGCTGCTTGCCAACTTCCAGCACCTCCACCTCCGCGCCCGCCTGCGCCAGCTCCAATGCAGCGGCCAAACCGGCCACGCCGGCGCCCAGCACGGTGACGCGCGCGCTCACGGCGCGGCGTCCACGTACAGCTCGCCACCGGCGGCGACGAACTCCGCCGACTTCGCCTGCATCCCGGCATCAGCCGCGTCGCGCAGCTCGTGGCTGAGTTGCATCGAGCAGAACTTGGGCCCGCACATCGAGCAGAAATGCGCGCTCTTGTGCGCGTCCTTGGGCAGGGTGGCGTCGTGGTAGGCGCGCGCGGTGTCGGGATCCAGCGAGAGGTTGAATTGGTCTTCCCAGCGGAATGCGAAGCGCGCCCGCGACAGCGCGTCGTCATGCGCCTGCGCGGCCGGATGGCCCTTGGCCAGGTCGGCGGCGTGGGCGGCAACCTTGTAGCTGATCACACCGGTCTTGACGTCGTCGCGGTCGGGCAGGCCCAGGTGCTCCTTCGGTGTCACGTAGCAGAGCATGGCGGTGCCGAACCAGCCGATCATCGCCGCACCAATCGCCGAGGTCAGGTGGTCGTGTCCGGGGGCGGCATCGGTGGTCAACGGGCCCAGAGTGTAGAACGGCGCGTCGCTGCAGACCTCCAGCTGGCGCGTCATGTTGTCGCGGATCCTGTGCATCGGCACGTGGCCGGGGCCTTCCACCATCACCTGGCAGCCCTTGTCCCAGGCCACTTTGGTCAGCTCGCCGAGGGTGTCGAGTTCGGCGAACTGGGCGGCGTCATTGGCGTCAGCAATGCTGCCGGGGCGCAGCCCGTCGCCCAGTGAGAAGGCGACGTCGTAACGGCGCAGGATGTCGCAGATCTCGTCGAAGCGCTCGTAGAGGAAATTCTCGCGGTGATAGCGCAGGCACCAGCGCGCCAGGATCGATCCGCCGCGGGAGACGATCCCGGTGACCCGCTTCGAGGTCAGCGGCACATGCGCCAGCCGCACCCCGGCATGGATGGTGAAGTAATCCACGCCCTGCTCGGCCTGTTCGATCAAGGTGTCCTTGAACACCTCCCAATCCAGCTTGGCCGGGTCGCCGCCGACCTTTTCCAGCGCCTGGTACAGCGGCACCGTGCCGATCGGCACCGGCGCGTTGCGCAGGATCCAGCTGCGCAAGTTGTGGATGTTGCGGCCGGTGGACAGGTCCATGACCGTGTCCGCGCCCCAGCGGATCGACCACACCAGCTTCTCCACCTCCTCGGCCACGCCGGAGGACAGCGCCGAGTTGCCGATGTTGGCGTTGACCTTCACCAAGAAGTTGCGGCCGATCACCATCGGCTCGAGTTCGGGATGGTTGATGTTGGCCGGCAGGATGGCGCGGCCGCGGGCGATCTCGTCGCGCACGAATTCCGGCGTCACCAACGCTGGCAGCGCCGCGCCAAAGGATTCGCCTTCGGCCAGGCGGCGCTCCTCCTCGTCGCTGGAGGCGATGCGGCCCAGGTTTTCGCGATGGGCGGCATAGACCATTTCCTCGGTGACGATGCCGGCGCGGGCGAACTCCAGTTGGGTCACCGGCTGCCCGTCACCGCCCCGGCGCAGCGTGCGCGCCGCCGGACAGGGCGCCACCAGCCGTTCGCCGCTGGCAAACCCGTTGTCCTCGGGACGCACCCTGCGCCCTTCGATGGTCTCGAAGCCGCGCGCGGCCAGCCAATCTTCACGCACTGGCGGCAGCCCGGCGGCCAGGTCGATGGCGACGCCGTCTTCGGTGTAGGGGCCGGAGGTGTCGTACAGGTGCAGGCGGGGCGTCTGCGGGTCGTCCAGCGCGATTTCGCGCAGCGGCACGCGCAGGCTGGGGTGGCCGGGCGGCGACAGGTAGACCTTGCGAGAGCCGCGGATCGGGCCGGTGGTGACGGTGCCCGGGCGGGTATCGGACGGCTGCATGGATCTCCTCCTCGTGAAACGCGGGAGATCCGGGAGTTGACGCTGCAACGGCACGCAGCGCGGCGCGCGCTGCATGTGGTTTTCCGTTCCTACGCCGGCATGACCCGGATCAGGTGCAAGGGTCAGCTCGACGCTTTCTCAGCCCCGTACGGGGCTCCCCTCGGAATGGGCGCAGGATCGGTGGAGGCCTTCACGCTGTCAAGCGCGCACCGGGCTTGCAGACCCTATGCAACGCCCCCAGCTCGTCTGGATACGCCGTGGTTTCCTGAACGGAAACCCGCTGCCGTTGTTCCATGGGTGAAACGACTGTGAACTACTGGCGTGGGCAGCAGTCATAAATGGCGACTGCTAGAATCGGCCGCATGAGGGAAGCCAGCATGACCACCAACGCGCTTGTCGCCAACAACCTGCCGATCCCCAGCGCCATGGGCTCGCTGGAGGCCTACATCAGCGGCGTGCACCAGATCCCGGTGCTGTCGGTGGAGGACGAGCAGCGGCTGGCCCATCGCCTGCGCGAGGACAACGACATCGCCGCGGCGCAGGAGCTGATCCTGTCGCACCTGCGCTTCGTTGTGCACGTGGCCCGCGGCTACAGCGGCTACGGGCTGCAGCTGGGCGACCTGATCCAGGAAGGCAATATCGGCCTGATGAAGGCGGTCAAGCGCTTCGACCCCTCGGTGGGCGTGCGCTTGGTCAGCTTCGCGGTGCACTGGATCCGCGCCGAGATGCACGAGTTCATCATCAAGAACTGGCGCATCGTGAAGGTGGCCACCACCAAGGCGCAGCGCAAGCTGTTCTTCAACCTGCGCAAGAGCAAGACCCGCTTGGGCTGGCTCAATGCGGAGGAAGTGCGGCTGGTGGCCAAGGACCTGAACGTCTCCGAGCGTGAAGTGATGGAGATGGAGTCGCGCCTGTCCGGCCGCGACATCGGTTTCGACGCGCCCGACGACGCCGACGACGACCACGCCCCGCCGGCGCCGGTCAGCTATCTGGTCGCCCACGACGCCGACCCGGCCGCCGCCTATGAATCCGCCGACAGCGAAGCCGACCAGCTGGAGGTGCTGCGCGAAGGCATGGCCCGGCTCGACGCCCGCTCGCGCGACATCATCCGGCGCCGCTGGCTGGACGCCGACAGCAAGGTCACGCTGCAGGAATTGGCCGACGAATACGGCGTCTCCGCCGAGCGCATCCGCCAGATCGAAGCCAATGCGCTGAAGAAGATGAAGGCGCTGTTCGCGGCCTAAGCAACGCCATCACGCGATACCAAGACGGCCCGGAGCGATCCGGGCCGTTTGCGTTTGCGGCGGCCACGCAAGAACCGGGAGGCCACGACGGGCGTCCGGCGCGATCGTGGCCGGCCCGAACTGCGAGGCACCCATGGAATACATCGTTTCAGGCCTGCCGCTGGCGCCCTTCGAACCCCTGTTCGGACTGGGCGATGCCGCGCTGCGCGCACACGGCGCCGTCCGCATCCGTGCCGATGCGAGGCCCGGATTTCCATGCCGGATCACCTTGGAGGACGCCGCCCCGGGCGAGTCACTGCTCCTCCTGCACTGGCAGCACCAGCCGGCCGCGACACCCTACCGCAGCGGCGGCCCAATCTTCGTGCGCGAGGGGGCGCGGGCCACGGCCCGGGTGCGCAACGCGATCCCGCCGCAGCAACGCGAACGCCTGCTGTCGGTGCGCGGCTACGACGCCGATGGCTGGATGCACGATGCGGACGTGCTCGAGGGGACGCAGCTGGAGACCGCGATCGAACGCTTCTTCCAGGATCCGCGGATCGCCTGCCTGCACGTCCACAACGCCCGCCGCGGTTGCTACGCCTGCCGCATCGACCGCGCCTGACGCCGGGTTCAGCCGTCCTCGCGCGGCCGCGCGACCGGCAGCTGCCAGCCATGGCGCAGGGCCATCCAGCGCAGCCCGAAACAGGCAAGCGCACCGACCGCCATCGCCGGCTGCTGCGGCAGTTGCAGGACCGCCGCCAGCGCCACCACGCCACCGCCGACCAATGCCGCCACCGCGTACAGTTCGGCCTGCAGCACCACCGGCACCCGCGCCACCAGCAGGTCGCGGACGATGCCGCCGCCGATCCCGGTCGTCATTCCCAGCAGGGTCGCGGCGAACGGCGACATCCCGAAAGCCAGCGCCTTGCCGGTGCCCAGCACCGCGAACAGCGCCAGTCCCGCGGCGTCGAACAGCTGCACCGGGTTGCGCAGGCGCTCGATCGCAGCGGACCAGCGGAACGTGACCAGCCCGGCCAGTATCGCCGTACCCAGATAGCGCCAGTCGGCCAGCGCGGCCGGCGGATGCGCGTCGATCAGGACATCGCGGACGATCCCGCCCGACACCGCGGCCGCGCAGGACAGCACCAGCACGCCGAAGAGGTCCAGCCGCTGACGCACCGCCACGGTGCCGCCGCTGAGCGCGAACACGAAGGTGCCGATCAGGTCGAAAACAAGCAGGAGGGTGGACATGCCGCCACCTTACCCCGGCGGCGACCCCTCGCGGGCCTCACCGGGGATGATCGGCGCCAGGGGCTGGCGGCTCCAACACGCCTACCAGCAGTCGAGCAGCCCCACCGGCCGGTTGCGGAACCCGATCAGGAAGCACAGCTGCGCTGGCAGCCGGAACCACCATGCCGTCAGGCCGGGGAAACGCCACCGACGATCACCACGCGCGGCCAGCCCGCCATTACCGCGGCATCAGCCAAGCTTCGCCGCCAGCAGGGCTTCCAGCTGCTGCTGGTCGGCGGCGAACTTGCGGATGCCTTCCTCCAGCTTCTCGCGCGCCATCGCGTCCTCGGCGTGGCGGGCGCGGAAGCCGGCCTCGTCCAGCGCCGCGGGCGGTGCGAGGCGCTGGACGGTCTCGTCCAGCGCGCGCGTCACCGGGGCGTCCGAGCGCTCCAGTTCGGCAAGCAGTTCCGGGGAGATGGTCAGCCGGTCACAGCCGGCCAGCGCCAGCACCTGGCCGGTGTTGCGGAAGCTGGCCCCCATGACCACGGTGTCATAGCCGTGCTGCTTGTAGTGCTGCCAGATGCGCGTGACCGACTGCACGCCGGGGTCGTCCTGCGGCGTGGCGGGCGGCGCCATGCCGTTGGCCAGGTGCCAGTCGAGGATGCGGCCGACGAAGGGGGAGACCAGGTAGACGCCGGCCTCGGCGCAGGCCACCGCCTGCGCGAACGAGAACAGCAGGGTCAGGTTGCAGTGGATGCCTTCGCGCTCCAGCCGTTCGGCGGCGCGGATGCCTTCCCACGTGGCGGCGATCTTGATCAACAGACGGTCGCTGCCGATCCCGGCATCGGCATACAGCCGCACCAGCCGGCGCGCGCGTGCCACGGTGGCCTCGGTATCGAAGCTCAGGCGCGCATCCACTTCGGTGGACACCCGCCCGGGAATCAGCTTGACGATCTCGCTGCCGATCGCCACCGCCAGCCTGTCGCAGGCGTCACCAAGCGGGTCGTCACCGCTGGCCGCCGCCGCGCTGGCCGCCAGATGCGGGGCATAGGCCGGCAGCGCCGCGGCCTTCAGCAGCAGCGACGGATTGGTGGTGGCATCCATCGGCATGAAGCGGGCGATGGCTTCGATGTCGCCGGTGTCGGCGACCACGGCGGAATGGGTGCGGAGCTGTTCGAGCTGGGACTTCACGGACGGCCTGGCGCGGCATGGGGCTGCGCATTGTAGGACTGCGACCGCGAAGGATCAGTACAGGTCCAGCGGATCCACGTCCAGCGACCAGCGCACCCGCCGCGCGTCCGGCGCGGCGTACAGCGCGGGCACCGCCACGTCCAGCGCCGCATGCAGGGCGGCGCGTGCCGGCGCGGCCAGCAGCAGCTGCGAACGCACGAAGCCGGCGCGGCGCGGCATGGGAGCGGGCAGCGGACCGTGCACTTCGATTGCGCTGCTATCCAGCAGCGTCTTCGCCAGCTGCAGGAACTGCAGCGGCAGCTCCGCCCGCTTGGCCTCGGCGCGCAGCAGGGCGAGATGGGCGAATGGCGGGAATCCGGCGGCCTCGCGCAGCGCCAGTTCGCCATCGGCGAAGGCGTGGTAGCCGCCGCCCACCAGCGTCTGCAGCAATGGATGCTCCGGGTGATGGGTCTGCAACAGCACGGTGCCCGGACGGTCGGCGCGACCGGCGCGACCGGCTACCTGGATCAGCAGCTGCGCGAGCTTCTCGCCGCTGCGGAAATCGGCGGAGAACAGGCCCTCGTCGATCCCCACCACCACCACCAGCACCAGATTGCCCAGGTCGTGGCCCTTGGCCAGCATCTGCGTGCCGATCAGGATGCCCGGCCGGTTGCCCAGCGCATCGAGATGTTTCTGCAGGCCGTCGCGCTGGCCGGTGCTGCCGCGATCGATGCGGATCACCGGCACCGCGTCGAAACGCGCCTGCAGTTCGGCCTCGATCCGTTCGGTGCCGTTGCCCTGCGGCTGCAGCGCCAGGCTGGCGCAATCCGGACAGGCCGGCGGCGACGGCCGGCGGTGGCCGCAGTGGTGGCACTGCAGGCGCTTGCCGTGGGCGTGCACGGTCATCGCGGTGGGCCGTTCCGGCGTGCTGCAGCGCGGGCAGTGCGCGCTCCAGCCGCAGTCGTGGCAGAGCAGCACCGGCGCATAGCCCCGGCGGTTGCGGAACACCAGCACCTGCCCGCCCGCATCCAGCGCAGCGCGGATCGCCGCCAATGATTCCTCGGACAGGCCGGCGTGCAGCGGGCGCTTGCGCACGTCCAGCACCCGAACCTGCGGCGGCCGCGCGTCGCCCGCCCGCCGGCGCAGCCGAAGCAGCGCGTAGCGGCCGGACTGCGCGTTGTGCAGCGTCTCCAGCGACGGCGTGGCGCTACCCAGCACCACCGGCACGGCCAGCGCGCGCGCGCGCACGATGGCGAAATCGCGGGCGTGGTAGCGGATGCCGTCGAACTGCTTGTAGCTGCCGTCGTGTTCCTCGTCGACGACGATCAGGCCGGCCTCCGGCAGCGGTACGAACACGGCCGAGCGCGTGCCCACGATCACCTGCGCCTGCCCGCTGGCGGCGGCCAGCCAGGTCGCGGCCCGTTCGCTGTCGGTGAGACCGGAATGCAGCGCATGCACCGGCACGCCCAGACGCGCACGGAAGCGCGCCAGCGCCTGCGGGGTCAGGCCGATCTCCGGCACCAGGACCAGCGCCTGCCTGCCGCGCGCCAGGCAGTCGGCGATCGCCTGCAGGTAGACCTCGGTCTTGCCACTGCCGGTGACGCCGTCCAGCAGGAAGGGCGCGAAGCCTTCGGCACTGCGGATCGCGTCGATGGCGACCTGCTGCTCGGTATTGGGAGAGAAAGCGGAAGGAACGGGGTAAGGAACGGGGTCAGGTCCACTTCCACGAGGTAGTGAACCTGACCCCGTTTCGGCTACCCGCTCGACCAGCCCGCGCTCGCGCAGCGCGCGCAGGGGTGTGCGCCAGCCTGGCGATGTGGCATCCAGCCAATCCTCGTTGCGCACGTCCACCAGCAGACCGGCCAACGCCTTCGGTTTGCCCGCGCGCATTGCCGCCAGCGCGGTGCGCCCCGCTTCGTTCAATACCCAGCCATGGCGGGTGATGTCCGGCAGCGGCTCGCCGCGCCGCAGCGCGGCCGGCAGCGCGGCGGCAAGCACTTCTCCCAGCGGCGCATGCAGGTAGGCCGCCAGCCATCGCAGCGAGGCCAGCAGTTCGCCCTGCAGCAACGGCGCCCCGTCCGGCGCCGCCAGCGCGGCGCGCAGCTCGACGCCCGGCTCCGCCAGCCCATGCCCGACGACCAGTCCACAGACCTCGCGCTGGCCGAACGGCACCCGCAGGCGCGCGCCCACCGCTACCGCCGAGGCCTCGAGGCCCGGCGGCGGCAGGTAGTCGAACAGGCGCGGCAGCGGCACCGGCAGGGCCACGCGCAGGATCGCGGGAGCAGTCATCGATGCAAGTCTAGCCCCGCCGCGCACCGTTCAGCTTGCGCCGCATACCTGATTCCGCCCTTACCTCTTCCATGCAAGTTGCTGTTATTGCAGGGAAAGAATGCTTATCCACATCGACTGTGGATAAGTCTGTGCATGGGGCCCATCCACAACTGCGCAAGCGCCGTTCCAGCATGCTTTCGTTCAGCTGGACAAAAAATCGCCATATTAGAAATTCACTTACACATCAATGTTTTACCCGTGAAACACATGGGGGTGTGTCGGGCCGGTTAACGTGGAACCCACATTTGTGACCGCTTCTTCACGGCTGTGCACAACTGCCCTGCCCGCAAGCCGCGCCGCTGCTCACGGAGCCGGCGCGATGGAGGGTGTCAAGCCGTGCTGACGGGGGGCCGGATCCGGAACTTGTGTGAGCCAGCGCACGGAATCCCGCGCAAGCGCCTGTTTCGGGAAGGAAAACACCCGTTATCCACACCGCCTGTGGATAAGCCTGTGTGCGACGCCGGGATGGCAGCCCCGAACGCAACAGCAGCGCACCGCTCAAGGCCCTGGCCAAAATTTGATCGCCACATCAATGATCTTTTAAATCAATGGCTTGCAGAACTCCAGCACAACTGGAGCGCGACCCAGCGGGCCTGCAGTCGGCACTAGCACACAATTCATGCCGCTGTGCACAACTGCAGCGACCGTGTGGCCCCTCCCTTCGCTGAAGCCTGACCACCCAAGGCCGGCGCGAAGCGGGCGGGACGCCGGATGGGCGCTATAAGATTGGCCGGTGCCGACTCCCCCGACATGACCAGATCCAGCCCCCATTCCCCCCCACCCGCGGCGGTCGCCGCCTTCCTGCGTGGCCTGGACCGGCGCGCGCGCCTGCTAGCGCTGGTGCAGTGCGGCGACACCGCAGCGGCCACGCGCGCGCTGGATGCCACCGCCCGGGTCTTCGCCACCGAAGCAGGCCAACGGCCGATCGCGCAGTGGCCGCAGCAGTACTGGCGACTGCTGCTGACCGCCCCGACCATGCGGCAGGCCGACACCCCGGCTGCCGGCCCCCTGCCCGGGATCACGCGGCTGCCGCCGCCGGTGCGGGCCGCCGTCCTGCTGCACCTGGTGGCCGCGCTGGAAGATGCCGATGCCGCGGCCGCGCTGGGCATCGACACCGACGCCTACCAGCTGCGGATCCGCGACGCGCTGCCGCGCGATGTCCTCGGCCAGCCCGACCTCGACGTCTGGCGCGCCTGGCGCGCCGCCGCGCAGCGGGCGCTGGAGGCCCTGCCGGAAGCCGCCCCCGCCGACTCGCCCCGGACGCCCGGCTCGCAGGCCGATGCGACCGCGGACGCCGCCCGCCACCACCGGCGCATGCGCTGGTTGTGGCTGGGCGTCGCGCTGTGCGCGGTGGCGCTGGTGGCGAGCTTTTTCCTGCACCCGCGCGGCCGCGAGCTGCTGGACCAGTGGCGCAACCACGTGCAGGTGGCGCCGCTGCCGCCCGCCGCTGCCCCCAAGGCGCGTTTCGACCCTGTTGACCCGGCCCTGCACCCCGACCGCGAGCTGCTGGCCGAGCCGGGCACCGTGCAGCTGGCACGCCAGCTGCCGCTGTTGGCCTGGCTGGCGGCAGAGGCCCCCGACACGCTGCCGGCGCCACCGCTGGCGCCGGCCTTCGCGGACACCGCCTCGGCGGTACCGGCCGCGCCCTCCCCGGCCGCCAGCCTGTCGGAACGCATGCGTGCCTGGGACCGGCTGTCGCCGCAGCAGCGCGCGCAGCAGCGCGGGGCGCTGGCGGAATGGCAGGCCCTGCCGGCCGACGAGCAGGCGCTCCTGCGGCGGCTGGCGGCGCGATTCGCCGCACTGCCCCCGGCCGAGCAGCAGGCCCTGCGCGAGCGCTACGCGTCACTGTCCTTCGATGCCCACCGCGGCTGGCACCTGGGGCCCCGGCTGGGGCGCGACTGGCCGCGCATCGGCGCGCTGTTCGCGTACGTCGAGCCCGGCGAGCGCGAACCGCTGCTACGGCTGCTGCGGGCCGCCTCCGCCGAAGAGCTGGACACGCTGGCACGGCTGGCGCAGATCACCCCGCCGGAAGCCCGTGCCGCGCTGCGCCGGGAGTTGCTGGCGCAGCTGCCTGCACAGCGCTCGGCCTGGCTGCGGGCGCGCCTGCAGCAGTAACCGTGCCTGCGCCGCTTCAGGCGTCGCGCAGCACCCGTCGACTGGCGGAAAAGCGGCCACCGAAACGGGCCGCGCCGTCCCCGCGCATGGCGGCCGCGTGGTGGTCGAAGTACGCCTGCAGGGCGGCCTCGTCGTGCAGCCGGTAATGCACGCAGAACGCGACCCGTCCCGGTGCGGGCGCGGGCTCCAGCACCTCGGCCGTCCGCGCCTCGATGAACCCCGGCAGCGCCAGCATCTGCGCCACGTGCGCCTGCAGCCAGCTGCGGTACTCGGCCGCGATGCCGGCGTCGACGTCCAGGTTGACCTCGTAGGTCACCCCGCTCACATCGCCACCAGCCCGATCGCCATGCTGGCCACCACCGCGAAGCTCAGCAGCACCGAGTAGCAGGTGCCCAGCACGAAGTACTTCAGTGCGGTCATCGGCCAGCCCTGCGCGTACACGCGCTTCTGCATCAGCAGCAGGTAGATCGGCATCCACGCCAGCAGCAGGCCTTCCGCCCAGGCGAACAGCGTGGCCAGCGCGCCCTCGCCCGGCGCCAGCCACTGCGCCAGCGCGCGCACCAGCAGCACCAGCAGCAGGTCCAGGCAGAGGAAGGCGTGGCTGTGCAGGGCCACCACCAGGTGCTCCATGTACAGGCGGCGCTTGAAGACATAGGCCAGCTTCAGCATCAGCGCGAAGACCGGCACCAGCACGAACAGGGTGGTGGGCACCGCGCCGAGCGCCGCGTCCTTGAATGCCGCCGGGTCCTGCTTGAGGCGGGCGATGTTGCTGCTGCCGCGCGCCAGCTGCGCATTGAGCCAGCGGTCGGCGAAGCCGGGCAGCCAGGTGTCGAGCGGATTTTTCTTCTCGTCCCAGCGACTGTCGTTGAAGCGTACGTCCCGGGTGTTCTCCCGGTCGGTATCCGCGGCCGGCGGCGGCAGTCCCGCGGCCTGCGCCTTCTGCAGCTCGGCGATGCGCGCGGCGGCGGATTCGCGCAGCACCTGTTCGCCAACCTCGACGCCGGGGATGCCGGTGGCCGCCGCGGTGCCGGTCATGCCCTGCTTCACCTTCGCCAGTTCCGCCAGCTTGGCGTCGCGCACCTGTTCCACCTCGGCCACGGTGGTGGCCCTGGCAATGGCGTCGCCATCGCCGAGGTTGATATCGGGGGCGTCCAGCGTCAGCTGGGCCACGAAGAAGGCCAGCACGGCCAGGAAAAAGAACAGCCGGAACGGGGTGACGTAGCGGATCTGCCGGCCGGCGAAGTATTCGCGGGTCAGGAACCCCGGTTTGGCGAACAGCGGCGGCAGCGTGCGGAACACGCGGATATCGAGATCGAACACGCTGTCCAGCACGTCGCCGAACAGGTTGCCGAGCGGCCTTACCAGCCCCTTCACCGGCTGCCCGCAGGCATGGCAATGGGGGCCGCGCAGGGCCACGCCGCAGTTGCGGCAGCGCTCTTCCGGCGCGGGTTGCGGGTCGGGATCGCGAACGGGTGGCTGGCTCATCCCGGTAGAATGACAAGCCGCGCGGCGCCGGCGCCAGCGTGCGCCCCTGTCTTCCGATCCCCCCCATGCCCCCCTTCCTTTCCCGCCTGCGTACCGACGCGGGCCGCACCGCCCGTCTGGCCGCGCCGCTGGCGGCCGG
>ERZ778017.1213-NODE-1213-length-26923-cov-5.764813_pt1 | contig 26923 bp, 16 predicted proteins | sample MGYA00375747_ERZ778017 | MGnify/ENA primary metagenome ERZ778017 (study PRJEB29350, sample SAMN05509838) | bioreactor metagenome | biome: bioreactor; material: wastewater | place: South Africa: University of Cape Town | collected 2014-03-17 ...
GTGAAGAGCAAGACTGAGCCTGAAAGTCCAGCTAAAGAAGATGACAAAGGAACTGAAACCGCCATTGTCGATACAGATAAGGCAGCTTCGACCAAAACCGAGTCCAAGCCAATTACTGGAACAAGGACAGATCCAAAATTCAACTTTGCAAGGTTGAGATCTATGTTTGAAAACGAAGGTTCAGCGCAAGATTTCAAGTTCCAGCTTAAGTCTACAAAACGAGAAAGTTTGCCCAAAGCCAGACCGGTGAAAACAATTCAAGGATTGGACCATTTGCAGATTCCCAAACTCGACTTGAATGACATCAAAATTAAAACCATTGTTGGTTCCTCATCAATCAGTAAGTATGGAAAGACTGGATTGAAATTTACATTGAAAGAAACCGACAGTTTGTTTGAAAATAGTGCAAACAAAGAGCTTTTCATTCTATTATGCATACACATTGCGTTGTACGAAGCTTCTGGTTACAAAATGATCAGAGCCAAGTACCCTGATGTCGACGAAATCTTTGGTGAATACGAAGAAATAAACTTGCTTCACACACGTACCAAAATCACTAAATCACCTAAAGAAGTTCACAAAAACAACCTCGACTATTCCATATTAGCATACTTTGGACACATCTTTTTATGGGCCGGTAGCATTCAACAAGATGGTGGATTGGAACCGTTCTATCATAAATACGACGGTGCGATAACGGCATCTACGATTGAAGAAAATCTCGGAGGAATTCACCTCTGGGATAAGCTCACCACTACAGATCATATAAATAGCAAGAGATGGAAACACATTAACAAGTTTAGGATCGCGTTTCCGTTTGAAATCGACCAATTCATGTTGATTTTGAGGCTCATGAAGATTGACTTGAACTTGGCTTAGAGAATGGCACCAAATCGAGCCAAATCACCCAGCATAGAGGCGAGATCGATGTTACTGTAAATATACATTTAATAAACATGGCCCTAATCCAAAGAATTCTCATCACCAGAGACTATCACTGTAGCCAACCCACAAAGTTCATTCCATTACTCATTTTAGATCCACATAGAAAGCAAGTTAGAATCAATGACGTCTTGCATTTCTGAAATTGCGGTCCTTGGATTTTTGCACCCAAACCACAGTAAAATAATCGTAAAAAATTAACCTTCTTCTGGGGCCACCACTATTTCCAAATCGGCACACCAGAAACGGACACAGAACGCAAACAGTAGACCCAGTTTACTAACCGTAAGTGATTGTATTTTCCGTGTAAAGAAACATGGGCCACGAACTTTTGGTGCTTACCAGAAGCTGGTTCTTGAACAATGCCACTAAAGAAAGCAGAGCAAATATCACAAAATTGATAAACAAAGCGTATTCGCTGGTTCATTTCAAGTATGAATGTATCAGTTCTTGTAGAGTAACCAACGCCGATACCCTCATCAGTGATTTAGAAATGGACAAGTGTGATGAGTTCTGCTACTATGTGGTCTTAGGGCCAACAGAGAAATTTGATTCTTGGAAGAATGAAGGGTTTTCTAGACAGTTTGTTCCTACCACGTCGCTTGCGAACGCCTACGATTGCAATATCCCCCAGAAATACGCCGAGGAGTTGCAATTCGATGCCAGCAGCGATATCGCCGTTGTCGTTCCACCGGGGGACTTCCAGTTCGATGGCCACACGTTGAGCCGTGTAATCTCTGCCTGCGGGCTCAAGGGCTACAAAGGCACCAACAACGGCACCGGAGTCAAACCGTTGACCCTCGCAGCAGTCACGTCTTTCATGAGACAAAGTGCTGCCCCAACACTCGAACTAGTTATAAGTAGATGTTTATTAGACCCTAAAATCCTAGCTTATCTTACACACGATACGTTGGAAACGATTGATACGTTGAGAATCCACGCCGACGTCATCAAAGAACACCAGCTTGTTGATTTTTACACCAAAAAGTGCCATTTTAAACAAGACGATAAACACGATATCTCCGTGTCAACGGTGGACGAATGTCCCTTTGAAGACATGATGGCGATAAAGAAGCCGTTCACGATTTCATTCTTGTATAGAGACGTATCGACATCGCATTACTAATACTACATCTACCCAGTTCTTTGGAGAATATGGACCCCAGAATCGGTCTCGACAATGTCACTAATCTCGCCGACATTCAACGCAAACGCAGCTTCTTCAAACGGAGGCTGCATTTGGCCCTTGGCGAAAAACCCCAAATCACCTCCTTGTGCGTGGGAACTACAGTCCGATTCGGTTTGGGCCAATTCGCTCAACTTGGCCTCCCCGTTCAAGATCTGGTGGTGGTACTTTTTGATGAGAGCAATGGACTCGTCCCGAGTAAGGGTGGTTCCGTCGGGATGCTTCCACGACTTTGGTCTTCTAGACTGGACGTTTTTAACTAACAAGTGACTCACTCTGACTTTACCATCGGCACCAACAACCGGCTTGTTACCGTTTGATTTGAACTGTTTGATGTACTCTGTCACCTTGGCGTCATCGCTGCCAAATGGTGGTTCCCAGCTCGACTCCTTTGTCGAGGCGTTGTAGAAGTACTCTTTGTTGTGTGTGCGTGATACGCGAATTGCCCACCCTGGTGGGAGTCCCGTGCTGGTAGATGCCATCTTGGTGGTGTGGTGGAAAATGGCATCGTTGGCGGACTAAATAGGGCTGCATGGTAGCGCCACATTCATTTTCGTGGTTTTGGTGGTGGTGGCTACACAGTGGGCGTGGAACTACACTGTCGGCGTGAAACTACACAGTTTTGGTGGCGACGACCCGGTTTTGGTGGTGGCGACCCGGTTTTGGTGGTGGCGACCCGGTTCTACATTGTGTCTAGCTAACTCTATATCGTCTATGGCTGGATTCCCTTCTCGGCTAAAGCGGCCTTAACCTGGCCGTACACGGCATCAACCGGCTTATCACAACTAAGCTTGACAACCTTGTTTTGCTTTTCGAAATGGTCCACCACTGGCATAGACGTGTCTACAAACGTTCTAAATCTCTTTTTGATACTCTCAATGTTGTCGTCGGTTCTCCCCGACGTCTTTCCTCTTTCCAAAAGCCTTTCGAGCATGACTTGTTCGGGACATTCAAAGAAGATCGTCAATGATGATTTGGCGATTTGGTCTTCGAATGTGAGTGCTTGGTCCATCTTTCTTGGGAACCCGTCAATTAAGAAAAGCTTGTTTCCGTTCTTGTGTTCTTCCTTAATAGCTTGCTCTAACAATGCAATAGTAACTTCCTGAGGCACAATCAACCCTTCTCTAATGTACTTGGCAATCAATTCACCATACTTGGATCCTTGTCTCTGCTGCTCGGCTCTCAACAAGTCTCCCGCAGATAAGTGGATACATCCGTACTCCTTGACTAATTTCGCACACTGGGTACCTTTTCCCGACCCAGGGCCTCCAAGCACGAAAATCACTTTGATTTCCCCATCAGCAAATGCTGGGGATTGCACCGGTGGTTCTGGTTCTACGGCTGATTCTGGGGCTTTATTGTTGACAAATGACGTTGCAACAGACGACGCAATGGCTAAACCACCTACAATAAGTAAGATTTTCCCGGCATTACCTTGTTTTCCGTTACTTTCTTTTCCCCTGCTGCCTTTATCGTTGTTGGTAGGCTGAGGTTTGGTCGAATTGTACCGGGAAAACGACACCAAGTTTGGTCTGATTAATCTTGAGCTAGCTCTGGCTCCAATACGTGCGACCGAGGTTCCTTTGGCCAACATTTTGTGTACTTTGTAGCGTGTGTGAATATGTTTATTTGAAGCTGAAATTTTTCAGTATGCGATTTTTCATGTATAAACGAAATATATACTAGATTGGGAACGATCCGTGTTTTGCTCCAAATTTTGTTAACGATGGTACAGTGTAACTAGTACCATGACGTTAGCCTACTTAAGAAGTATAACTGGCCAAAAGCTCATCGTTCCAGCGTAAATATGACCCGTTCAATTCTTTCGAGAAGCCTCTTAATGCGAGATTGGCGTAGACCGTGGCTGGAACCAGTGGTGGAAGCAACTCATCGTTGTTGTGCAAATCCAAGAACTTCTTTGCTGTGTCTTGGTTCATGTTTTTGGAGAAAACATCCCTGATATCTTGTTGCATTTCTGTGTTGACCACCCCTGGGGCCACCGAAATAGCACTGATCTGGTCTTCTTCTGCAGCCAACGCCATGATCAAATGGTTGACACTGGCCTTGCTACATCCGTAGGCGTACCAGCCACTGTAGTGGCTGGTTGATGCACCGGAAGAAACAGCAATGACGGTCCCGTTAGTTTTACGTAAATGGCCAATTGATTTTTGAATCAAGTCAACAAGACTGAACAAGTTGACGTCAAAGTGTTTTTTCCAAGAATCTACGTCTACTTGGTCGATTTTACCCACTGGGTCCAACACACCAGCATTAAGGACCACCGAGTCGATGTGGCCGAATTTTTCAATCGCAAGATTGACCGCATTGGCCGCAGTCTGGGAGTCGGTGACATCTCCAGCAACAAACCCGACTCTGTCTTCTCCATATTGACTGGCCAACTCCTTCAATTTCTCGCTGGATCTGGCCACAGCAATCACTTTGGCATTAGCATTTGCACCAAGAATTTGGTCAACTATAGCTTTTCCGATACCTTGAAAGTTAGAATTGAGTCGATAATTGCAAACTCCGAGTCGAATCTAACATACCTCTTGAAGCTCCGGTTACAATTGATACGTGGGACATGGTTTTGAAAAGAATGATTTTATTTTAGTGTAAATTTTCGCGAGCAGCAAAAAGTTTCATTAAATAGTTGCTGCATCGCATGATGCGATGCCAACAGGATGAGTAATCAGCAAAGAGAAGCTACAACTAGACGAATTTCGTGGTCCACGTGGTTTACGCAATAACATTTTCAATTTTTCATTCATTCTAAACTACCTGATACAATCTACCAACGATACGAACCCACACGATAATTCACCAACGACATCACCAACAATGTCGGAGCAACAGTGCATTATCCCTGGTTGCGACGGAAAACATTCTAAAATTTAGAGGCAGGACCCAAGTGCGCACCACCGTCAATAGGTAAAACGGCCCCGTTGATGTAGTTGGCCTGTTTGGAGCACAAAAAGATGGTAGCAGCCTGGATATCTTCCTTTTCCCCAAGTCTTTGTCTTGGGTTTGAATCGACAAGGATATCTCCGGCAGCTTCAATCATCCCGTTGGCCATCTTGGTTGGGAAGAACCCTGGGGCCAAACAGTTGACGGTGATATTCTTAGGGCCCAATTGTAATGCCAAATTCTTAGCCATGTGGGTAACACCGGCTTTGGAGGCCAAGTAACCGTAAGTTCCTACTGGTTCGTATGGGTTCAACGCAATGACGGAAGACATGACGATGACTCTTGCTGGGTCGGTCGGAGTACCGGACTTTTCTAATAATGATCCAAAGACTTGGATCGTATGGAAAACACCAATGACGTTAAGAGTCAACACCTTTTTCATGGCACTAACTGGATGCTCGTGGAATGGAGATCCCCATGACGCACCAGCGTTGGCAATCAAGATGTCTAGTCTGTCGATCTGCGACTTGACCTTGTCGGCAAAGTCAAGGACTTCTTGTTCTACGGCCAAATCTGCGGCAATGGCAATGATTTTCGTGGAAGTCTTGTTGTCTGCCGCGACTTTTTCTAAATACTTTTTCGCTTCTTCACAGGCAGATGCCTTTCTCGAAGTAATCACCACCGTGGATGCTCCGTTTTCTACAAGTGTCTCAGCACAGTAGAGCCCAAGTCCTCTGGTACCACCAGTAACAACGGCGACTTTTCCATTAACATTAAAGTTTGTCATCTCGTGTATTTCGTCTCGTCTAAAGTAGTTGCAAAATAACCCATTTATATTCCCTAGGCGTTATTAAATATCAAATTTCCACCCCACACTTTGCTCCATGTCCTGCACACTTCTCGGTATCGGGCTTGTTGATTTTGTAATCAAAAATGGTGCCGATGCAGGAGTACGTCAAGTGCTTCACGATCCAAATCTTGTATAAACAGGGGAAAAGCACCTCAAGAAAAGTTAAAAGTCAACTGTGACAACGCGTCGCTAGAGCGGCGAAGATGCCAGCTTTTGGTGACGGAAATTTGTGGAGAAACTGTAGCCACAAATTCCGTTGTAGACGCACGGTAACATCATTGAATCATAGTATTGTTTTGTTTGTATATTCACACTCTCTTCGTAAACCATCGCAAGGGGGTCCTTAGATGCCCTTCCGGATATGATAGTCGTTATTACCGTTTTTATGACAGTTAGTAATCCCCACCCGCAGATTGCAGAGCGAAGTGTATCGGAGTTATTATAGTTGCATGGCATTCCCTAATAGTACATACTTATACAAGATCTCATTACTGGAATTCATTTGATTCCATGGGGCATAGCAATAGGAGCAGGCTTGGCCACCATCCGTATCACCAATTGTAGTCCTGGGACTTTGGGGTTAACCAATGAAAAACACAAACCGTCACTGTTTATCATGGTAATCCCCTTGCCTACAACCACCTGCACTAGTTTGTTGCTTCCGTTGACAAAATCACTAATTGACCACACTTCGATGGCCTCGTCACATACGAGGAATAGATTGTTATTTGTAAACGATACCGCCGAAGCTTTGAACTGGAACCGTATTATGGAGTACCGCGAAAGCTTCCCATGTTTGTTTGTAAAGATCGCAAAATCACTGTACACCAATAAAAACTCAGTGTTGTTAGTCAATTTGAACATTCCCATAGGCTTGAGACTAGTTTGCTGGATTGACTTCCTTATGACTTCAATACCCGGATGAGCTGATTTTGATTTACGTGATTGTCCCGATTTGGTGTTGTCCAAAGACGACATATCGGGCACCGATCTCGGCAACAACTTGTCGAGTTCCAAGATTTCAAACCCTTTGTTCGTATGAACAGCGAATGAGGTGTTGAAGATGGATATTCCAAAACACTCGGCCTGGACATAAAACTTTTTGACTACTTTAAACGTGCTAAATATTCCGCCATTATCGGTCTCTGGAATAAGTAATTTAAAGTTTGTTGTACCAGAATTGGACTTCTTTTTTGCGTAAAATAACATCGTTAACTCCCGGTGACGTCCTAGGGCAAAGAACGAAACTTGATCCTTCGACAAAGAAACACCAGAAATTTCTTTCCGTTTCTCATAGTAGACATTTATAATCAGATCCAACGTATGGTAACGCAATTGCTTGTTACCTAAAACGATAACTAAACTGATTTCCACATCAACAGCAATTTTTGTGATATCAGATCCGTTCAAAACCTTCTTCCATCTATTGGTATTGTCAAAACAATAAATTCCTGATGCCAACCCGACTAAGTAGAATTGTCTACCACGGTACTCGAATATTTCCATACATTGCACCTTACTTGAGACAACTTGGTGTCTAGAATTTGAAAAGTTTACAATGTCTCCAGTAAGACCAAAATCTTTTAGTTTCTTTGCTGCATCAACAGAAAGATCATAAATTGGATCATTAGGCGCACAAATCTGTAATTTCTGGATTCTGTGCCCATTTTCATAAGCAAAACAAGTGTTTGAAATGCTCTTTATAGAATATGGCTCAGTCTTTTGATTTCTGGCACAACAGGTAGATCTGGCTGTGATGAAATGATCTATCCATTCGGTTCGTTCTCGTTCTGACTGAGTGAAGAACGTATAGTTCCCGTGTTTTCCTCTTCCGGCGTACCGTATTTTGAATGGAAAGTTGAAGGTATCAGTGCCAACTTCGTTTGGATCACCAGCATAGCTTGTCGGACGTGGAGAAGAATTGGTATTTGCTTTCGATAACGGATTTAAAGTTGAACTAGAAACTTCCTTCTCCTCAACAATTAACAATTCAATAGGAATAGGTTGTTCGATAACTTTATACATTTCCATTCCAGTTTTTGTGTTCTTAGTTTTCTCACAAATTAGAAGAAAGTTGTCTAGAAGTATCAAATGGTTCGTATTGGAGTTAATTCTTAAATCACCTTTTCTCTCAATATCTCCTCTATGGATAAATAACCTGCTTTCTGACGCGAGTTTAATATTTGGTTGATGGATATTGTGCTTCCATACAACCTGTTTATGAATTCTTTTCAACGCATATATATTATCTGCGTGAATCTTCATATGGTTAACCTTCAATCCCAATTTTTTAATGCAGTCTATTGCTTTGGTTAAGGAAACATATTCAGGCTCTTGGGTATCAAACTGTTTACGAATGTCTGATAATTGAAGTGGCAACAGTTGATACCTTGAGTTGAATGTACTTAAGAACAAGATGTGTCCATTCACTTTAAGTTTCTTTACCCTTTCCATATTGCACACTTTCAAATCAATCCATGCTTTTAATTCTTCGTTCTGTAAAAGCATCTCAATCATGGGAACAGTGCTCATATATTTTAGCAATGCCGGTTGAACAGCTCGACCCCAGTTATAGTAGAGCTCACCAATTTCAACAATACTGTTTATAAATTTACCATCGGAAATCAAGATTTTCAACAAAGGTGAAAACAACAAATCCTCATGGAATTGTAGCAACTGCTTGGCTGGAATGAGCATATCATCTTCGAAATGCTTCACCAGAACAATATCTGTAGTACTGATTACTTTTGCCATCTCAATAAAATTTGGTCCCACAACTTCGACAAAGCATTTGGCTCGCTGAATGAATGTTTGTTCAAACCGTAATAAATCATATAATAATGACTGTCGTTTTGACACTCCTGGATCTATATTTTTTAAATCGTCAGCAGTTAATCTCCAATGGCTAGCCCAATCTTCACCTAGTACCAATTCATGAATGTCTGCATTTTCTAGTTGCAATTTATGATCAATTTGTCTATTCAAGTTGCAGTTGAATGAGTAGCATCTGACTTTAGAGTCATCATCACCATGTTTACCACCATAACAAATAGTTAAGTCTATCAATACACCTGACACTTGCACTTCTTCGTGGATCAAAATACCTTTTTCGTTGGAACCGGGCTCATTAGTGTCGTGATACTCAATAGCACCCAAATTCAACAATGTTTGCAAAAGTTGATCGACATTTTGTGCAATTACATCTAGAGGGATATCACGTCTGTGGAAAACACACAATTTAATTAAGGCTTTTTTGAACTCTCGTTTGGGAATAAACAGACCATGTAGCCATGTGTTTAACTTTTTACACCATTCAAAAAGGCTACTTAGAGACCAAATCGAACTGCAAAGGCTCAAATGCTGACTGACTAGGGACAGAGAAGCAAATGGAAGCTGGGGCAAATCAAGTGGAACTGGAGGCAATTCGTCATCTTTTCTTCTACGTATTGAAGAAATTGTGTTTAACGTCAGACTCGAGCTCATCTTGGTTGGTGATTTGGACAAAACACTTTTCCGTAGATCATGTTGAAGCTTTGAGTCGGTTGTAGAAGGTGGTAATTCTGGCAACACCGAATAGTCAAAATAACTTACAATCGGGGTTTTTGTAGCACTATCGTCATAATCGTTAAGTGAAGTAGGAATGGATTCTGCATTGGATGCTAGCCCCAAATTATCAAGGTATTCGTCATGTTCTTCATCCACAAATGGGTCTTCGTAGTTTGCATCATAGAATAGAGTAGGACTACGTCCCTCGGTTGCATAGTTAAAACTCGAATCGTTTGTATCCGTGGGGTACAAGGATGCTTTTGTAGGCAGGTGTTTTGGAGAGTAGAAATGCTCTGGTTCGGTGGTACGATGTCTAGGGTTAGTGTACTGAGTGTTAATCGAGCCTAGGGTACTGTTTGACGTTGGACGTGGGGGAATTGGAATAGAGCCAGTCAGTGAAAACTGCAAGTTTGGGATCGTTTGTGGCAGAAGGGTTTCTGTGGATTCTAGGTCTAGTTGAATATCTAAAAGTATGTCATTAGTTGGATATGGCAATTGACCGGGGGATTTTTCATTGGGGGATCTCGAAACCAGTCTTTCGAGAGATTTGTCGGGATTTGAATGTGTTCTCGATAGGTGTTGGAACAGTCTTTGTCGATATTTCTGTCTTGTTGAAACCGTGGGTATCGACATAGTACTGGTGTCGTAATCGTACTCGGGCAATTCTTTGGGGCCCATTGGTTTGCTTTCGATGGAAACGAATGACTCGTCGATGTACGACTCGTTGACGGCTTCGTCGTCGTGGTCATCATCTTGTGGGGATTGATGGGAATTATAAGTGTCGTACGACCGGTCGTAATTGGACGGAGACAAGCCCTGAGATGGAGAATGGAATTGTGGTACTGTAGTTGCTGCCACGGGAGAATGGGACAATCTGTGGGAGTCTGGCGACATGGCATTGTCTGGATACGATGACTGGTATTCGTGAAAACCATCGGAACGAAGGGCACGGTCACCAGAGGGAGGAGTTTGGTACCCTACTGCACCGGTAGAAAGATGCAAATGGGGAGGATGGACAGAAGACAGTGGGTGAGAATCGACGTAAGAGTCAATGGGGGGAGGTTTTCGTCTTAGTGTACGTTTGGGTTGCTCCATAATACACAATCACCAAAAACAATCAACGATAAAACTAACGAAAACTAGTCGATACATATGTACCATACAAATGTACCCACCAGCGAAAAACAAGGAAAGGATCGCAATTGATGAGGTCCGTATGTGTGTGACCAGGAAAGAAATATAAATGTTAGATGTCGCTGATTTAGCGTGGTAGTCTTACTACCAATTCCCACCAACACGGCAGAAGACGTACCACAAGCACAGAATTAACGCCCGATAAACTAGCGAACCGGATACTTTGTTGGTGCGAAAAGAGACGGAATATACACAGTTTAAGCAATGGAGAGGTATTCGTCGGAAGTGTCCAAGTTGGTCAGTGAAGGCTCCAAAGCGTACTCTCACAAGGAGTACGACCTAGCATGCGACAAGTACGGTGAAGCGTGCCAGGAATTTAGTCAGGTCAACGGTGAAGAAGACGCTGATTTGTTGTTTTTGTACGGGAAGGCACTTTTCCATAGTGCTGTTTCCAAGTCTGAGGTGTTTGGTGGTGATGGCCAGGGCGAAGATAATGCTAGCGATGACGGTGACAACAATGACGAAAGCGGGAATTTTCAATTCTACGACGCGGCTCCCCTAGCCGAAGATGAGCAGGAGGAGGGAGACGCCAATGCGGACGACGGCGACGAACAAAAACACGTCGACGAGGAGGAAAACAAGCATGACGAGGATGGTGAAGAAAATGAACCACGCGATTCTTCCACAAACGAACAAGACCAGAGCGATTTTGAGGTGGCATGGGACATTCTTGACTTGACAAGGTCCATCTGGGAGTCTCAACTCGAGAAAATGGACGGTGGTGCTCTTGAAAAGCCATATACTACTTCCAAGAACAAAGACAATGAGTTCGTCACTGTGGTGAAGAAGCTCTCGGAGACCTACGATTTGTTGGGTGAAGTATCTCTTGAAGCAGAAAACTTCCCTCAGGCAGCCATTGACTTGCAGAAGTGTCTTGATCTTCGTAAAGACCTCTACGGTCCAGAATCATCGTTGATATCTGAGTCCCATTATAAGTTGTCTCTCGCGTTGGAGTTTTGTGTCGAAGACCCAAAACTGAGAGAAAAGGCTGCGGAACATACAAAGCTTGCTATTGACTCCATCAAAGACAGAACAAAGGACGAAACGGATGCTGCTACCACCAAAGAAAACAACGAGCTCATTGCCGACTTACAGGCAAGATACAGCGAGTTGAAAAAAGATCCTAACGAAGATATCAAAATAGAGCAATTGAACGTTCTTAAGGGTATCTTAGGTGAAGCCACAAACCCACAAGCTGGTGGAGTCAACCAACTTCAACCAAAGAAAAAGGCAGCAGTAAACGACTTGACTGCGTCGGTTAAAAAGAGAAAAACCCCGTCAAAAGATAACGGTGCTACGAAGAAACAAAAGAACTGATGGAGTCATCGCGTAGTCACTTGTATTTATAGTTTTTAATGTCTTTATTTCAGAGCTATTTGTGTAGTAGAAATGTATACAGGGTAGTAAATGGGTTTGATGAGCATCGCCAAAAAAAACCCAAATTTGGTGCAATTCAAGAAACCAGTGTACACCGGAGAAACATGGCAGCCGAAGCTAAACCTAGAGGAGATAAGGTTCAGAATAATAGAAGAAGACGGAAGAAGAGAAGAACTGAAGATTTTTCGTCTGATTCTGACTCTTCGTCGTCTTCTGATGAGTCTATGTCAGAATCAAATACTACTAAAGACGTTGAAAAACAAGACCAAATCGAACAAGAAGTAGCTGAAACAATTGATATAGACATTGGTTCTTTAGACCAGGAGCAGACGGCAAAGTTTGTTCCTGAAAATTTGTCTGCTGCTTCCAAGTTGAAGTTAGCTCAAGTCCCACTTACCACGTCGTCAATCTCCAATGCCAACTCTGTAGGGAGAGTTAATCCAACGAATCCTCAAGAAGTTAAATCGACAATTGAAAAAGACAGAGCCAATTTAAACTCCGAGTACTTGAAGTTATTTGCCAGTGAGTTTAATGAAGATATTGACAATTTGAGAAAAAAACCCGATTTCACTGAAAAATCGTTAGTAATACTCGCGAAAGCATTACAGTCAGGATCGAATATCTTTGATGAAGAGACGTTGAATGCGTTATTGAATAAATAGAAAGATTTTAGGGTCCTTTTGGATAACACTTGCGACAACAATCTGTGACAGTTGCAGTTCAGACCCCGGAAAACATCTCGTCTCTGGATGTATATATGATATAATACCGGGAAACCTGCAAACTCGGCAATACCAAGCAAAAGTTGCGATTCTGTTGACGAAATAATTTTGAATTGATGGGAAACGTTTGATTCAAGAGGAGCATTTCCAGCAAAACCAATGAAATGAGTGAGCAAAAACAAGTACAAGAGCACAAGATGTCGTGCACAGTTAGGAGCCGTTTCTACTTGGCCGACTCAGTTCATAACTATCAATAGAATCAAATTATAGAACCATAATAATGCATTAAACTAAATACGCCAACTAATTAAATTAAGTGTAATTCCAGAGATATAGATATATATGAATCGTCATTGAAGAGGCAGACACCTGATTGTTGTCTCCGTAAATGTACAATTTTGTCGTTGGCACAAGTACCTCCATGCGACAACCACGCTCCAGGCAAAATTTTTGCTAGTACGGAAAACTGCAAAAGAGTCATTTACTATCTTATGGTGTTGAAGAATGCGTTTCCAACAGTTTCAACTTGATAATCTTAACAGGTCAGGGGGTTTGGCAAAAAACTGTCAAAAATTTGCAGCCATTTGATAAGCCCGTCATGTGACGATAATCTGCACTACACTATCTGTGACATAAGTAACCCTCTTAGAACAAATGATATAATTTAGTGTCAGTTTATTGTCTTAACATATAGTAGTCACCGGATATGGAGGGTGTGAATGTAGCTGATCGAGCCACGTCACGGTCATCTACAGAAGAAGATGAGACAATGCCACTTTTGGCTAGTCAGTTTGACCGCGAACAAGACGAATGGGAATTGGAAATGGAAGTGCAATCGGAAGTGCAATCGAAGTACGAAGAATTATCGCGGGAACTCTTTCCCAAATTCTCGAGAAAGAGGTTTTATTTTGCGTGTGGTTTAGGATTGGTTGCGATGTTGATCTTGCATTTATTCTTCCTTCAAAGAACGTCGTGGAGTAGAGATATGCGAAGATGGTACGGACTTCATTTGACAGCATCCGATGTCAAGAGAACATACTTGCGTTATTCCGGTATTGGAAATACTATTGAGTCCAAAGCATCCGTCAAAAATATAGAAAACTGGATCAATAACTTCACTGAAATCAATTCGCAAAGTGCAGTTAATTTGGTTGCGGATGACAACTTACAGTTGACATCTTACGTAGAATCCAACTTCAAAAAGTTTGGATTCCAGACTAAGACATATCTGTACAATTTACCCAACCTTCAGAAACCAATTTCTTCACATATTCAATTGGTGGATGTATCAACCAATGGTGAGATCGTGTATGATGCAAAGCTCAGGGAAGCAGATTTTCAAACTCCAGCGTATCATGGGTTTGGAGCTAATGGTTCTGTTTGTGGAGGTTTTATTTTTGTCAATTTTGGTACAAATGATGATTACCAGTTGTTGTTAGACGAGAAGTTCATTATTAAGGATAAAATTGTAATTGTAAAATCTAGTACCAACTCCAATTTTACATTGTCAGACAAGGTTGCGATTGCGGAAAGATACGGTGCACTGGGATTAATTAACTATCTCGCTCCTCCGTCAACTATCAACTCGGCAAATTCAGATTTGTATTCTTCCGCGATCCCCAGAAGTACAATTGGAGACGGTATTTTCAATTCCAAAAAAACCACAATTCCTGTAATACCCATCAGCTATAAATCAATCCTTCCCATTCTCAACACACTTCCGGAAAATAAGGCTCAGTTTGAAAACTGGGACTATTATCCAGCAGCTCCAAAATCCAAGTTCCATATAAACATGACTGCTGTTTTCGAAGAAGATTCAACTCGAAAGCTAACTAATATTGTGGGTACTTTGCCAGGGATTTTTCAAGATGGTTGTATTGTTATTGGTTCAAGTAGGGATTCATTCACTTCGTCTAGTCCCTCAAGCAATCACGTAGTTATGTTAGAAACCATGAGGATCTACCAGAGATTAATCAAATTGGGCTGGAAGCCGCTTAGAACAATACATTTTGTGTCATGGGATGCTAGTGGTAACCACTTATTTGGGTCTCAACTTTTGACCAACGACAGTAGCAGCACAGTAAATATCAAGCAGCCTATTTTGGGATATATCAATATTGATTCAGATTGTGTCACGGGAAGCAAATTTGAAGTTGACGCAAATCCAATGCTTCATCACTTGGTCCATGATAGTTCTCAATACATCCCTATTCCAAAGTCTCTAGTCCATGATGACAATTCTGCTAATGAACAGGATGGTATTACTACATTGCACCATTATTGGCTGAAACAGGATAACCGTACAATTAACGACCGCCTTGGGCTTGAGTTGAGAAACTCGGATTCGTTAATCGTTCAAGACAGATGGTCTGCTCCAATCATAAACATGAAATTTGCCAATGATCCTAAACGTGATGCATCCGTCTATGTACCTAATTCCAATTTGTACTCCTATGACTGGTTGAAGAAAATGAATGAAGATAGCCAGTATTACTACCATGTACTGTTGATCAGATTGGTTGGATTGTTAGGAATTACATTGAGTGAAAGAGAAATGGTTGATTATAGAGTAAACACGTATTTCAAGCTAGTGGAAAAATACTTTGAGGAGTTTGTTGACAACAACGAAGATGCTTTGATGAAGTGGGATAATCGCACTGTTCCTATGTATTTGCTATCAAATTGGCAAATATACCAAGAACTAAAATTCAACGACGCAAGCTCCGTCCCATTCGAATCACTTGTTGATGAATTGAAGAAATTGCTAAAAAGAAGCGTGAAATCAACCAAGGATGTTGACATCTACAACCTACAAATTCAACAGGAACTTCAAAGAGACGTTCCATGGTATAAATATCCGAGAAAATTGGTGACGTTTGCTCAATTCAAATTAGCAAACTACAATGCGTTACGTATTGAGAAAGGGCTCAAACTTAACAACAAAGATATTCAATATTTAAATTCTGATAATTATCCGGTGAAACACATAATCTATGGTCTTCCTAAATGCTTGAACTTTGATGATTTAACGGCAAACAAGTGCTTCAAATGGACTACTTTGACAAATCTTTACGAGTCTGTACAAGCAAATGACTTCCACTCGACTATCAAGTGGTTAGTCATTATGTATGAAAAACTTCACGCGTTCGATGTTTAAAAGCTTCAATCAAAAAAGAGAATGTTGAATGCAGATATAAGGAGATATAAATGGGGAATCAGGGAAATAGAGTCATATCAATAGCAGAAGGTTCATAGATTTATATAGGAATAGGTGTGATTTGTGATCAGGGGAAAGTTGCGTAAGGAGCACATTACAGCAGGAAATAGGATATAATACAAGCTACAAGTGATTCAGATTTACGCTCTAATTAGACTAGTGCAGCATAGGAAAGTTTCTATGGTCTATAAATTTGATACATCATTTTTGTGGAAAATAAAATCGCGTAAAATTAGGAGGTGAAAAACTGTTGCAAATTTAAGGGGTAAAAGAAGGTGTTTTGAAGTCAAGTAAAAATGGATATTCACATCGATAATGAAGATAGTTTAAATACAGCATGGTTACTAGCTACATTGGGAACTCGTTCCAAAGTAAAAAGAAACATAAAAAAGATAGTTTTAAAATCTCTGATTCCAGGTTTATGCCAGCAGGTGTGTCAATCTAACCTATCCATGAGGTATAATTCTAAAATACTTCATGGTATATCGTTAATGTATTCAATGAAGGTAAATTACTTTATTGATGATATTGTATTGCTCAAGAATAGAGTAGATCGCCAGATGTTGTTTCACCATCGTGAATCTGTTCAGAATCTCTGGCTGGAACAACCAAACCAACCCCTTCCATTGGCAATACCACAGGCCAAAACTTCACGGTTACTTGTTGACGATCCAATGTTTAACATATTTTTGGATCTTGTTCCATACTTTGATTTAGGTGACGATGGTCCCGATAGTAAAAGACGTAAATTGTCAACTGAAGAGACTCAAGAAGCACAATATTCTACAACTTACCAGCCAACTTTTACCACAGGATTAGAGGATTACAACAGAGCAGTTGACGACTTTATTGACCAAGATTTTGAATATTCTGTAAACGATGACCATACGGGTGACAGTTTGGCAAATTTTCAGCTCGATTCCAATGGTCAATTGATTGCTGATAACATTCTGTTTGCAAATGATATTGACCTAGGATTTAGCCATTTGGAAAACCCAAATGAGAATGGAATCACAGATGTTATTGAACAGCAACACAGCATAAGCAGAGACGGTGACTTTTTCATTTCGACGGGTGAATTTACACACCACCAACCTCAGCTTAACGGTGATAAACCGAAAAAGAAAACAAGGCAACGTCTATTTACCGTACAACAAGATAAACCTGATACTACATTCTCACGGAAGGAATTGAGCTCGCATCTTGAAACATACGAGGAGTCAATGCTTTCAAGGCTTGTGACTAAACCAGGGTCTTTGACAAGGGCTGGTGTGATTGCAGAGTTTAAAAAAGTTCCACCATTTGTTAACTATTGTCAAAGAGCCATATTTGGAAACCGAATCAATGATAACGGATATATTTCTAGGATTAATCAGGATGTATCACGGATAACAAGAGAAATAGAGTTGATTCGAAAGGTCCAACGAAAAGAAAGCCAGGGTCTCGAGCACGAAATTGGTAGGGATTTGGCTCTATATGAACAGAATACAACTCAAAATGAACAAGAATATTCTGTGTTACTAGACCATGATGACAATGTAGATTTACAGGATGACATTCTTGACATTACATTTGGCAACATTGATACAAGCGGTCAACATTCTAGTAGTCAGCTACCAAACCAGGCAGTTGAACCAGAAGAAAACTACAATGACTCAAGCACGATAGTGAATAGACAGCTCAGCATGTATCTATCCTTCTTAACTATAAAATCCAAATCTTTGGGCCGAACCACTGATGAACAGTATCACTTGTCTACACCCAGTGGTGAACCGGCTGGAAATGGAGTTGGGGTTGTGAGCATAAGCGACGTGATGCCCAACCTACAAAATACTACGGAAGATGCAATCTCTAAAACTTTGGCTGCAAAATCATTGTCTACTTTGCTAACACTAGCGTCAAGGAATTTAATTGCAATCAAAGCAACCACAACCGACTCATGGCAACTACACAGTACCAAGGATATTGATGTCATTATTCCTAATTGAGAAAGATCCAGCACTTTTTGGAGAACGTCCATGCAATTGTGCAGCACCACATTACGTCATCACCAAGCTCATGATGTGATGTTGACGCAATGGACTGATGAAGTAAGGAGCAAATTAATCCATGTCATGCCTGTTAGTTGGGTTAACACCGGGAGTAAAAGTATACCTAGTAGAACGTAGCACTATGTTGTCAATTTCATGTATTGTAGTATAAGCGATAAAATCGATAAAACCGATATGTAGGCGGAATTTCGAAGATTAGAGAACGAAATAAAAACAAATTACTGGTAAACTACAAAGGTAACAAACTTACGAAGTTGTGTTGATTCACTAAAGTGCACAATCAAGATAAAATAGAACAAAAACAACAAGTATAGTTAAAATAACGAATTTCAAGATTAGTTTATTAAACACAACAACTAAATCCGAACGAAAGAGAAGCGACCAGATAGGGACAACGGTGTAGGATCAACAAAATTAGTGGTCAGCAAATTCTTCCTCGGCGTCTTCGATTTCACCGTTAGCCAATTCCTTGTCGTCTTCATATTCATCTTGGTGCAACGATAAGGTTGGTTTAACGGCGGCGGAATCTAAAGTCCAGGAAGCTAAGGCGTTTTCAGCATCGATAATGATTTGTTTAGAAGCATCGTAACCATCGTAGGCTGGTCTGGTTTCACCAGGAGTAACAGACGAGTCATCTAACAATTCCAACAAAGCTTTACCGTAACCGGCGATCAAGGCGTATTTTTCTGCCAATTCTCTGATAGCGTCGAACTGGTAATCGAAAGCAGCCTTCAATTTTTCTCTGGTGATGTTGGATAATTGAGCTTCAGCAACTAACGATTCGGCTTCAGCTCTGACCAATTCTTGTTCCAAAACATTGATCTTTGGAGAAGATGGGTCTTTGTACTTCAATAAAGCAATTTCATCAGTAATTTTTTGCTTTCTGTCTCTGGAAGGTTGGACAGAAGCTTCGATGTTTCTGATGGATTTCAAGGTCACTCTGTACAAGTCGTACTTGTCGATAAATTGGTCTTCTAATTCCCCGATTTCAAACAACAAAACTCCCAATTTGTCGGTGACATCAGAAATGTCTGGTTCGTTACCTTCACCCCAGGCCGACAATTGTCTAGCAACGTCTCTTCTTTCGCCGGCGGTCAATTCGATGGCTCTCATGACGTTCTTTTCCATCTTGATGTATTGGGTCAACTTCTTGGACAACTCCGGGCCAGTGGCACCAGCAATGTTCTTTTTGATACTGGAGCTAATCCCTCCCACACCAAAGAATCTCCCGGACTTGGTCGATGATGGTGGTGGGGCTGGCGATTGCAATTGCGACGCAGTAGGGGCTCTTTGTGATCTTAACGAGTATGTTCTGTGCATTTTCAACTAAAATTCAAACTATTCAGTAGCAACTATTCAAATTTGCTGATAAACGATACTTTTGTCCACTTGAAATTTTATGCCATTGATAAATTACTGGCACCATCCGACTTGGTAGCTCCTTGTGCGTATGCAGGCGGCCACTTTTTCCAAACAGGAAATCGCGAAGAATTCGTCTACAGCGCCGGCATTATGGTTGCTATGTGCGGTACACGGAGGTTTGGGGGCCAGCGAATGACGGTGGTGGTGAATTTACCCAGAAAGTTTGTGAGTGGTGGTGATTGTACTGGGGTGGTGTTTACAACATGATGAGACAGTCATTGGTACGCGGCTTGCTTTGGCCGTTCCACTTGACAGGTGACTATACGGGAGGTGCGGCAAGTAATGTGTTTGTTTAGAAATCAGGATAATCGGGAAATTACAGCAGGGCTGTCCGTCTCGTGCAGCGTTTGACGTACAGAACAACTGTAGTGCGCAGTGAACAGAGGTTGCATTCTCGAGGCCGTGGGCTCATGATCAAACGCTCATAGTGACAGCTACACCTGGAACGACATTTCGGAGGTTCCGGCATCCGTATCAACAAGCATGTCTACAAACGAACGGGAAAAGTACGTGGAATTTGCGACATTGGACATGGCAAGCAATAATGCAAATCATCGACTTTTATGCACTACAATATACTATGGCGTCGGATGATTCTATGTGTGGTCCTGGGGATTCAAGATCTGCTCCACAGCAACCGCTTGAGGCTGACCGTGACCCTGTGCGGTGGTAAAGGAACCTTATAGGGTTAATGTGAAACCGCTCTTGGATAGTTGTAGTACTGATGTTAGTGACCTGCATAGTATTAATTGAGTAGCAAGCATATTGAAAATGGCATTATGCCATGCGTTCAAGGCTGAAGCCGGTGTCGTGGTACAATTACAGTAGTGCTCTTTGTTCAAGCCATCTTTTCTACGTCGCATTTTACACTATTTGGCTGTGTTTCTACACACTAATACAATATGTCTTGTACTGTACACTGAGGAACAACTTGCTTACACCATAATGGTGTAGATGAAGATACTAGTAAGCTTGTGCTACTTAGCGTTTGATGGCATTGAAGTTGAAAGCCACAAAGTCAGAACCGTTAACTGCACCAAACCCACAATTTTAATAGCACTACCCATTTTCTCTGTTCCAGCACCTGGGGAATCATTATCGTGTATTGGGCTATACCCGTTGTTTTTTCTGCGGTGGGTCGTTGGTGGAAGTTAGATCGATATTTCCGAGGATTCTGTAGTAGTCACTTTCTAACGATTCGTACGCCGATTGTAATTTATCCTTTCTTGTCGCCTCATCCAACGCAACAAGACCCTCACGATTCTTGTTGTATAATCTCGTCTTGATGAACAATCGAATCGATTTTTTGGAATCATGGCTGGTGTTACGTTTCAATTTGTGCAACAAAATCATTTCCAATAGTCTCGAAAGCTGTCTTGTTTCTAATTTTAATGCTGCCTTGGTAGCAGCAAACCATTCCTTTGTGATCTTTGCTGTAGATATCTCATCGAAATTGATATCTCGACTTATTCTAACCAAATCACTACGATCTCTCATATCATCAAAACTCTCATTTGGATCCTCAACAACAATTTCCTTGACTTTATCGTCATTGGCCCAAATAGAATATAATCTATTGTAGAATGTTCCTCCAACTCCGTTTCCTTGATGGTTTGGCAAAACAATGAACTGGCTGATTTTTTTTCGGATTTCAACTAGTCCTTTGTCGAACTTGTCAAATCCTGGATATTTCCAGTAGTTGTATACTGTTGCATAGCCAACAAGAGATGGTTCGTCACCTTCTTTGTAAACAACATATAATTCCCACAATTCGTCCTCTATATCGATATATGAGCCTGCTTCAATGAACAAAAGCACCAAAATCTGTAACCGTTTGTGCAATTCTACTCCTGATGAAGACTTTAAGTCTATTTTGTATACGGAGTAAACTTCATCTTTAATAGTAAAATCATCGAGTTTAACTCCAGGGATTTTGTAGCTTGTTTTCTCCTCGCTAATAGCATCTACCCATTTCACTTCATCTTTGAATATAGTCGATGTGGGCAAGTACTTTAACATGGTTGATTTTATGTCGACAATTTGATCATCATTGGGGATTTTTTTGTCATATTTGATATTAAGAAATGGGTAAAACGTGAAGTGATCGAAACACAAGTAAATAACCAAGTCTTTGTAACCATAAATCGATTCAGCATCTCCAAAAATTGGATATGTAAATTGAGGTTGAAAGTTTATTGCTCCAGTAGGGTCCGTCACAAACAACTTCAATGCTTCATTGGAGGACGAGGTCCATACCTCCGGCTGAAATGCACTAATATCAGTCATTGATTGCTAAATGGAAGATGGATTGACCAGGAATATAGTATCAATGTACTTGTTAAGTGTTTAGTTTGTGTAGAACGCGAAATGAAAAATTCCACCAACGGGTCTGCCCGTCGCGGGAAATTAGGCAAATTTACGTCTACTTCGTTCAAACTGCAGCACCAGGAACAACGAACTTGAAAGTGTATAGAAACCTACAAGCTAACAACGCTAAGTTAACTAAGTATTCAGATAGAAGTTTTTCCTTTCCTAGATTTTATCTAGCGACGATTTACTGTAGACACGAACTACCACTCTAGGTTCTGGGCTTAGTTCAAAGATGGGAACCACGAGAACTTGATGCAATTCTTTATTTATATTAAGTTTGTATTTGACGCTACAGTGTGGTCTATTATTAATATAATTCTTTTTATCTAGTAAGTTTCTATTCATGGTTTACTTATCCCTCTACTCAATTATAACCACCATGTCACCAGCATCAACCATATCACCGTTCTTGTGGACTACCTTCACCACTGTACCAGATTGTGGTGCAAGCACCACCATTTCGGTTTTCATGGCTTCAATGACAACCAATCCTTGACCTTTCAGCACCTTATCACCCACTTCTATTAACGATTTCCAGAATCTTCCTGAGAACTCGGAATACACCAATTGTGCATTTTCATTGTAGACTTCTTCTTCTATAGGCTTGATATTGGAGTTGTCCAATTCCGAATTGGAGATTTGAATCAACCTGTTGAACTCCTTCAACTTTTCACCACCTTGGCTTTGTTGGAACTTCTCGATTGCTTCACTGTTGGTTTGAATCCATTCCAAATACTCACCATGGTTGAATACCGAATCGACAATATCAACTTTGAACTTGCCAACATTTACTTGTTCGGTGAATTGGTCAATTTCACTCTCACTAACAGGGTAAAACTCGATTTGGTCAAATGGTGTCAATAACCATGGTTGTTTATTACCACTTAATGACAACTTGTCCCAAATTGGTACAGTTCTACCTACCAATTGATATCCTCCTGGTGACTCCATAGTGTAAATACACATATAGTTACCCCCGATACCAACAGTTCCATTTGGAGTGTATGTTCTGGAAGGATTGTACTTTGTACCTAAAAGTCTATGTCTTGGATCTAATGGAACAGCACAAGGAGCCCCTAAGAAAACATCACCTAGCCCTAAAACCAAAAATCTTGCGGTGTACAACATGTCTTTAACATCTTGTCTCTCAAGGCCATTAATACTTGCAATAAAGTCCACGTTATTTGGTAGCCAAGGTGCTTCACTTCTAATGGTTTCTTGATATCTCTTCACAGCGTTTAATGTACGCTCATCTTCAAATGCCATTGGTAACTTGATGATACGAGACTTGACTTCCCATTTATTGTGGAAAACCATTTCTTTCTCGTATGCTACTAATGTTTGAACCAATTCTTCCTGACAGACGTTGTTATCAAATTCGATCAACACTGATCTCACCCCACGGGACATTTCAACGACCCCTCTTGTTTTATGAGAGTTGACCATTTCTATCAACTTGTGGATTCTGTAGCTTAGATTCAAGTCTAGCACGTTTTCACCATATTCAACCAAAACATATCTATCTCCAGCTTGACGATAGACCACTTTTGGTGCATTGGAAGAAACTCTGAATTCACATAAAACTGGTGATTCAGGCTTAATACTTGCATTCTCAAACCCAGGTAATGGTCCATGTAAGTCTTCAATAACTTGATCTTGTTGGAGTTTCAAAGACTTGGCCTTCTTCCAAGAAAGTGGAACAAACTGAATTTGGTCACCAGGTTTAACTTGACCAATCTTCCACATTTCAGCTTCAGCAACAACTGCAGCACAAACGAACCCACCTAAAGATGGTCCATCGCAGGTTAAGATAACTGGCTCATCACCAGTGAAGTTAATTGCACCCAAAGAATAGACATAATCGTGAGCATTAGATGGATGCAAACCAGCCTCACCACCATCAGCTCTGGCCCATTTAGGCTTTGGACCAATTAATCTAACACCGAACCTATTGGAATTGTAATGAACTTTCCAAGTTTCTGTGAAGAACTCGTCAATCGATTCTTGAGTGAAAAAGTCTGGAGAGCCATGTGGCCCACAGGTGACGCCAACTTTCCACACCCTGTTTTCATAGTTCGGAATCAATGAAGTAGCAATCTTTGTGGGTTCAGATATTGGCGAAGGCAATGTACAACTAGCAATTTCTGGTTGTCCCAAGAATAAGACATCACCAAATTTCAATAATCTTCCATTGTATCCCCCCAAGTTACCTAATGCAAATGTAGATCTTGATCCAAGGTATTCAGGAACATCAATACCACCTCTAATTGCCAAATATGCTCTGCAACCAGATTTAAGTTTTCCAATGGATAACTTGTCACCTCTCTTAACGTGGATTGGAGACCATTGTGGAACAGGCCTGGTGTTTACGTCAACATCAACTTGACCACCAGTAACTGAAATTACAACATCGTGGTGAAATAAGATTTTTGGACCGTTTAATGTGATTTCAATACCAGGAGCTGAAGCATGATTTCCAACTATTCTATTTGCAATTCTGAAAGAGTATTCATCCATACATCCAGATGGTGGGACACCAATATGCCAGTATCCTTTTCTTCCTGGGTAGTCTTGAACACTGGTACAAGCTCCAGGATCAACAACTTCGAATGCGGTTGGCTGGTAATCGTAGGTATCTAAAACTTTGGTTGTTACATCGGCCGCAGCAAACATATTCGAGTTCGCAATCGATCTCAAGTAATCAATGTTGGTGATACAACCATACACAACGGTTTCGTCTAAGGCTTGTCTCAATTTTTTAAGAGCATCGTTTCTATCTTTTCCATGTACAATGATTTTGGCTAAAGTTGGATCATATTCAGCAGAAATGTTAGTACCTTTCTCAACCCAACCGTCAATTCTGGCCCATTCTGGAAACTGAATACCTATAATTTGACCTGGAGATGGCATGAAATCTTTTACTGGGTTTTCAGCATATAATCTTGCTTCCATCGACGCACCCTTTACTTCAACATTGATATTAAAGTCTGGTGGCATATCGGCTGCGATGAACAACATCCATTCTACTAAATCCAAACCGGTTACCATTTCTGTAATAGGATGTTCGACTTGTAATCTTGCATTGACTTCTAAGAAGTAAAATTCATCTCTAGCTTCATCGTAAATGAATTCAACGGTCCCAGCACATTTATATTTCATAGTGGAACCTAAGGACTCTGAAGCTTTTCTCATTCTTGCTCTTGTGGCATCAGGCAAGTTCGGAGCAGGAGTTTCTTCAATGATTTTTTGGTTACGACGTTGCAATGAACAATCACGTTCTCCGAGTGCAATGGCTTTACCATACCCATCACCAAACATTTGAATCTCGACATGTCTAGCTTTTTCCACAAATCTTTCGATAAATACACCAGAGTCACCGAAGTAGGATTTACCTTGATGTTGAACTGTTTCGAAAACTCTTTCGATATCATCTTCACTGTCAACCTTTTGTAAACCAATTCCCCCTCCACCAGCAGTAGACTTCACCATTACAGGATATCCAATTTTGGCGGCGATTTCTTTGGCTTCTGCTGCATCTTTAATCAAGTCTGATCCTGGTACCAAAGGTACACCAGCTTTTTCTGCAATCTCTCTTGCAGAATGTTTCAAACCTAACTTTCTGATAGCATCTCCTGATGGACCAACAAAAACAATACCTTCTTTACCACATCTATCAGAAAAATCAGCATTTTCTGACAAGAAACCGTAACCGGGTATAATTGCTTCTGCACCGGAATCCTTTGCAGCCTTTATTACCTTATCAATGTTTATGTATGTTTCTCCTGCAGATGTACCATGCAAGGGAATTGCTGTATCAGCCATGGTGACATGCTTGGCATGCTTATCAGCATCAGAATAAATTGCAATTGCTTTAATTCCCAACTTTTTTAAAGTCTTTATTATTCTAACTGCAATCTCACCTCTATTAGCGACCAAAACCGAATTGAATGGTTTTTTCTTTGATAATCTTTCTGTTTCAAGAAATTCTTGGTAATTTTTCCAGCCTCCAAAGGTTGTAATATCAGTTGTGCCAGAGAGGTTATACCCAAATTCTTCACAGATAAAAGATTTTACCCACTCACCAGAAGTTAATTCTACTGAACCAATCCCCAATGGTTCAGGAACCATTGCGATGAAATTCCCAAATAATTCTTTGGGTACAGCATATACTTCAATTCTGATGTTTTCTCCGTCTTGTTCAACTCTTCTCAATCCTGGTTTGGCAACGGGTCCAGTTTTGGGCAATGCGTATAATCTGTATTTCTTGGAAGTAGTAGTGGACTCGATAAAAGTGGCGTTACATTGTTCTAATTGCCAATGCAATTGGAAGCCTTTTAAGTGCGCTCCCACCACGGCTAACTTGATTTGCAGGTCGTAATTGATTTTTGGTACAGAGTCTTTTAATTCATCTCCAACAGTGGAAATTTGTTTTGGCAAGCAACCATAGGTTCTTGTACCATTAGGATACAATAATTTCATATACTTGTTAGCCAAGTCTAGTAATGCATAATCGTTGAATTTATGAGATAACAAGGTGATACCGAAAGGTAATCCGTCACTTCTGAATCCAGCAGGAATGGCTAATGCAGACATATCAGCTAAATTAACAAAATTAGTGTAGGTACCTTGATATGAGTTAACTTTGACTGGTTCCTTTTTGATTTGTTCGATAGTTGGGTTTAAAGGACAAGTTGGGACGATTATCACGTCTACCTCCTTCAATAAAACTTTGACTTTTTGAAGAATTCCTTGCCTCTTATATTCATAATCAAATGCTGATGCTGCCGAAATGTTTCCTCCTCCACGAATAATGTCAATTACAGTCGGATCAAGATCATCTTCTGGAGGACTGGTTTTCAAAAAGTCTTTTATAGCGGTATACCTTTCTGCGACCCAAGCACCCTCGTAAAGGCACTTTGCTAATTCTAATAATGGGTCAATGTTGATTGAGGAAACTTGGCCAATATTTTTGAAAAGTTCTCCTGCGTTGTTGTACAACTGTGGGTTTTCTGATTCTCCATACCATAAAAGATTAGTAGGAACTGCAATTCTTGGCTTATTAAATTTGGTCAAAGGGTTCTTTGGTAACTCACGAGACTACTCGTCATTCAAACCATCTCCTTTGGCCAAAATATTGAATGT
>ERZ778017.1214-NODE-1214-length-26918-cov-5.316979_pt1 | contig 26918 bp, 26 predicted proteins | sample MGYA00375747_ERZ778017 | MGnify/ENA primary metagenome ERZ778017 (study PRJEB29350, sample SAMN05509838) | bioreactor metagenome | biome: bioreactor; material: wastewater | place: South Africa: University of Cape Town | collected 2014-03-17 ...
CGGCGATCAAGCACGACGCCTGGCGCGTCTACACCAACCTGCCGCCCTGCGGCGCACAGCGTGGCCACGGCACGGTCGACGCGCGCGCGGCCTTCGAATCGCTGATGAACGAGATGGCCGACGAACTGGGCATCGACCACATCGATGTGCGCCAGCGAAACCTGCTGCCAGAAATCCCCTACGTCACCGCCTACGCGCAGCGGGTCATGAGCTACGGCCTGCCCGAATGCCTGGAGAAGGTGAAGAAGGCTTCCGGCTGGGACGAGCGGCGCGGGAAGATGCCCAGGGGGCGCGGACTCGGCATCGCCTGCTCGCACTTCGTCTCGGGCACGACGACGCCGAAGCACTGGACCGGCGAGCCGCACGCGGTGGTCAACCTGCGCCTGGACTTCGACGGCGGCATCACCGTGCTGACCGGCGCCGCCGACATCGGCCAGGGCTCGAACACGATGGCCGCGCAGATGATCGCCGAAACGATGGGCGTCGACTGGCAGCGCATCCGCGTCGTATCCGCCGACAGCGCGCTCACCCCGAAGGACAACGGCAGCTATTCGTCGCGCGTCACCTTCATGGTCGGCAATGCGGCGATCGACGCCGCTCGGCAGCTCGAGAAGATCCTGATCGACGCGGCAGCCGCGAAGCTCGAGGCGAGCTCGCAGGACATCGAGCGCGAAGGCGAGATGTTCCGCGTCGCCGGTACCGACAGGGAACTGCACTTCCACGACGTGGTCAAGGCGGCGCTCGTCGACACCGGGCCGATCACGGTGAAGGGCACCTTCACCAGCCCGAAGGAATTCATGGGCAGCAAGGAAATCCGCGCCAGCGCGATCGGCGCGACGATGGGCTTCTGCTACGCCGCGCAGGTCGTCGAATGCTCGGTGGACGAAGTCACCGGCAAGGTCACGGCCGAGAAAGTGTGGGTGGCGGTCGACGTCGGCCGCGCGCTCAATCCGCTCGCCGTAGAGGGCCAGGTGCAGGGCGGCGTGTGGATGGGCATGGGACAGGCGCTGTCCGAGCGAACCTTCTACAGCGAAGGCCGGATGATGCACGGCAACCTGCTCGACTACCGCGTGCCGACGATGGTCGAGAGCCCCGACATCGAAGTGCTGATCGTCGAGAGCATCGACCCGAACGGACCTTTCGGCGCGAAGGAAGCGAGCGAAGGAATGCTCGCCGGATTCCTGCCGGCGCTGGCCGACGCCGTGCACGAAGCGGTCGGCGTGCGCGCCTACACGATGCCGCTGAATCCCGAGTGCATGAGCGACCTGCTCGAGGCCCGCGAAGGAGCACAAGCATGAACCTGATGCCCGAACTGCGGCTGCATCGCCCCGAGACGCTCGACGAGGCGGTGCGCCTGAAGGCCGCGCTCTCCGGCGCGCGCTTCGTCGCCGGCGGCACCGACCTGCTCGTCAACCTGCGGCGCGGACTCGGCGAACCCGCCGACCTGATCGACCTCGGCGCGATCGCCGATCTCGCCTCGGTGCGGCGCGTCGAAGGCGCGCTGTGGCTGGGCGCCGGCGTCACGCTCGACGAGCTCGCGCAGCACCCCGAGGTGCTCGCCCACTACCCTGCGGTGGCGCAGGCGGCGCTGCAGGTCGCCGGACCGAACCACCGCGCCGCCGCCACGCTCGGCGGCAACCTGTGCCAGGACACGCGCTGCGTCTTCTTCAACCAGAGCGACTGGTGGCGCAAGGGCAACGGCTACTGCCTGAAGTACAAGGGCGACAAGTGCCACGTCGTCGTCAAGAGCGACCGCTGCTACGCCACCTATCACGGCGACGTCGCGCCGGTGCTGATGGTGCTCGGCGCCGAAGCCGTGATCGCCACGCAGGGCACGGCACGGCGCGCGAAGATCGCCCAGCTGTATCGCGAGGACGGCGCAGCGCACCTGACGCTCGCACCCGGTGAAGCGCTGGCCGCGGTCGTCCTGCCGGCGATGGACGGATGGCGCGCCGGCTACGCGAAGATGAGAGAGCGCGACGCGGTCGACTTCCCGCTGGCGGGCATCGCCGCCGCACTGCGACGCGACGGCGACCGGATCGGCGAACTGCGCGTGGCGGTCACCGGCACCAACTCGGCGCCGCTCGTGGTGCCGATGGCCGGACTCGCCGGACGCGCGTGGGACGACGCGGCGGCGGCCGATCTCGTCGCCGTCCTCGGCAAGACGGGCAATCCGCTGAAGACGACGGTGGTCGGCGCCAAGTATCGTCGGCGCGTGATGAGGGCCATCGCGCGTCGGCTGATCGACACGCTGTGGGACGAAGCGGCGCAGGCCGACGGCGCGGCGCGAGCGTGAAGCGGGCGGCGGAGACGGCGGAAGCGCGGGCCGCAGGTCCGGAGGTCTCGCGTGGCGACGCATCGCCGCATCACGAGGTCTCGCGAGGCAAACGATCGGCAGGCGCTGAGGCACGCACTGAGGCACGCACTGAGGCACGCACTGAGGCACGCACTGAGGCACGCGCTGAGACACGCGCTGAGACACGCGCCGAGGCACGCACCGGCCAGCCGGTGTCCTTCGGACTGCTGCCGCAGGTGCTCGGCTACCACCTGCGTCGAACGCAGGTCGCGATCTTCCGGCACTTCTCGCGCACCGTCGGCGCCGAGATGGACATCACGCCGGGCCTGCTCGGCATGCTGCAGGTGATCGAGGCCAACCCGGGGCTGGCGCAGAGCCGCCTGGCCGAAGCGATGGAGGTCGACCGCTCGGCGATCGTCAAGGTCGTCGACCAGCTCGAAGGCCGCGGCCTCATCGTTCGCGAGCCCTCGCCTTACGACAAGCGCAGTTACAGCATCCGGCTCACCGACGCCGGTGCGTCGGCGCTGCGGCGGATGAAGACGCTGATGATGCGGCACGAGGACGAGTTCACGGCGGTGCTGTCGGAGAAGGAGCGGCGGCAGCTGATCGAACTGCTGGCGAGGCTGCACGGGGGGCGGTAGGGGGGTACGGTGGGCCGTCCACGCGGCGTTGCAACGCGCGGCACGGATGCCGGCGCAACACGTCGCGCGAGTCGACGCTGCCTGCGCTGCAGAATGCTGCGTTTTCGGCTACGCAAACCGTTTCGCGCACTCAAACGCCGCCTTTCGCAGCCCGCACGTTGGGTACCTGGAATCCACGAGAACGCAGGTGTAGAGTTCCGCCGCCATGGCCGCTGCGCCGAGGACGCCGATGAAGTCCGCCCGTTTCTCCGCTGCGTTGTCGCTCGCCGCCTCGCTCGCCCTGCTCGCCGCCGCGCCCGCGTTCGGCGCTGCCGCGGGTGAAGAATGGGAGTACACGATCTCCGTCGAGTCGGAAGGCATGAAGATGCCGCCGTACCCGGTGAAGATGTGCATGGAAACCGAGCAGGGCGACATCCCGCCGCTCGAATCGAACTGCAAGTTGAAGAACCGCAGCATCAGCGGCGCAACGACCAGCTTCCACATCGTCTGCGGCCCGCCGGAGCCGGGAGAAGTGAAGGGGCAACTCACGCGTAAGGGCGATCGCGTCGAGGGCAACTACACCTTCATCAGCGAAGGCGAGCAGATGAAGATGACTACGGTAGGCCGCAGGCTCGGCAAGTGCGATCCGTCGAAGGAGCGGGGGCCGGCCGGGAAGGGGTGAACGGGGACGCGTGAGCGGGCCCCTTGAGGGTGTCAGGGTTAAGCATAGACGTCTATGTTTAAACGCATAACCGCATGAAAGACGTTTCGAATCAACAAATTGCGGAACATCTTAAGCGGCTGAACACCTGGTGGGAGGACGGTGGCGCGGACGAAGCGACGCAAGCGCTGCGTCCACGAGCCTATCTGGAGCCGGTTCGACGGTTGCTACAGGACCCGAACTTGCGCCGCGCTGTCGTCCTCCTCGGCTCGAGGCGCGTGGGCAAGACGGTCCTCATCCGCCACCTGATCGGCGCACTGCTGGCTTCCGGCGTGCCGAGGCAGAACATCGCCTACGTGGAAATGGATCACCCTCTCCCGTAGACCATCGACCCGACCTGCGCATCCTCGTTTCCGGCTCGGCCGCGGCCGCGCTCAAGCGCCAGAGCACGGAATCCGGCGCCGGTCGCTTCACTGATTTTCCTGCTGCCGCCGCTGACTTTCTCGGAGTACCTGCAGTTGCGATCGGAGGTGCCCTCGGTCCGGGAGGAACGGCCAGGCTATTACGCACTCGACGACATCGGGCGGTTGAACGAGCAGTTCGTGGACTACGTCAACTTCGGCGGCTACCCGGAACTCGCGCTGTCACCTGCCGTGCGCGGCGACCCAAGGCGGTTCGTCAAGTCCGACATCGTGGACAAGGTGCTGCTGCGCGACCTTCCGCAACTGTACGGAAACGGCGCTGTACGCGCAGCGCTTCCATGAAAGGAGCGCAGTTGAACTACGCGCGCTGGGGAGCGGACCACTGTGAAGTCGACATGGTCGAGTTGTCGCCAGCGCTCGTTCCGACGTCGGCGCTGGAAATCAAGTGGAGCGACCAATACGTGCAACGGCCCGAAGGGCTCGAGGGCCTGATGAGATTCGCGCGCAAGAACCACCTCGCCCAGGTCTGGGCCACCACGCGTAGCGCCTTCGGAAAGAGGACCGTCGACAGCGCCGAAATCCGTCAATGGCCGGCGGCAGTGCTGGCGTTCCACTACGGCGTGCGTGCGGTGCGTGGCCGCCTCGCTGGCCATTCGGCCGCGATCAAGGGAATCGAGGCGTAGACGACGAACCTCGCGCGGACATCCCGCTTCCGAAAGGGGCATCCCCGCAGACGACCGGCCACGGCCGCTATCGTGTATCGCTTCCCCGACGAGAACGGCGGAACGCATGGCCAGCAACCGCCTGGAAGCCTTCAGCGACGGCGTGATCGCGATCATCATCACGATCATGGTCCTCGAAATGAAGGTTCCGCACGGCACGAGCCTGCGGACGCTCGCGCCGCTCGTTCCGGTGTTCCTGAGCTACGTGCTCAGCTTCCTGTACGTCGGCATCTACTGGAACAATCACCACCACATGTTCCAGGCGGTCGAACACGTCACGGGCGGCATCCTCTGGGCGAACCTGCACCTGCTGTTCTGGCTGTCGCTGTTTCCCTTCGTCACCGGCTGGATGGGCGAGAACCATTTCGCGCTCGTGCCTTCGGCGCTGTATGGGGGCGTGCTGCTGGCGGCCGCTGTCGCGTACTGGATCCTGCAACAGACGATCATCGTGACGCAGGGCGCCGACTCGCGATTGAAGGCCGCTGTCGGCAGGGACTGGAAAGGCAAGCTCTCGCCGATCGTCTACGCAACCGGGATCGCCTGCGCGCTCTTTCGGCCGTGGGTCGCGCAGGCGCTCTACGTCGCCGTGGCGCTGATGTGGCTCGTGCCGGATCGACGGATCGAGAGTGCGCTGCGCGGCAAGGCCGATGTCGATCCGCGATGACAGCTACCCGCCCGCGAATCGCCCGCGTGCGTCAATGCCTCCAGCACGCGACCCAGTGCCCGGACGCAGACTCGCGCAGCGGCGGCGTCGCTTCGCGACACTGCGTCTGTGCAACCGGGCAGCGCGTCTGGAAGCGGCATCCGGGCAGCGGGTGCAACGGATCCGGCGGTTCGCCGCAGTTCATGATTCGCCGGCGGCAGCGTTGCACGGCCGGATCGGGCACCGGTATCGCCGACAGCAGCGCCTCCGTGTACGGATGCAGCGGCGAGTCGTAGATCGCATCGCGTCCGGCCAGCTCGACCAGCTTGCCGGCATACAGGATGGCAATGCGGTGCGAGATATGCCGGACAACGGCGAGGTCGTGCGCGATGAACAGATAGCTCAGCCCGAGCTCGCGCTGCAGGTCCTGAAGGAGATTGACGACCTGCGCCCGGACCGAGACGTCGAGCGCCGACACCGGTTCGTCGGCGACGATGAACTCGGGACTCAACGCGAGTGCACGCGCGATCCCGATACGCTGGCGCTGGCCGCCGGAGAAGGCGTGGGGATACCGGTCAGCGGCATCGGCAGGCAGGCCGACGCGATGCAGCAGGTCGGCCACCTGCGCAGCTGCTTCGTCCCGTGTACGAGCGCGGCCATGCACTAGCAAAGGCTCGGCCACGATGTCGAGCACGCGCATGCGCGGATTCAGGCTCGCGTACGGATCCTGGAAGACGAGCTGCATGTGCTGGCGCAGCTTGCGCAAAGACTCCCCGCGCAACTGCGTGATGTCGTTGCCGCGAAAACGGATACTCCCGTTCGAAACCGGCAGGCGCCGCAGTACGGCGCGACCGATCGTCGTCTTCCCCGATCCCGATTCGCCGACCAGCCCGAGGGTCTCGCCTTTGTGCACGACGAAGGAAACGTCGTCGACCGCATGCACGGTCAACCGCTTCTGCCCCCAGAACCCGGTGCGTCCGACCGGAAAGCGCACGCTGAGGTCGCGCACATCCAGCAGCACCTGCGCTGCGTCCTGCACGCCCCGCGGGAGCGCCGCTGCACGCTCCCGCAGGCATGAATCGATGGATTCAGAGTCCGTAGATACGGGCATCGAGAGCATGGATCGCCTGCTTTCGTTCTGCAACGAGTTCCGGCCAGGCGCGCTCGAATGCGTGCCAGCATGCCAGTCTGCGACCGTGTTCGTACGACAGCGACGGGGCGGGTCCGTCGCATTCCTTGCCGTACACCGGGCAGCGCTGCTGGAAGCCGCAGCCAGGGGGCGCCGACACGAGATCCGGCGGCGCACCGTCGATCGCGATCAGCCGCTCGGCAACGTCGTCGTGCCGCGGCGTCGCGCGCAACAGCCCCTGCGTATACGGATGACCGGGACGCGCGAACAGGTCGACGGCTTCGCCGGTCTCCGCGATGCGGCCCGCGTACATCACCGCGACGCGATGGCAGACCTGCGCCACGACACCGAGATCGTGCGTGATCAGGATCACCGAAAGATGCAGGCGTTGCTGCAGCTCGGCAATCAGTTCGAGAATCTGCGCCTGCACCGTCACGTCGAGGGCGGTGGTCGGTTCGTCGGCGATCAGCAGTTCCGGTTCGCAGGCCAGTGCCATCGCGATCATCACGCGCTGGCGCATGCCGCCGGAGAGTTCATGCGGATGCTGGCGCAGGCGCCTGCCCGGCGCACCGATGTTGACCAGTGCGAGCAGCTCCTCGGCGCGGCGCCATGCCTGGACAGGTGGCATCTTTAGATGTCGCACCAGCACCTCGACGAGCTGGGCGCCCACCGTCATCACCGGATTCAGCGAGGTCATCGGGTCCTGGAAGATCATCGACATCCGGTTGCCGCGCACTTCCTGCAGGCGCCGACGCCCCGCTTCGCCGAGCAGCGTACGGCCGCGCCAGCGAATGTCGCCGTTGCAGATCTCGCCGGGCGCGTCGATCAGGCCCATCACCGCCTGCATGGCCACGCTCTTGCCGGAGCCCGACTCGCCGACGATGCCCAGCGTCTCGCCCTGCTCCACGTGCAGCGACACTTCGCGCACCGCACGCACGACGCCTCGTCGCGTCGTGAAGTGAACGCTGAGGTTCTCCACTTCGAGCAGCGGCGCGTTCACGTCGGTCTCCGGCGCTGGTGCACGGCGCGTCGTGCAAAACTCTTTTCGCGCTCCTGCGGATCGGACGCGATGCGAAGCCAGCTCGCCAGCAGGTTGATGCCGAGCACCGACATCGCGATCGCCGCGCCGGGGAAGGTCACCAGCCACCAGGCGCGGAACATGTATTCCTTGCCGTTCGCCACGTCGAGACCCCAGGAGGTGGCGGGCGGCTGTACGCCCAGGCCGAGGAACGACAGGGCCGCTTCGGCAAGCACGATCCGCGCGAACTCGAGGATGGCAAGCGTGAGCAGCGGCGACACGAGATTCGGCAGGACGTGGCGGAAAACCACGCGCAGCGACCGGCAGCCGACCATCTCCGCGGCCTCGACGTAGGGCAACTGGCGCACCGAAAGAACCGAGCCACGCACCATCCGTGCGTAGACCATCCATCCATTGATCGCGAGCACCGCGATGAGCGATCCCATGCTGGGCCCGACGACGGCGAGGATGATCAACGCGAGCAGCAAGCCCGGGAAAGCGACCTGCGTATCGACCCAGCGCATGATGAAAGCATCGGTGCGGCCGCCGAAATAGCCCGCCAGCAGGCCCATCACCGTACCGAAGCCGCCGGCGAGCAGCACGACGCCGGCGCCCACCGCCAGCGAGACGCGCGAGCCGTGGATCAGCCGCGACAATACGTCCCGCCCGAGGTGGTCGGTGCCGAGCAGATAGGTCCAGGTGCCCTTGTCGAGCCACACGGGCGGCAGCAGGCGTGCCCGCAGATTCTGCGCGGCCGGGTCGTGCGGCGCGATCAGCGACGCGAATGCCGCGGTGAGGACGAGCAGCACCACCAGCGTCAGGCCGACGAGCGCGGTCTTGTCGTGCCGGATCTCGCGCCCCCATCCGCGCACGCTGGCGAACAATTCGTAGGGGCGCCCGCGCAGCGATTCGGCGACGGCGCTCATGTCAGCTTCATCCGGGGATCGACGCGCTGGTAGATCGCATCGAGCGCGATGTTGGTGACGACCACCAGCGCGGCCACGGTGAAGACCACCGACTGCAGCAGAATCAGGTCGTGACGCTCGATCGCCTGCATCGTGGCCAGGCCGAGTCCCGGCCAGGCAAACACTGTTTCGACCACCACCGAATAGCCGGCCAGGGCGCGGATCACTTCCCAGCCGGCGAGCGTGAGGATCGGCACCAGCGCATTGCGCAACGCGTGCACGCCGACCACGCGAAACCGCGACAACCCCTTGGCACGGGCCGTGCGCGCGTATTGCTGGTTCAATTCGTCGATCATCGCCGAGCGAACGGTCATCACCAGCCGCGCCAGCGCCGGCAGTGCCATCGTGATCATCGGCAGCACGACGTGCGCAGGCGTGCCCGTGCCCGAGGTCGGCAGCCAGTGCAGCCGCACTGCGAAGAGATAGATGAGAATCAGGCCGAGCCAGAACTGCGGAATCGAAAGCCCGGCGAGGCTGAATGAAACAGTGAACTGATCGGCGCCGCCGCCGGGCCGCAGCGCCGCGACGATCCCGATCGGAATCGCCAGCACGATCGCAAGACCGATGCCGAGGAATGTGAGCAGCAGCGTGGCCGGCAACTTTTCGAGCACGATCTCCATCGCGGGCCTTCGCTGCCACAGCGAATCGCCGAAGTCCAGGCGCGCGGCGCCGGCGACGAATTCGCCGAACTGGACAGCGATCGGCCGGTCGAATCCGAGCTCATGTTCGAAAGCGCTGCGCTGCTCGGCGGTTGCCTCGAGCGGCAGCATCATCGCGACCGGATCACCGACCATCCTCGTGACCACGAACACGATCACCGTCACGCCAAAGATGACGATGAGCCCGTGCCACAACCGGCTCAATAGATGGCGCCCCATGTCGCGCTCACCGGAACGACATTTCCTTGACCAGGATCTTTCCGTCCACGCGCGGCGTCCACTGCAGGCGCTTGCTCGTGCCGTAGACGTCCTCGATGTTCAGCAGCCACACGAAATAGGCGTTGTCCCACGCGCGCTGGACTGCCTGGTGATACATCGCACGACGCTTGCCCGTGTCGACTTCGGTACGCGCCGAGTCGATCAGCCGGGCCAGTTCGGCGTCGGTGTTCGACGCGCCTACGCCGCCGGCCTTGTAGTAGGCGGACAGGCTGCGGTCGGCGTCCATCATCTCGTTGGAATTGACGACGAAGATCGCGTCGGCCCGCGTGTTGCGATCGAAGAGGCGGTTCAGGTACTCGCTGAACTCGTAGATCTTCACGTCGACTTTCAGGCCCACGTCCTGCCAATACGCCGCTACGGCTTCGATCACTTCACGATCCTTCAGCCAGCGGCCCGAGGTGCCGACCAGCTGGATCTTCTTGCCCGCCGCACCGGCTTCCTCGAGGAGTTTCTTCGCCTGCTTCGGGTCGTACGGCCAGGCCGAGAGCTTCTCGTTGAAGCCGAAGTGCGCCGAACCGAGCAACTGGCCGGGCGAAACGATCGCGCGTCCTTCGAACAGGCCCTCGGCGAGGGCCTTCTTGTCCACTGCCAGGTTCAGCGCCTTGCGCACGCGGACGTCCTTCGTGATGCCGGCGTCGGCATTGAGAATCACGATCGGATGCTCGAGCCCCTGCACGTGCGCGGCCTTCGGCACGCGCTCGACGAACTCGGGAAGCAGATTGGTGATGAGGTCGAATTCACCCGCCATCAGACCCGCCAGGCGCGTACCGGGTTCCGAGACGAAGCGGTAGTTCACTTTCTGGACGCGAGGCTTCTCGCCCCAGTAGTCCTTGTTCGCTTCGAGCGTGATGTCGCGACCCCGGTTCCAGCTGACGAAACGATACGGGCCGGTGCCCATGGGCGCCGTGGCGATCTGCCGGGTTGCGGCGTGCGCAGGCGAAACGATCTTCAGCCAGTACAGACGCGCGGCCATGATGGGGTCGGGTCCGTTCGTCCGGATCCGCACGGTCAGGTCATCGACCTTCGAAGCGCCGGTAATGGTGGAGAAGAAGGACGCCTGCTCCGACTTGAATTTCGGATCGATGACGCGGGCGATGCTGTAGGCAACCGCCGCGGCATCGAGCGGCGCGCCGTCGTGGAAGCGGACCCCCGGACGAAGCTTCACTTCCCACGTGATCGGGTCGACGAGCGCCGGCATCGCGGCAGCCAACCCGGGCACCAGAGTCCCGTCCGGGGCGCGCGCCGTCAAGGTCTCGTAGACGTTGTCGTTCACCGCGCGCTCGCTGCCGTCCTCGCGAACCTGCGGATCGAGCGTGGTCGGTTCCGAACCGAGCGCGATGGTGACCTGCTGGGCAAATGCGGCGGTGTTGCAAAAGGCCGCGCACAGCACTGCGAGGACGATGCGAACCAGCGATCGAACGGTCATGGGGTCTCCTGGCAGGATGGGAGCCGCGTGCGAGCGCGGTCTTTTTTCACATGCTCGACTGGATTTTGTATACTGCAGACGATCCAGATCAAGCTTTTCAACGAAACCGATGACTTTTCACAGCGCGCCGGAGCGCAAGCTCGGCGCGAAGCATCCGACACTGCGCCAGGCGGTTACCGAAGCGATTCGCCAGTCGATCTTCAGCGGGAAATACCAACCCGGCGAGCGGCTCGTCGAAGAACAACTGGCAAACGAGCTGGGCGTTTCGCGATATCCGGTGGGCGAGGCGCTGCGCGCGCTCCAGGCCGAGGGCCTGGTCGAAATCAGTCCTCGACGCGGCGCTGCGGTGGCCAAGGTGTCCCAGGAAGAGGCCAACGAGATCGTCGAGCTGCGAGCCTCGCTCGAGGGTCTGTGCGCAAGGCTGGCGACGCGTCGCTGCGGCCCCGATGACCGGACCGAGATCGCCGACCTCCTCTCCCGAGGCGAGAGAGCCAGCGCGGCCGACGACAGCGAGGCCCTGGCCGGCCTGCACGCCGAGGTGCACGCGCTGATGGCCCGCATCGGACGCAACCGGCATCTGAACGAATTCATCCAGTCGCTGCGCGACAAGACCGTTTGGCTGTACTCGACGAGCCTTGGCTGGCGGGCGCGCCAATCGTGGGCCGAACACGCGGCGATCCTGGCTGCGGTGGCGAGCGGGGACGAGGATCTGGCGGCAATCCTGTCGAGTCGCCACGTGCTCAACGTCGGCGCCTCGCATCAGAAGCGTTACAACGGGCCGGACTCCCCGGAGCTCCTCGGCGCCGCGGCGTTGCCGCAACTCCTGGCCGACACCTTGCCGGCCAGGTAAACCGGCCCCGCGTTCGAACACCGGGGGCAAAGTCGAAGGGCATCGGAACATTTCGCTTGACCTGCGCCGCAGATTGCATACAGTATGGAATACAGCTCGCAACGTCAATAGCGAGGAAGCCATGTCTGAAGTCACCCCCGGCGCGCTCACCGGCGCACAGGCACTGGTGCGCATGCTGCTCGAGTACCGCGTCGAAGTGATCTTCGGCGTCCCGGGCGACACCAGTGTCGCCTTCTACGATGCGCTGTACGACGCCGGCGAGCGCATACGCCACGTGATGGCCCGTGACGAACGGTCCGCGACCTTCATGGCCGACGCCTATGCGCGGCTGTCGCATCGTCCGGGGGTTTGCGAATGTCCCAGCGGCGCCGGCGCGCTGTATTCCGTTCCCGGCGTTGCCGAAGCGAATGCCTCTTCGATACCGGTGATTCTCTTCACGTCCGGCGTCTCGCTCGCGGGCGAAGGCAAGGGAACGATCACCGAAATGGAGCACCACAAGCTCTTCGAGCCGATCACCAAGTTCTCGTCGTTTCTCAAGACGGCGGACAAGATCCCCGAAACGCTGCGCCGCGCCTTCCGCATCGCGAGCACCGGCCGCCCGGGCGCAGTGCACCTCGCATTCCCCACCGAAACGATGAACAACGCCGTGGCAGCGGATCGCATCAGCCTGCATGCGGAGCCCGAGTGCCGCACATACCCGGCCTATCGCACCCGCGGCAGTGCCGAAACGATCGGGCAGCTGCTGGCGCATCTGGCCGGTGCCGAGCGTCCGGTGATCGTCGCCGGCGGCGGAGTGAATCATTCGGGCGCCAACCCGGAGATTCGTTCGCTCGCCGAGAGGCTTCACGCACCGGTGGTCACGACGATATCGGGCCAGGGCACGATTCCGGACGAGCACTGGCTCGCGCTGGGCGTCATCGGGGACAACGGCTTTCATCCGCACGCGCATCGCGCGGTGGAAGAGGCCGACGTCCTTCTGTATGTCGGCTGCAAGATGGGCTCGGTCTCCACGATCAAATGGACGCTGCCGTCGCCGCGGCCCGGCCGCAAGATCCTGCAGATCGATCTCGATCCGACCGTGCTGGCCAACAACTTCGAGAACACGCTCAGCGTCGCCGGCGACGCCCGCCTGGTGATCGAAGATCTGCTCGAGCGATTGCCGGCGCGCGCCGCGCCAGCCTCCGCGTGGGTGCGTGAACTCAACGCCGATCGCGACCGCTTCTGGAGCGAATCGCAATCCGCGTTGCATTCCGACACCGCTCCGTTGAAGGCGCAGCGCGTAATCCACGAGTTGAATCGCCGCCTGCCGTCGCCTTCCGTCGTGATCGCCGACGCGGGTACACCCACGCCCCACATCACGCGGTACCTGCGACTCGGCGGCGACGGTTCTCGGGTGCTGATCCCGAGGTCGTTCGGCGGGCTCGGTTATGCGATCCCGGCGGTGGTGGGAGCGTGGTTCGCGCGGCCGGATGCACGACCGGTAGGCCTGTTCGGCGACGGTTCGCTCGGCATGTCGGCCGGAGAACTCGAGACGCTGGCACGCCTCGAGGTGCCTGCGGTGCTGATCCACTTCAACAACGGCTGCTTCGGCTGGATCAAGACGCTGCAGGCCCTGCACAACCGCGGCAGGTTCCTGTCGGTCGACTTCTCGCCTGGCGACATGAGTCGCGTCGCGTCCGCCTACGGCATTCGATCCTGGCGCATCGAAGATGCGCAACAGCTCGCAACGGCGCTCGACGAGGCCTTCGCCCACGAGGGGCCGGCCTTCCTCGACGTCGTGATCGAGCCGCTGGTCAGCGATCTGCCGCCGGTCTATTCGTGGCTGAAGGTTGCCGGCAAGGATCCGATGAGCCACCACCGCGCCACTGCGTAACCGTAACAGGAGATTCGCGATGAAAATCGTCGTCATCGGCGGCGGCTGGGCGGGCTGTTCCGCTGCCGTCTCCGCAGCGAAGCAGGGCGCCGATGTCCTGCTGCTCGAACGCTCCGACATGCTGCTGGGAACGGGGCTGGTCGGCGGCATCTTCCGGAACAACGGGCGCTTCACCGCTGCGGAAGAGATGATCGCGATGGGCGGCGGCGAGATGTTCGCCGCGATGGACAGCTGCGCACTGCACACCGGCGTCGAATTTCCGGGCCATAGTCACGCGTCGCTGTACAACGTCGCGGTGATCGAACCCGCGGTCCGGCGCGTGCTCGCCGCGGCCGGCGTTCGCGTGCTGCACCGCGTGCGAATCACCGATGTCGAAATGGACGACAGGCGCATCGCAGCGGTGTCGACCCACAAGAGCGAAGGCGCGCGACGCTTCGCGGCCGACGTCTTCATCGAAACCACCGGCACCGCGGGTGTGCCGAACATCTGCAATTCACACGGCAACGGCTGCGCGATGTGCGTGCTGCGCTGCCACACCTTCGGCAATCGGGTGAGCATCGCCGGACGCGCGGGCGTGACCGAGATGAACGGCCGCAAGCACGGCCACACCGGCGCCATGAGCGGTTCCTGCAAGTTGCACAAGGAGTCTCTGTCGGCGCCCCTCCGCGCGGAACTCGAACGCACCGGCGTAGCCGTCGTGCCGATTCCCGGCAAGGACAGGGAAAGCGGCGTCGACAAACTCACGTACAAGGCCTGCCAGCAGTACGCGCTGCAGGAATTCAGCGACAACATCGTGCTGCTCGACACCGGCCACGCCAAGTTGATGTCGCCTTTCATACCGCTGGACGAACTTCGCGCGGTGCCCGGCTTCGAGAATGCCCGTTACGAGGACCCTTACGCCGGCGGCATCGGCAACTCGGTTCGTTACCTCGCCATGTCGCCGCGCAACGATGCATTGCAGGTCGACGGACTCGACAATCTCTTTTGCGCGGGCGAGAAGGCCGGTCTGCTCGTCGGCCATACCGAAGTGGTGAGCACCGGTGTCCTGGCCGGATACAACGCGGCGCGCTCGATCCAGGGCGAACCGCTGCTCGTGCTGCCCGACAGTCTCGCCGTGGGCGACGCGATCACTCACGTACGCGAACAGATGCAGACCGAAGCCGGACTCGGGCTGAAGTTCACGTTCTCCGGCTCGGTGTACTTCGAACGGATGAAGGAGAGGGGTACCTACACCACGAATGTCGAAGCGATTCGCGCGCGGGTAGCGGCGGCCGGTCTGACCGACGTCTTCGCAGCGCGAGCCACGGTGCCGGCGCTCGCCGTCGCGTGACTCCGGAGCGCGGCGCGTGAGTTGGCCGATCGTACTGGCGCTCGTCGCCACCGTCGGGGCGGCGGCAGCCCTGCAGGCATCGACCGGGATCGGTTTCGGCATGCTCGCAGCGCCCGTGGCGGTGATGCTGGAGCCGGCCCTGGTACCGGGGCCGCTGCTGCTGCTGTCATTGCTCCTGTCGGTGATGACCGCACTTCGCGAACGTCATGCGATCGATCTGCCCGGGCTGAGTTTCGCAACCGCGGGACGCGTGTTCGGCGCCGGTGCCGCCGGCGCTACGCTCGCGCTCGTGCCGGTGTCGGCGTTCCCGGCGATCTTCTCGTTGCTGATTCTCGCGGCGGTGGCCCTGAGCGCGAGCGGCTGGCACGTCCGGCCCACGCGCAACAACCTGGTCGCCGCCGGCCTGGCCTCGGGTTACATGGGAACGATCACGTCGGTGGGCGCGCCGCCGATGGCGCTCGTGTACCAGAACGCGTCCGGGCCGATCATCCGTTCGACGATGGGCGCGTTCTTCGTGCTCGGCTCGACGATCTCGCTGACTGCGTTGATCGCGGTCGATCGTGCGCCCGTCATGGACCTGCTCCACAGCCTCTGGCTGCTGCTTCCGGTGTGGCTCGGCTTTCGACTCTCGCGCCATGCCATCGGCTACATCGATCGCGGCCGGGTTCGACCTTTCGTGCTCGGTCTGTCGGCCGCATCGGCATTGGCGCTGTTGCTGCGCGAGGCCCTGCGCTGAGAGAGACTCGATGAACGAGCTTTTCCGATCCCTGGGAATCGATTCCGCCCGTCGCGTCGACGGCGATCTTTCGGTCGTCTCGCCGATCGACGGCAGCTGCCTTGCCCGCTTGCGCTCGCACGACGAAGCGCAGGTCGCCCGGGCGATCGAAGCGGCGCAACACGCGTTCGTCGCCTGGCGCTCGGTGCCAGCGCCGAAGCGCGGCGAGCTGATCCGGTTGTTCGGCGACGAACTGCGCGCGAGCAAGGAACTGCTCGGACGGCTGATCACGATCGAGACCGGCAAGATCCTGGCCGAAGGGCTCGGTGAAGTGCAGGAGATGATCGACATCTGCGACTTCGCGCTCGGCCTGTCGCGCCAGCTCTATGGGCTCACCATGCCCTCCGAGCGCCCCGGCCACCGGATGATGGAAACGTGGCACCCGTTGGGCGTCGTCGGCGTGGTCAGCGCATTCAATTTTCCCGCTGCGGTATGGGCGTGGAACGCGGCTCTCGCTGTCGTCTGCGGCGATGCGGTGATCTGGAAACCGTCGGAGAAGACGCCGCTCACTGCGCTGGCCTGCCAGGCGGTCTTCGAGAAGGCAGCGCGGCGCTTCGCGCAAACGGCCGGTGCCATGGCGGCTCCGGCCGCCCTGTCGCAGGTGCTGGTCGGCGGCCGGGAAACGGGCCAAGCCCTGGTCGATCATCCGTCGATCGCGCTGCTGAGCGCCACCGGATCGACCCGCATGGGGCGCGAGATCGGCGTGCGCGTGGCTGCCCGACTGGGCAGGTGCCTGCTCGAGCTGGGCGGCAACAACGCGATGATCGTCGCGCCGTCGGCCGACCTCGACCTGGCGCTGCGAGCCATTCTGTTCAGCGCGGTGGGCACTGCGGGCCAGCGATGCACGACTTTGCGCCGGCTCATCGTGCATCGCGAAGTTCTGCCGAAGCTGCTGCCCCGACTGCGGGACGCGTACAGGTCGGTGCCCATCGGCGATCCGCTCGAAGCGCGCACGCTGGTGGGGCCTCTGATCGACCGCGTCGCCTTCGAGAACATGCAGTCGGCGCTATCGGCAATGGCGGCCGCGGGCGCGCGCGTGAACGGCGGCGAACGCGTGCTGTCCGAACGCTTTCCCGACGCGTACTACGTCCGCCCGGCAATCGTCGAAGTCGACGAACAGAACGCCCGGGTGCGCGAGGAAACCTTCGCGCCGATCCTCTACGTGCTCCCCTACGAAGATTTCGATCAGGCGATCGCGATCCAAAACGATGTCCCGCAGGGACTGTCGTCGTGCGTCTTCACCAACGATCTCCGGGAGGCCGAGAAATTCCTGTCGGCCGCCGGCAGCGACTGCGGCATCGCCAACGTGAACATCGGTCCGTCGGGCGCCGAAATCGGCGGCGCATTCGGTGGAGAGAAGGAAACCGGGGGCGGGCGCGAAGCCGGCTCCGACGCATGGCGCAACTACATGCGCCGCGCGACCAACACCGTGAACCATTCGCGCGAACTGCCGCTTGCGCAGGGAATCTCCTTCGACGCGATCCATTGAATCCCGCACGGCGGGCGAATCCGGCATACCTGCCATTGCAGGTTCGTGCCTCGAGCAGGAAGAGCCATGGGCCTGGAGTTCATCGAGGGTAACGAGGCGATCGCGCGCGCCGCGCTGAAAGCCGGCTGCAGCTTCTTCGCCGGCTATCCGATCACGCCCGCTTCCACCATTCTCCAGAGCATGATCGACCTGCTGCCGCCGCATGGCGGCATCGCGGTGCAGGCCGAGGACGAAATCGCCTCGATCGGGTTCTGCATCGGCGCCTCGATGGCGGGCGCCAAGGCCATGACGGCGACCAGCGGCCCCGGCATCAGCCTGTACAGCGAGAACATCGGGCTGGCGATGATCGGCGAAACACCGCTCGTCATCGTCAACGTGCAGCGCCAGGGGCCGGCCACGGGATCGGCGACCAAGGGCGCCGACGGCGACATCTGCTTCACCCGCTGGGTGACCTCCGGCGGGCTGCCGATCATCGCACTGTGCCCGGCGAGCGTCGCCGAGGCCTACGCGTTGACGATCCACGCGTTCAATTTCGCCGAGCGCTACCGCACCCCGGTCTTCGTGCTCTCGAACAAGGAGATCGGCATGACGCGCGAAGCCGTCGATCTCGATCGCGTCGAGATCCCGGCGCTCGTCGAGCGGCGTCGCCCATCGCCCGGCATGCACGCGCTGCCGCACCAGTTCGACCGGCCCGAGGAAGTGCCACCGTTCACCGATTTCGGCGGCGAGCGCGTCACGCGCTTCACGACGTCGACGCACGACCAGGGTGCCTTCCTCAGCGCCGACCCGGAAGTCACGCAGGCAATGATCGATCACTACATCGCGAAGATCGACGCAGCCACCGACGAGATCGCCCTGTTTCGTCACGATCCGCAGGACGGAGCCGAGACGCTCGTGATCAGCTACGGCGTGACCTCGCGCGCCGTGGGCGTGGCCGTGCGCGAGGCTCGCTCGAAAGGCGCGCGCGTCGCTTCGCTGGTACTGCAGACCCTGTACCCGGTGCCCGAGAGGGCGATCCGCGCCGCGATGCGTGGGATGCGCCGGATCGTCGTACCGGAAATGAACATGGGCCAGTATCGCCATGAGATCGAACGATTGGCGCCAAGGGACGCCGTAGTCGTCGGCGTGAACCGGATGGACACCACGTTGCTGTCGCCGACCACGATCCTGCACCAGGGAGCGCTGGCATGAACGCGCCGGAAGCCGTTGCTTCGTACATTCCGAAGACGGCCGGGCCCCTGCCGTTCTGCCCGGGCTGCGGACACAGCCTGCTGCTGCGCGAACTCGACCGCGCACTGGTCCTGCTGCAGGTCGACCCGGCGAAAACGGTCATCGTCACCGACATCGGCTGCATCGGCCTGTCGGATCGTTATTTCTCGACGAGCGGGTTTCATGGGCTCCACGGCCGATCGATCACCTACGCCACCGGCCTGAAACTCGCGCGTCCGGATCTCACGGTGATCGCACTGATCGGCGACGGAGGATGCGGGATCGGCGGTGCGCATCTGCTCAGCGCGGCACGCCGCAATCTCGACATCACGCTGCTCGTCGCGAACAACTTCAATTACGGCATGACCGGCGGCCAGCATTCGGTGACGACGCCGGTCGGCGGAATCACCGCGACGACCGCGGACGGCAACCTCGAAGAACCGATGGACATCTGCGCGACGCTCGCCGGTGCGGGCGCCAGCTGGGTCTATCGCGGCATGACGCACGACGCCGACCTTGCCGAGCGCATCGTCCAGGGCGTGCGCCACCCGGGATTCGCGGTGCTCGACGTCTGGGAGATGTGCACCGCCTGGTACATGCCGCGCAACGACCTGAACAAGCAGGAGCTGATCAACCTGTTCGGCGCCACCGGAATGGCCCGCGGCCTTCTCGTCGAACGCCAGCGCACCGAATTCGGCGCCGGCTATCGTGCGACCTGCGCTGCGAAGGCGAAGGCATCGCAACCTGTCGTGATCGAGCGCGCGTTCGATCACTCGCTCGATCGCCAGGTCGGCATCGTCGTCGCGGGAAGCGCCGGACAGAAAGTGAAATCGTCAGCGATGACTCTGGCGCGTGCCGGCATCCTGTGCGGGCTGGACGCGACGCAAAAAGACGACTACCCGATCACGGTGATGACCGGACACTCGATTTCGGAGATCAATTTCTCCCCCCGGCGCATCGAATACACAGCGATCGATTCGCCGGATTACTTCGCGGTCGTATCGATCGACGGCCTGAAGAAGACCCGCCAATGGATCGAGCGGCTGCCCGAGACCTGTACGCTGTTCATCGACGAGAGCTTCGAAATCCCGCAGACGCTCGCGCGCGTGCGCAGGCTTCCCTTGCTGAAGACGGCCAGGGAGATCGGACGCTACTCGTCGAGCATCGTCGCCACGGCGGCGATGCTGGCGGAATCACGGATCTTTCCGCTCGCGGCATTCGAGACGGCGATCTCGCGGTATCAGCCGGCTGGTGTGGCGGAGATCAACCGTAGGGCCATGCGGGCGGGCGTCGCGCTGGTGGCATAGCGTCGCGCGACTCGGATTCGCGTCGAGGGCACATCGAAGCTGTAACAGGGCCGACTCGGCTACTACCCGATCCGTCGCTCTCATTTTCCGATGCAGAACCTGCTGAAGATCACCCCCAGCAGATCATCCGCCCCGAACTCCCCGGTGATCTCGTTCAGCCGCTCCTGCGTGAGCCGCAGTTCCTCGGCGAACAGGTCCAGATGCAGATCGCCCTCGCCGGCGCGTGCGGCCGCCGCCCCGAGGTGATCGCGCGCCGCGCGCAAGGCAACGAGATGCCGCTCGCGCGCGATGAAAGTCGACTCGCCGCCCGCCTGCCAGCCGGCCAGCTCGAGCAGCAGCCGGCGCAGCAGTTCGATCCCTTCTCCGGTCTTCGCCGACAGCCACACGGATGCCTCGACGCGGACATCGTCGTTCGCGGCGTCGCCCTCACGCGCGCCGCGCGCCCCCGCCCGGCGCTCGACCCGCGCCTCGCTCCCCACCAGGTCGATCTTGTTGTACACCCGCACGATCGGCACCCGGGCTTCGAGCCGACGTTCCAGTTCGTCCTCGATAGCCGCCGCTCCCGCCGCATCGCCCTCGCGCGCATCGAGCAGATGCACGACGACGTCCGCCCTGCCCGCTTCCTGCCACGTTCGCGCGATGCCCAACCGCTCGACGACGTCCTCGGTGTCGCGCAGCCCCGCCGTGTCGACGACGTTCAACGGAACGCCGTCGATCTGGATCGCCTGCGCGATTCGGTCGCGCGTCGTTCCCGGCACGTCGGTGACGATCGCGATCTCGGCTCCGGCCAGCGCATTGAGCAGCGAGCTTTTCCCGACGTTCGGCTCGCCGAGCAGCACGACGTTCAATCCCTCGCGCAGCAACGCTCCGCGTCGCGCCTGTGCGAGCAGCGCGTCGAGCGAGGAGCGCAGCGCCGCGAGCCGCCCGCGCGCATCGGATGCCTCGAGGAAGTCGATCTCCTCCTCGGGAAAATCCAGCGTCGCCTCCACCAGCGTGCGCAGCTCGATCAGGCCTTCGACCAGCGCGTGCACCGCGTCGGAGAACTCGCCCGACAGCGAACGCGCGGCCGAGCGCGCCGCCTGCTCGGTGCTCGCGTCGATGAGGTCGGCCACCGCCTCGGCCTGCGCGAGGTCGAGCTTGTCGTTCAGGAACGCGCGCTGCGTGAACTCGCCCGGCTCGGCCAGCCGCACGCCGGGTTCGCGCCCCGCCTCGAGCACGCGCCGCAGCAGCAGCTGCAGCACGACCGGTCCGCCGTGCCCCTGCAGCTCGAGTACGTCCTCGCCGGTGTACGAATGCGGCGCCGGGTAGAAGATCGCGATGCCGCGATCGATCACCGAGCCGTCGCCGGCGAAAAACGGACCGTAGGTAGCGTGCCGTGCCGCGAGCGGCCTGCGCAGCACGCCATCGATCACCGGCTGCAGGCCGCTCCCCGACACACGCACCACGCCGATCCCGCCGCGCCCGGGTGCGGTGGCGATGGCAACGATCGGCTGCGCCACCCTTCACCCTTCACTTCTTCAGAACCCCGAGCTTCTTGTTGATCACCCACTGCTGCGCGATCGAATACACGTTGTTCACCAGCCAGTACAGCACCAGCCCCGCCGGGAAGAAGAAGAACATGACCGAGAACACCAGCGGCATGATCATCATCATCTTCGCCTGGATCGGATCTGGCGGCGTGGGGTTCAGCTTCACCTGGATGAACATCGTGCCGGCCATCACCAGCGGCAGGATGAAGTACGGATCGGGCGCGGAGAGATCGTGGATCCAGCCGATCCACGGTGCGTTGCGCATCTCCACCGATGCGAGCAGCACCCAGTACAGCGCGATGAACACCGGGATCTGCACGACGATCGGCAGACAGCCGCCGAGCGGGTTGATCTTCTCGGTCTTGTACAGCTCCATCATCGCCTGGTTCATCTTCACGCGATCGTTGCCGTAGCGCTCGCGGATCGCCGTGAGCCGCGGCGTGACGGCCTTCATCCGCGCCATCGACTTGTAGCTCGCCGCCTGCAGCGGGAAGAAGATCGTCTTGATCAGCAGGGTGAGCAGCACGATCGACCAGCCCCAGTTGCCGACGAGCGCGTGCAGCTTCTCGAGCAGCCAGTAGATCGGCTTGGCGATGACGGTGAGCCACCCGTAGTCCACCGTGAGATCGAGGCCCGGCGCGATCGCCTCGAGCATGCGCTGCTTCTGCGGGCCGACCAGCAGCTCCGACTCGGCGCTCGTCGTCGCGTTAGGCGCGAGGGTGCCGAGCGGTTCCTTGATGCCTACCGAATACAGGTTGTTGTCGACCTTGCGCGCGTAATACTCGCGCTGCGCGCCCTGCTGTGGAATCCACGCGGCGACGAAATAGTGCTGGATGATGCCCGCCCATCCGTCGGCGGCCGACTTCGCGTAGTTCGCCTTGCCCTTCTCGATGTCGCTGAACGACACCTTCTGGAACTTGTCCTCGTTCGTGTAGACGACGGGGCCGGTGTAGGTGCTGTAGAACTTCGAGCCGCCGGGAGGCGCATCGCCGTCGCGCGTGAGCTGCAGGTACAGCACGGGGCTCAGCGGCGCCTGGCTTTCGTTGGTCACCTCGTCCTTCACTCGCACGACGTATTCGCCGCGCGCGAGCGTGTAGGTGCGCACGAGCCGCAGGCCGCCGCTCTCGGCCTCGAGCTTCAGCTGAACGTCGTTGCCGGCGCCCAGCGTGCGCGGCGAGGCGTCGCCGCCCACCGGCGTCATCGGCGTGCGGTGCGTGGGGAATGACGCGCCCGCCGGGCTATCGCCGATCAGCCCGCTCTGCGCGAGGTAGATGCGCCCCGGCGCGTACTGCAGTAGGACGAGGTTCTGCGCTTCCTCTCCGTTCTCCTCGCGATGACCGAGCAGTTCGGCGCGCCGCACCTGTCCGCCCAGCAGGTCGATGTCGAGCGAGAGCACGTCGTTGGCCAGGCGGATCGTCTGCTCGGAGGCGACCGCCGCCCCGCTCGTTGCCTGCGCCGACGCGGCAGCGCCGGCGGTGCCGCTCGCAGCGGCGCCGGGCGCGGGACTCGTCGGCGGCGGAATCGCCGCGTCGGAGGCGGCTCCGTCTTTCGCGGACGGGCCTGTGCCGCTGCGACCGGCCGGGTTTTCATGGACGCCCTGCTCGGCCGGCGGCGGGCCGCCGAACAGCGACGCGTGTCCCTGATGGCGCTGCCAGGAGTCCCACAGGAACAGCAGCGACATCGAGAACACGATCCACAGGATCATTCGTTGGGTCTGCATGGCTCGGGAATCAGGATTCGACGGGAGGGTCGTCGCGCATCGATGCGGGCCAACGGCACCGGCAGCTCGACGACAGATGAAGCGGCACCTCGTCGATGCCGCCCGGATGGAACGGGTGGCAGCGCGCAACGCGCCGCAGGGCCAGCCAGCCGCCCCGCAGGGCGCCGTGGCGTTCGATCGCCTGTACCGCGTAATCGGAACAGGTGGGCAGGAAACGGCAGCGCGGCGCGAGAAAGGGGCTGATCGCCGCGCGATAGAAGCGGATCGCGCCGGTGAGGAAGCTCCGAACCATCTTCATCGCAGCATTCCGCGCTTGCGCATCGAAGCTCCCGCAGCGACGAAGAGCCGGTCCAGCTCCTCGCGCGCCAGCCGTTTGCACGCCGGAAGGCCGGCCGCGGCGTCGGACGGCACGATGGCGGCGCGCACGCGCAGCAGGCCGACCGCCGCGCTTCTATCCAGGCCGGCCGCACGCCAGGCTTCGCGCGCCACGCGACGCATCGCGTTGCGTTCGACCGCCCGCTTCAGCACGCGCTTGGGCGCCGTGACGATGAGCCGGCCGCGAACCGCCGCCGCGTCGTCCACAACACGGTTCACGTGCACGCCGAAATGCCGTCCGGAAGCTACTGGACGAGTGCGCAACAGCATCGGTACGATGCCCGGCGGCACGCGCGAGGAGACGTTGCCGCGGGGTTGCAGGCGGGTGTCGGCAGGCTCGACGCTCGCAGGCGAGCCGGTCTGCGAAACCGGCCGCTCAGACGGCGAGGCGCTTCCTGCCTTTGGCGCGGCGCGCACGGATGACGGCTCGTCCACCGCGGGTCTTCATGCGTACGAGAAAGCCGTGCGTGCGCTTGCGGCGCACGACGGAGGGTTGGTAGGTGCGTTTCATCGGCGGGTGCCTCGACGGGGAGCTTGGAGCAAGCGGCTCGAAGTAAAGCGAAAAGCCTTTCATTACAACGCATTACCGAGCCGCCTGTCAATTTGGCGATGGCGCCGGCCCGGCGGTGCGAGGTAAAATGCCTGTTTGTCCGCACGCGCGAACCGATCGAAGACATGATGGACCGTTGGCTCGCCTGCGTGGCAAGGCTACAGAACGAGATTCCCGCTCAACAGTTCAAGCCCTGGATCAAGCCGCTCGTCTTTCTCGGCTACGACGAAGGTGAGCACCTGCTGCGCCTCGGCGTGCCGAACCATTTCAAGCTGAACTGGGTGAAGTCGCAGTTCCAGTCGCAGATCGAGTCGGTGGCGCGCGAAACCATCGAGCCCGAATTGCGCGTGAGCTTCGAGATCCACCGCTCGCCCGCGCCGGGCTCTTCCACCGTGCCGAACCTCGGCGCGCTGGCCGGCGCTCGCCCCTGGGGCACGCCCGGCGCGCCCGGCGCCTCCGGATCGGCGTCCGACGAAATCCGCGTGCACGACGGCGACGTCGTCCTCGAGACCACGGAGACCTTCGACGAAACGCCCCCGGCTGACGCGCCCGCGGCGCCCGGCTTCCCTGCCGCCGCGGCGCCCGACCCCCGCACCCGGCTGCGCCCCGAGCTCACTTTCGAGAACTTCGTGCACGGCAAGGCGAACCAGATCGCCTGGTCGGCCGCGCTGCAGGTCGTCGAGCGGCCCGGCACCTCGTACAACCCGCTGTTCCTCTACGGCGGCGTGGGCCTAGGCAAGACGCACCTGCTGCACGCGGTGGGCAACGCGATCCGCGAGCGCATGCCCGGGGCGCGCGTGCGCTACATCCACGCGCAGGACTACTTCGACGAGATGGTGCGCGGCATCCAGCGCAAGTCGCTGCAGGACTTCAAGCAGAAGTACCACACGCTCGATCTTCTTCTCGTCGACGACATCCAGTTCCTCGGCGGAAAGGATCGCACGCAGGAGGAGTTCTTCTACACCTTCGAGGCGCTGCTCACCGCGCGCAAGCAGCTGATCATCACCAGCGACACCTATCCGAAGGAGCTGTCGGCCTTCGAAGACCGGCTGGTGTCGCGCTTCGGCTCGGGGCTGATCGTCGAGATCGAGCCGCCGGAGCTGGAGATGCGCGTGGCGATCCTGCTGAAGAAGGCCGAGCAGTCGGGCGAGAAGCTGCCCGAGGAAGTGGCGTTCTTCGTGGCGAAGAACCTGCGCTCGAACGTGCGCGAGCTGGAAGGCGCGCTGCTGCGCGTGATCGCTTTCGCGCGCTTTCGCGGCAAGCAGGTCACGGCAGACCTGGCCAAGGAGGCGCTGAAAGACCTGCTCGAGCTGAACCGTCCGCCGATCTCGATCGAATCGATCCAGAAGACGGTGGCCGACTTCCTGAAGATCAAGGTCGCCGACATGTACAGCAAGCGGCGTCCGGCGCACATCGCGCGCGCGCGCCAGATCGCGATGTACTTCGCCAAGGAGCTTACGCAGAAGAGTTTTCCCGAGATCGGCGAGGCCTTCGGCGGGCGCGATCACACCACGGTGATGCACGCGGTCAAGCGCATAGCCGAATTGCGCCAGCACGACCAGGAATGGAACCGGCAGCTGCACGTGCTCGAGCAGACGCTCCGTGGCTGAACGCGGCGCCGTGCAACGAACGGATCAAGAGGCGGGAAAGACCTGCACAAGTGCGGGAGCGATTGTGAACAACCTGCCGCTTTCCCGGGCAGCGCGAAGTTGTTCGAGTGCGTCCACAGCGGCCGGAACGCGCTCTCCACAGCCGGAAATCGGGCGCAGAACGAGCAGCGGCGCGGCCCCGCTGCGGTTGTCCCCAGGGTTGTTGCAAGTACATTCAACAACAGCAACAGGAAACTGAACGAATGCAGTTCATACAGGCAAACCGCGATGCGATCCTGAAGCCGCTGCAGACCGTGGCCGGAATCGTCGAACGACGTCATACGCTGCCGATCCTCGCCAACGTGCTGCTGCGCAAGAAGGGGCCCGACGTCTCCTTCCTCGCCACCGACGTCGAGATCCAGGTCGAGACCACCGCGCAGCTCGGCGCGGGCCGCGAAGACGGCGGCACCACGCTGTCGGCGCGCAAGCTGATCGACATCCTGCGTTCGCTGCCCGACGGCGCCGACGTCTCGATCAAGGTCGAGAACAAGCGTGCGACGATCCAGGCCGGCCGCAGCCGCTTTGCGCTGCAGACGCTCGACGCCGGCGAGTTCCCCACGGTGGCTGTCGCCGACCGCTTCGTCGCGTCCTTCGAGCTGCCGCAGCGCAAGCTCAAGCACCTGATCCGCATGGTGCATTTCGCGATGGCGCAGCAGGACATCCGCTACTACCTGAACGGCCTGCTGCTGGTCACCGACGGATCGCTGGTGAAGGTGGTGGCCACCGACGGGCATCGGCTGTCGTACTGCGAAGCGTCGATCGAGGGCGCCGGGCTCGCGCGCGCCGAGGTGATCATTCCGCGCAAGACGGTGCTCGAGCTGCAGCGGCTGCTCGCCGACAGCGACGACCCGGTGGCGATCGACATCTCGGGCAACCAGGTGCGGCTGCGCTTCGGCGAAGTCGAGATGGTCTCGAAGATCGTCGAGGGCAAGTTCCCCGACTACCAGCGCGTCATTCCACAGGGCTACACGAAGCGCGTCATGCTCTCGCGCGAGGCCTTCGCCGCGTCGCTCGCGCGCGCTTCGATCCTCACCTCCGACAAGTTCAAGGGCGTGCGCCTGAGCCTGTCGCCCGGCACGCTGCAGATCCAGACGACCAACGCCGAGCAGGAAGAGGCGGTCGAGGAGCTGGAGATCGAGTACGAGGGCGACGCGCTCGAGATCGGCTTCAACGTGAGCTACCTGCTCGACGTTCTCGCCAACCTCGACGCCGCATCCGTCCAGATGGAGTTCGGCGATTCGGGCACGAGCGCGCTGCTCACGGTGCCCGGCGACGAGCAGTTCCGCTACGTCGTGATGCCGATGCGCATCTGAGAAGCTGATTCCGAAGGTGAACATGACCGAAGCCGAACGTCAGTACGATTCCTCCTCGATCCAGATCCTCGAAGGCCTGGAGGCGGTGCGCAAGCGCCCGGGCATGTAC
>ERZ778017.1219-NODE-1219-length-26848-cov-203.636659_pt1 | contig 26848 bp, 17 predicted proteins | sample MGYA00375747_ERZ778017 | MGnify/ENA primary metagenome ERZ778017 (study PRJEB29350, sample SAMN05509838) | bioreactor metagenome | biome: bioreactor; material: wastewater | place: South Africa: University of Cape Town | collected 2014-03-17 ...
CTCAAAAACCGTTTGGATGGCCATTCGATGATGGCTTGTTCAGATCATCCTTAGACGGGTTCAGCTTCCCCGCTGTGGATCGGAGTCGAAGGTGTGCGGTCCCTTGATGCCCGGATGCTCGTGGCCATCGAGCTTGTCGCCGAGCAGGCGGCGCACCACCACGTAGAACACCGGGATCAGCAGCACGCCGAGGAAGGTGGCGAACAGCATGCCGCCGATCACGCCAGTGCCGATCGCGTGGCGCGCGTTGGCGCCGGCGCCGGAGGAGACGAACAGCGGGAACACGCCGAGGATGAACGCCAGCGAGGTCATCAGGATCGGCCGCAGCCGCAGCCGCGCGGCCTCGATCACGCCTTCGCGCAAGGTGCGGCCGTGCGCCTGCTGCTCCACCGCGAACTCCACGATCAGGATCGCGTTCTTCGCCGCCAGGCCGATCACCGTGATCAGGCCGATCTTGAAGTAGATGTCGTTGGGCAGGCCGCGCAGCAGGGTGAACACCACCGCGCCGAGGAACGCCAGCGGCACGATCAGCAGCACCGAGACCGGGATCGACCAGCTTTCGTACAACGCGGCCAGCGCCAGGAACACGATGAAGATCGACAGCACCATCAGCAGGGTGGCGGCATTGCCGGAGAGGATTTCCTGGTACGACTGCCCGGTCCAGTCGTAGCCGAAGCCCTTGGGCAGGTCGTTGCGGATGATCCGCTCCATCTCGCTCATCGCCTCGCCCGAGGCGTGCCCGGGTGCCGGCGAGCCGACGATCTCGACCGCCGAGTAGCCGTTGTAGCGGGTCAGCGACGGCGAGGACACGTCCCACGTCGAGTGCACCACGTTGGCCAGTGGAATCATCTGCGCGGTGCCGTCGCTGGCCAGTTTGGAGCTGGGCGTGAAGATGTGCTGCAGCGCGTCCGGACCCATGCGGTAGGGCGCGTCGGCCTGCATGATCACCCGCTTGATGCGCCCGCCGTAGGTGAAGTCGTTGACGTACACCGGCGCCAGCATCAGCCCGATCGCATTGTAGATGTCGCCGATCGACAGGCCCATCGACTGCGCCTGCACGCGGTCCACCTGCAGGTGCATCTGCGGCGCTTCCTCCAGCGCGTTCGGGCGCACGCCGGCCAGCTTGCTGTCCTGGCTGGCCTTGGCCAGCAGGGTGTTGCGTGCCGCGGTCAGGGCGTCGCGGCCGGCGCCGCTGCGGTCCTGCAGGTACATGTCGAAGCCGCCGAACTGGCCCAGCCCCTGCACGGTGGGGATGTTGATCACGAAGATGCGTGCGTCGCGGATCTGGTGCAGCTCGCGGTTGGCGCGCTGGATGAACTCGCTGGCGCCGACGTCGCGGTCGGCCCAGTCCTTGAGCCGGATGAAGGCCATACCGGCGTTCTCGCCGGAGCCGATGAAGCTGAAGCCGGTGACCTGCATCACGCCGTCCACCGCCGGGTCCTTGCGCAGGATGTCGCGCATCTGCGCCATGACCTCGCTGGTGCGCTGCTTGGTCGCGCCCGGCGGCAGCTGGATCACCGACATGGCGTAGCCCTGGTCCTCCTCCGGCAGGAAGCTGCCGGGCAGGCGCGTGTAGAGGAAGCCGCCGAGCAGCGCCACCACCGCGAACGCCAGCATCCACCGCGGCGCGTGGCCGATCGCGATACCCACGTGGCGGGTGTAGGTGCGCGTGGTCCAGTCGAACAGCCGGTTGAACTTGCGATAGACGAGGTTCTTCTTCTTCTCGTGCTCCGGCTGCAGGAAGCTGGCGCACAGCGCCGGCGTGAAGCTCAGCGCGAGGAAGGCGGAGAAGCTCATCGACAGCGCGATGGTCAGCGCGAACTGCTTGTAGATGATGCCGGAGGCGCCGGGCTGCAGCGACGAGGGCACGAACACCGCCGCCAGCACCACGGTGATCGCCACCACCGCGCCGGTGATCTGGCCCATCGCCTTGCGTGTGGCATCCTTCGGCGAGAGACCCTCCTCGGTCATGATGCGTTCGACGTTCTCGATCACCACGATCGCGTCGTCGACCACGATGCCGATCGCCAGCACCATGCCGAACAGGGTCAGCTGGTTGATGGTGAAGCCGAGCACCAGCATGCCCAGGAAAGTGCCGAGCAGGGCGACCGGGATCACCAGGGTGGGGATGATGGTGGCGCGGAAGTTCTGCAGGAACAGCAGCATCACCAGGAACACCAGCACGATCGCCTCGATCAGCGTGTGCACCACCTCGTTGATCGAGATGGTCACGAAGGTGGTGCTGTCGTAGGGGCTGAACCAGGTCACGCCGGGCGGGAAGCTGGGCGCCAGCTCGTCCATCTTGGCGCGCACGGCGGTGGCCACGTTGAGCGCGTTGGCGCCGGGCAGCAGCTGGATCGCGAAGGCGCCGACCGGCTTGCCGTCGTACTGGGTGTCGAAGCCGTAGCTGCCGGGGCCGAAGCTGATCCGCGCCACGTCGCCCAGGGTGACGGTGGTGCCGTCGGGGTTGGTGCGCAGGATGATCTCGGCGAACTGCTGCGGCGTGGTGAAGCGCCCCTCAGTCGACACCGTGGCGCTGAAACCCTGGCCGGGAATGGCCGGGTCCGCGCCCAGCGCGCCGGCGGCGAACTGCACGTTCTGCGATCGCACCGCCGCCAGCACCTCGCTGGCCGACAGGTTGTAGCCGTGCAGCTTGTCCGGGTTGAGCCAGATGCGCATGGCGTATTCGGAGCCGAACTGCTGGGTACTGCCGACGCCGGGCACGCGCGAGATCTGGTCGAGCACCTGCGAGCCGACGATGTCGTTGAGCCGGTCGCGGTCGATGGTCGGGTTGTCGGACTTGAGTGCCACCACCATCAGAAAGCCGCTGTTGGCCTTGGCCACCACCACGCCCTGCTGGGTCACTTCCGAGGGCAGTCGCGGCGTGGCCAGCGCGACCTTGTTCTGTACCTGCACCTGGGCGATGTCCGGGTCGGTGCCGCTCTCGAAGGTCAGCGTGATGCTGGCGCGGCCGCTGGCGCTGGACGAGGAGCTGAAATACAGCAGGTGGTCGATGCCGGTCAGTTGCTGCTCGATCACCTGTGTGACCGTCTTCTCGGTGGTGTCGGCACTGGCGCCCGGGTAGTTGGCGCGGACCGTCACCGACGGCGGCGCGATGTCCGGGTAGGACTCCACGCCCAGGTTGAGGATGGCCAGCACGCCGCCGAGCGAGATCAGGATGGCGACCACCCAGGCGAAGATCGGGCGGTCGATGAAGAAATTGGGCATGTCGGTGCTCCGTTACCGGGCTTTCGCGGAAGCGCCGCGCGCGGGCGCCGTGGACGTCGCGCCGGCGGGCGCATCGCGATGCCATGGGCTCGGCTTGGCCGGCTCGCCTTCCTTCACGTTCTGGATGCCGGAAACCACCACCTTGTCGCCGGCCTTGAGGCCGCCGCTGATCACCCAGTCGCCGTCGCGCATGTCGGCCGTGGTGACCTCCTTGCGCACGACCTTGTTGTCCGCACCCACGGTCATCACGTAGGCGCCTGCGGTGTCGCGCTGCACCGCCTGCTGCGGCAGCACGAACACCTTGTGGCGCTGGCCCAGGTTGGCCTGCAGGGTCACGTACATGCCCGGCAGCAACTTGTGCTGCGGATTGGGGATGGTGGCGCGCAGGTCCACCGAACCGGTCGCCGGGTTGACCGTGGCGGCGGAGAAATCGACCGTGCCCGGCTCGGCGTAGGTGCTGCCGTCGGGCAGGGTGATGCGCACGCTGGCCTTGTTCTGGCCGGCCAGGGTGACGTTGCCCTCGCTCTGCGCCTGGCGCATGTTTTCCAGCGATTCCACGCTGAGCGTGAAGTTCACGTACAGCGGGTCGATCTGCTCGACCGTGGTGAGCAAGGTGGCCGCGCCGTTGCCCACCAGCGCGCCTTCGGTCACCTGCTGCTGGCCGGCGCGGCCGGCGATCGGCGCGGTGACGCTGGCGTAGCCCAGGTTGATGCGCGCCGTTTCCACGTTGGCGCGCGCTGCCTGCACGGCGGCGGCGCTGCTGCGCTCGGCGGCCAGTGCGTTGTCGAGGTCGGCCTTGGACACGTAGCCCTTGGGTGCCAGTTCGCGCACGCGCTGCGCGGTCACCTTGTTGTTGGTCCAGCTGGCCTGCGCCTGTGCCAGCGCAGCCTTGGCCGCATTCAACTCGGCCTGCAGCGGTGCCGGGTCGATCTGGAACAGCAGCTGGCCGCGTTTGACGTCGGTGCCTTCCTCGTAATCGCGCTTGAGCAGTACGCCGGCCACCCGGGCGCGCACGTCGGCGCTGCGGTAGGCCGACAGTCGCCCGACCAGGTCGCGGGTCAGCGGCGAGTTCTGCGGCTGCACGGTGACCACACCCACCTCGGGCGGCGGCATTTGCGGCGGACCGTTCCCGGTGCTCTTGCCGCAACCGGCCAATACCAGCAGGCACAGGCACAGCAGCGGCGAGCGCAGTGACGAAGGCTTCATGGGGACTCCGGTTCTCTTTCTTGTTCGGGGTGTGGGGAGGGGCGTCGCATGCGCCGCGCGGGAATCCGTTTCCGCCGCGCATCGGGTGTTGCCGGTGGCGCCCGAAACGACGCCGTGGCGGCGCTTCGGAGATGTCACAACGTACAAACTGGACTGCGCAGTATACATTTTCCGGCGGCGTCGTTTCCAGCGCGGGTCGCGCGCGCAACCTCGCATGGTCGGAGGCAGCGGTCGGTGAATATCCGCCGCCGCGCCACGCGCCGTTCGACACGCCGTTCGACACATTGTTCGACATCCGCGCGGGCCGCGTTGCGCGGCGGATCATCCGCGCCGCGTGCGGCGCCTCGCAGACGTTCGCCCCGCTCCGCGCGCGGGTGGATTCGGGAGGTGCCGCGGCGTATCCTTCCGAGGATTTATCGCGGCCCTTCCCACCTCCGTCCAACTAACAGCAGATGCCATGAATGCGACCCTTGCGGCAAATGACCCCTCCCTTCCGTCCGTCGTGCTCGCCGAGCTGAAAAAGAGCGGCATGACGCCCCAGCGCCTGACCCAGGCCGAGGTGTTCTGCACCGCCTTCTTCGCACGGGTCGCCGGCAGCGATGTTCAGCTGCACACGCCGGTGCAGTGGGCGGCGCTGGTCGGCAGCCTGCTGGAGTTCATGCAGCAGCGTCCGGCCGGTCGCGCCGCGGTGCGCGTGCTGAGCCCGGCGGACCTCCATGCCGGGCGCAGCCTGCTGCAGGTGGTCACCGACGACATGCCGTTCCTGATCGACACGGTGAGCATGGTGGTGTCGACCAACCTGCAGATCCACGCGGTGATCCACCCGGTGCTGGCCGTCTCGCGCGATGCCGCCGGCGCGCTGCAGGAACTGGGCGGCAAGCAGGGCCACGCCGAGTCGGTGATGCACTTCGAGATCGACCGCGCCGCCGATGCCGCCGAGCAGGAGCAGCTGAAGGCGCAGGTCGAGTCGGCGCTGGAAGACGTGCGCGCCGCGGTCGCTGACTGGAGCGCGATGCGCGAGCAGGCGCTGGCGGTCGCCGCCGAGCTGCCGCAGCGCAAGACCCCGCTGGACGAGGCTTCGGCGAAGGAGGCGGCGGCGTTCATGCGCTGGCTGGCGGAGGACAACTTCACCTTCCTCGGCTACCGCGAATACGAGGTGGTCGATGCCGACGGCGACCGCGTGCTGCGTTCGCGCGGGGCTTCGGGCCTGGGCATCCTGCGCAAGACCGACAGCGCGCTGGCCCCGCGTTCGCTGCGCACCCTGGCCGCCAGCGAGCTGCCGCAGTCCGGCGCCACCGACGCGATCATCCTGACCAAGACCAATGCGCGTTCGCACGTGCATCGCCCCGGCTACATGGATTACATCGGCGTGCTGCAGTTCGGGCCGGACGGCCGTGCCGTCGCCGAGCAGCGCTTCCTGGGCCTGTTCACTTCCAGCGCGTACATGGCGCGGCCGCAGGACGTGCCGCTGGTGCGGCACAAGGTCGAGGCGGTGCTGGCGCGTTCGGGCCTCAAGCGCGATTCGTACTCCGGCAAGTCGCTGCGCCACATCCTGGAAACGCTGCCGCGCGAGGAGCTGCTGCAGGGCACCGAGGACGAACTGTTCAACACCTCGATGGGCATCCTCGAACTGCGCCAGCGTGCGCGGACGCGGCTGTTCGTGCGCCGCGACCGTTACGGGCGGTTCTTCACCTGCATGGTGTTCGTGCCGCGCGACCGCTTCAACACCTCGGTGCGCGAGCGCATCGAGGCACTGCTGGGCGCGGCGCTGCACGCCGAGCAGAGCGATTCCTCGGTGCAGATGGGCGAAGCCACGCTGGCGCGGCTGACCATCGTGCTGCGGCCGAAGATCGGCGACCAGCCGTCCTACGACCTGGCCGAACTGGAGCAGGGCGTGGCCAGCATCGTGCGCAACTGGCACGACGAGGTGCGCGACGCGCTGGTGCGCCTGCGCGGCGAACACGAGGGCGTGGTGCTGGCCAACCGCTACGCCCGCGCGCTGCCGGCCGGCTACGTCGAGGACGTCAGCCCCGCGGTGGCCGCGGAAGACATCCACGAGTTGTCGCAGCTGAGCGGCGAGCACGGCATCCGCATGTCGTTCTACCACCCGCCGCAGAATCCCGAATCGCTGCGCTTCAAGGTGTATCGCAACGGCAGCGACATCTCGCTGTCCGAGGTGCTGCCGCAGCTGGAGAACCTCGGCCTGCGCGTGCTCACCGAACACGTCTACGAGATCCCCGGCGACACGCCGCTGTCGATCCAGGATTTCGACGTGCAGCCCACCGGCAAGCTCGCCTTCAGCGTGGAGCAGGTCGGCGCGCTGTTCGAGGAGGCGTTCGAGCATGTCTGGCGCGGCGCCGCGGAGAACGACGGCTTCAACCGGCTGGTGCTCGGCGCCAAGCTCAACTGGCGCCAGGTGGCGATGCTGCGCGGTTACAGCAAGTACCTGCTGCAGACCGGCGTGACCTTCTCGCAGGCATACATGGAGGAGACGCTCAACCGCTACCCGGCGATCGCCGGCTTGCTGGTGGAGCTTTTCCTGGCCAAGTTCGACCCGCGTCGCGAAGCGCTCTCGCCCGACGAGTTGAAGATCGCCGGGGCCACCCTGGCGGTGGAGATGCGCACGCTGATCCCGGCCAACGTGCAGGTCGCGCAGCCCGGCCTGATCGACGAGCTGGGCGCCGCGCTGGCGCGTCCGCGCGCCGAGCAGGTCAAGGCCGTGGAAGCCGCCATCGGCGTGCTGCTGGAGAACGTGGCCAGCCTCGACGAGGACCGCATCCTGCGCAGCTTCGTGGGACTGATCCGCGCCACCTTGCGCACCAGCTTCTTCCAGCAGTGGGACGGCGCCTGGCGCGACTACATCAGCTACAAGATCGACTCGCACCAGGTCGCCGAGCTGCCCAAGCCGGTGCCGTATCGCGAGATCTGGGTGTGCGCCCCGCGCGTGGAAGGCATCCACCTGCGCTTCGGCGCGGTCGCCCGTGGCGGCCTGCGCTGGTCCGACCGCCGCGAGGATTTCCGCACCGAGGTGCTGGGCCTGGTCAAGGCGCAGATGGTGAAGAACACGGTGATCGTGCCGGTCGGCTCCAAGGGCGGCTTCTTCGTCAAGAAGTCCCCCGACGGCGACCGCGACGCGGTGCTGGCCGAGGGCATCGCCTGCTACAAGCTCTTCATCAACGGCCTGCTCGACATCACCGACAACCTGGTCGAGGGCAAGGTGGTGCATCCGCACGACGTGGTGCGCCACGACGCGGACGACCCCTACCTGGTGGTCGCCGCCGACAAGGGCACGGCCAAGTTCTCCGACATCGCCAACGCCATCTCGATCGAACACGACTACTGGCTGGGCGATGCGTTCGCCTCCGGCGGCTCGCACGGCTACGACCACAAGGGCATGGGCATTACCGCCCGCGGCGCATGGGAGTCGGTCAAGCGCCACTTCCGTGCGCTCGGCCGCGACTGCCAGAACGAGGACTTCACCTGCGTGGGCATCGGCGACATGTCCGGCGACGTGTTCGGCAACGGCATGATGCTGTCCGAGCACATCCGGCTGGTAGCCGCGTTCGACCACCGCCACGTGTTTCTCGACCCGAATCCGGACGCGGCGCGTTCGTTCGTCGAGCGCAAGCGCATGTTCGACGTGCCGCGTTCGAGCTGGGACGACTACGACAAGTCGCTGATCTCCGCCGGCGGCGGCGTCTACCCGCGCAGCGCCAAGTCGATTCCGATCTCGCCCGAGGCGCGCGTCGCGCTGGGCCTCAAGCCCGATGTCGAGCATCTGGCGCCGAACGAGCTGCTCAGCGCGGTGCTCAAGGCGCCGGTCGACCTGCTGTGGAACGGCGGCATTGGCACCTACATCAAGGCCTCCAGCGAAACCCATGCCGACGTGCGCGATCGCGCCAACAACGGCCTGCGCATCGACGGTGCCGAGGTGCGCGCGAAGATCATCGGCGAGGGCGGCAACCTGGGCATGACCCAGAAGGGCCGCATCGAGGCGGCGCAGAAGGGCGTGCTGCTCAACACCGACTTCATCGACAACTCCGCTGGCGTGGACACCTCCGACCACGAGGTCAACATCAAGATCCTGCTCAACGACGCCGTCAAACGCGGCGAGCTGAGTTTCGATGCGCGCAACGCGCAACTGGCGGCGATGACCGACGAGGTGGCCGAGCTGGTGCTGTGGGACAACTACCGACAGAACCAGGCGATCACCCTGATGGAGCACCAGTCGATCGGCCGCATCGGTTCGATGGCGCACTTCATCAAGACGCTGGAAACCGAAGGCACGCTGGATCGCCAGGTGGAGAACCTGCCGTCGGAGGCCGAACTGGCCGAGCGCAAGAGTCGCGGCCTGGGCCTGACCCGGCCGGAGCTCGCCGTGCTGCTGTCCTACGACAAGATGCGCCTGTTCCAGCAACTGCTGGACTCCGACGTGCCGGAAGACCCGTACCTGTCCAAGGAGCTGGTGCGCTACTTCCCCGCGCCGCTGCACGAGAAGTACGCCGCGCACATGCAACGCCATCGGCTGAAGCGCGAGATCATCGCCACCGCGGTGACCAACTCCACCATCAACCGCATGGGCGCCACCTTCATGATGCGCATGCAGGAGGACACCGGCAAAGGCCCGGAGGCGATCGCCAAGGCGTACACGGCGGCGCGCGAGATCCTCGATGCGCGGCAGTTGTGGGCGCAGGTCGAGGCGCTGGACAGCAAGGTGGCCGAGGACACCCAGGTCGACGCGGTCAAGCAGATCTGGTCGCTGCTGCGCCACATGACCCGCTGGCTGCTCAACCGCCCCGGCGGTTCGCTCGACATCGCCGAGAACGTGGCGCGTTACCAGGCGGGCGTATCCGCCTTGCGCGCGGCGCTGCCCGAGGTGCTCACGGACACCGGCAAGGGCGATTTCGCCTGCACCCAGGAGAAATGGGAAGGCCTGGGCATGCCGGCCGAGCTCAGCCAGCGGCTGGCCCGCATGCCGGACCTGCGTGCCGCACTGGACATGGTCGAAGTCGTGCAGCAGAGCGGCCAGCCGATGGAGAAGGTGGCGCGGGTGTTCTTCGAACTGGGCGAGGTGCTGGATCTGGAGTGGTTGCGCGGTCAGGTCGAGGCCTTGCCGGTCGAGGGCCACTGGCATGCGCAGGCCCGCGGCTCGCTGCTGGACGAACTGGGCCATCAGCATCGCGCGTTGGCGCTGCAGGTGCTCGGCATGGCCGGCGCCACCGGCGATCTCTCGCCGGTGCAGGCCTGGCTGCAACGCGACGACGCCACCTTGCAGCACACCCGCAACATGCTGGCGGAAATCCTTACCCAGAACGCCGACTACCCGATTGCCTCGGTCGCCGTCCGCCGCCTGGCGCAGCTGGCGCAGGTGCCGGTGGGCTGAGGGCAGGGAATAGGGAATAGGGAATAGGGAATAGGGAATGGCAAAAGCAGTAGCGCGTACGCTTGATCTGATGCGCATGTTGCCGGGATGATCGGAAGGGCAAGCTTGCCTGCTCTTCCTATTCCCTATTCTCGATTCCCTATTCCCGGCCTCCCATGCTTATAGCCTTCGTCGCCAGTGACGTCAGCGTTGCCCAGCAGGCGCGGCGCAAGCTGGTGGAGCGTTATGGTGACGTGCCGCCGGAGCAGGCCGAGCTGATCGTGGCGCTGGGCGGCGATGGCTTCATGCTGCGCACCTTGCATCTGCACCGTGCGCTGGACGTGCCGGTGTATGGCATGAAGCTGGGGCGGGTCGGCTTCCTGATGAACAAGCACAAGCTCGACGGGCTGCCCGAGCGGGTGGCGCGCGCGCATGCCGCCGAGCTGCATCCGCTGGAGATGCTGGTCACCGACGCGGACGGCACCCGCCATCAGGCGCAGGCGTTCAACGAGGTGTCGCTGCTGCGCCAGAGCAACCAGGCCGCGCACCTGGAAGTGAAGCTCAACGAGACGGTGAAGCTGCCCAACCTGGTCTGCGACGGCATCATGGTCGCCACGCCGGCGGGCTCCACTGCCTACAACCTGTCCGCGCACGGGCCGATCCTTCCGCTGGACGCGAACGTGCTCGCGCTCACCCCGATCAGCCCGTTCCGCCCGCGCCGCTGGCGCGGCGCGATCCTGCCGCATCGCACCCAGGTCACCCTGCGCATTCTCGATCCGGGCAAGCGCCCGGTCAGCGCCACCGCCGATTTCCATGAAGTGCGCGACGTGCGCGAGGTGATCGTGCGCCAGGCCGAAGGACGCGGTGTGCGCCTGCTGTTCGACCCGGAACACAACCTGGAGCAGCGCATCCTGGACGAGCAGTTCGCCGCCGAATGAGGAAGAGCGAGGAGTGAGTGGAGAGGAGTGAGGAGTGAGAGAAAGCCGAGGCATGCGCTTTTGCCTTCTCTCACTTCCCACTCCTCTTCCCTTACTCTCAGCCGTTTGCAGTAGATTCGCGGCATGAGCCAGCCAACCGTCCACGATCCCGCATCCACCACCGACAACCGCCTCGTCGTCGCCATCTCCTCGCGCGCGCTGTTCGACCTCGGCGACAGCCACGCGCTGTTCGAACGCGACGGCCTCGACGCCTACCGCAGCTTCCAGATCGAGCACGAGAACGAGATACTGCAGCCGGGCGTGGCCTTCCCGCTGGTGCAGAAGCTGCTCGGGCTGAACAGGCTGGCCGGTGACGTGCCGCCGGTCGAGGTGATCCTGCTCTCGCGCAACTCGGGCGACACCGGCCTGCGCATCTTCAACGCGATCCAGCATTACGGACTCGAAATCAGCCGCGCGGCGTTCACCAGTGGCGCACCCACCTCCGATTACATCGCACCGTTCAAGGCCGACCTGTTTCTCTCCGCCAACGCCGAGGACGTCGGCCGTGCACTCGCCGCCGGCGTGGCCGCAGCCACCATCCTGCCCAGCGTTGCGCCGCCGCGCATGAGCGAACAGTTGCGCATCGCCTTCGACGGCGACGCCGTGATCTTCGGTGATGAGGGCGAGCGTGTCTCCCGCGAAGAGGGTCTGGAGGCGTTCCATCGCAGCGAGACCGAACACGCCACCGAGCCGTTGTCGGTGGGCCCGTTCCGCGGCTTCCTCACCGCCTTGCATCATTTGCAGACCGCTTTCCCGGCCGAAGACTCGCCGATCCGCACCGCACTCGTCACCGCCCGCTCAGCCCCAGCACACAAGCGCGTCATCCTCACCCTGCGCAAGTGGGGCGTGCGCATCGACGAGGCGCTGTTCCTCGGTGGCCGCGACAAGGGCCCGTTCCTCGACGCCTTCGGTGCAGACATCTTTTTCGACGATTCCCCCGCCAACGTCGAATCGGCGCGCCAGCACGTGGCGACGGGGCACGTGCCACACGGGGTGAGCAACCGCTGAGGCCTGCGCCGGCGCGGGCGGTCAGACCATCCGTATCCGCTTCCACCAACGCGTCACCTGTTCCTCGCGCACGAAGGTGAACAACCCGGCGCCGAGGATGATCGCGATGCCGATCGCCATCGGCCAGTCCAGTCGATCGCCGAACACCACGTAGCCGAGCAGCACGGCCCACAGCATCTGGCTGTACTGGGTGGGCGCGACGTGGTTGGCCGGTGCCTTCTGCGTGGCCAGCATCAGCAGCACGGAGCCGAGCGCGGCGAGCAGGCCGTAGCCCAGCAGCAGTCCCCACTGAGCCAGATCCGGCCAGCGGAAATCGGCCAGCATCAGCAGGCCGGCCACCAGCATCGAGCCGATGATGCCGGCACCATACAGGGTGATGCGTTGCTCGTGCGGGCCGGCCATGCGCAGCGCGATCATCGAGACGGCGCCGGAAAGCCCGCACACGATCGCCGCCAGATGCCCGATGCCCAGCACGCGGAAGCCCGGCCGCAGCACCACCAGCACGCCGACGAAACCGGCCACCACCGCCGACCAGCGGCGCCAGCCCACGGCTTCCTTCAGCACCAGCACCGACAGGATGGTGACGAAGATCGGCAGCAGGAAGATCAGCGCAAACGCCTCGGCCATCGGCAGCGCAGTGAACGCCACCACCGCCGCGATGCTGCCCACCGCACTGGCGAGCGCGCGCACCAGCCACAGCCCTTGGCGCTGCGCCCGGACCACGGCGTGCCAACGGTCATCGGCGCCCTTGATGAAGGGCAACGCGGTCAGGCCCAGCGCGGCGCCGAAGAACACCGCCTCGTAGGCGGGCAGCGAACCGCGCAGCAGTTTCACGAAGGCGTCGCTCAAGGCAAAAGCGGCAAAGGCCATGAACCCGAGTAATACACCTCTGAACATTTGGAATCCGATGAGGGCACTCGATGGCCAACAAGTGACGCCAGGGCCTGTTTCGAGGTGATTCCGGAATACCGGAGCGAGTTGCACACGCTACAATAGCCGCTTTACGTACCCATTCCGGAGCTTCCATGGCTGTCCGTCTGAATCCGCTCGACCTGTACGACGTCCGCGCGCTGCTCAGCGACGAGGAGCGCATGGTACAGGACTCTGTCGGCCGCTTCGTCGACGAGCGCGTGTTGCCGATCATCGGCGACTGCTTCGACCAGGCGCGCTTCCCGAAGGAGCTGATCCCGGAGATCGCCGGCCTCGGCCTGCTTGGCGCCACGATCCCCGAGCAGTACGGCGGCGGTGGCATGAGCGGCGTCAGCTACGGCCTGATCTGCCAGGAGCTGGAGCGCGGCGATTCGGGCCTGCGCAGCTTCGCCTCGGTGCAGAGCTCGCTGTGCATGTACCCGATCTTCGCCTACGGCAGCGAGGAGCAGAAGCAGCACTATCTGCCGCGAATGTCCGCCGGCGAGGTGATCGGCTGCTTCGGCCTGACCGAGCCGCATGGCGGTTCCGATCCGGCCAACATGAAGACCAACGCGAAGAAGGATGGCGGCGACTGGGTCATCAACGGCGCCAAGATGTGGATCACCAACGGCAACCTGGCGCACATCGCGATCGTGTGGGCGCAGACCGAGGACGGCATCCAGGGCTTCGTGGTGCCGACCGACACGGCCGGCTTCAAGGCGCAGGAAATCCACAAGAAGATGAGCCTGCGCGCCTCGGTCACCAGCGCGCTGTTCTTCGACAACGTGCGTGTGCCGGACAGCGCGCGCCTGCCCAACGTGAAGGGTCTGAAGGGCCCGCTGGGCTGTCTCACCCAGGCGCGCTACGGCATCACCTGGGGTCCGATCGGCGCGGCGCAGGCGTGCCTGAAGGAAGTGCTGGACTACACCGCCGAGCGCATGCTGTTCGGCAAGCCGCTCGCCGCCAACCAGGCGATCCAGCTGAAGATGGCCGACATGGCCCGGCGCATCACCACCGCGCAACTGCTGTCGCTGCAGCTCGGTCGCCTCAAGGACGCCGGCAAGATGCAACCGACCCAGGTCTCGCTGGCCAAGTGGAACAACTGCCGCATGGCGATCGACATCGCGCGCCAGTGCCGCGACATCCTCGGCGGAGCCGGCATCACCACCGAGCATTCGGCGATCCGCCACGCGCTCAACCTCGAATCGGTGATCACCTACGAAGGCACGGAGACCGTGCACGAACTGGTGGTCGGCCGCGAACTGACCGGCATCAACGCGTTCTGACCTGACTGCTCCTTCTCCCCTTGGGAGAAGGTGGCGCGTAGCGACGGATGAGGGTTCGGGCGGAGCGTGCCGTTGCATGCTTCGTGTCGGACCTTCACCCCAACCCTCTCCGCAGGGAGAGGGGGTGGAGGGGCCAAGCCCTTGCGTATTTCCGATATCCACATCGAAACCGATCGCCTGATTCTGCGCCCGCCGCGGATCGAGGATTTCGAGGGCTGGGCGACACTGATGGCCGACGCGGAGAATGCACGCCACATCGGCGGCCCGCAGCCACGGGCAGTGGCTTGGCGCGGGTTTCTGGCCATGGCCGGCGCATGGGCCATCCAGGGCTTCGGCATGTTTTCTGTGATCGAGAAAAGCAGCGGCCGCTGGATCGGACGCCTCGGACCGTGGCGTCCGGAGGGCTGGCCGGGCACTGAAGTGGGCTGGGGCTTGCTGCGCGATGCCTGGGGCAAGGGCTACGCGACGGAGGGTTCGGTGGCAGCGATCGACTGGGCGTTTTCCCAGTTGGGCTGGACCGAGGTGATCCACACCATTGCGCCGGACAACGCCGCCTCGCAAAGCGTCGCGCGTCGGCTCGGTTCGAGCCTGATCGGCCCCGGCCGCCTGCCGGAACCATTCCAGGATCTGCCGGTGGACATCTGGGGGCAGAGCCGCGAAGTGTGGGAACGCCGCCGCGCATGAGCCATATCTCGCCCGCACTGTACGCCACCCTGGCCGAGATCGTGCCGGACCTGCACGTGCAGTGCGTCGATCCGTGGTGCGTGATCGGCAGCACCGCGGCGCTGCTGCTCGGCGCCTCGGTCGACGCGGCCGACGTGGACGTGCTGACCTCGCGTGCCGATGCCGAAACCTTGATGAGCGTTTGGGCCGAATGGCGCGAGCCGTCGCCGGCATTGGCCGATGACCACCGCTTCCGTTCGCATTTCGCCCGCTTCCGTTTCCCCGGCGCGCCAGTCGAGGTGATGGGCGCGCTCGAGCTTCATGCCGATGACCGTTGGCAGCCAGTGCTGCCGGGGAAGCTCGTGCTGGTTGGCGTGAACGGTCTGGCCGTGCCGGTGCCGTCGGTCGAAGAGCAGATCCGGCTTTGTGAAAGCTTCGGACGCCCCAAGGACCTGCAGCGCGCCGCGCTGCTGAAACAACTGAGCGGGGAACGGCCATGATCACCATCTACGGCATGCGCGCCTCCGGCAACTGCTACAAGCTGCAGCTGCTGCTGGACCAGTTGGGCCGCGACTACCGCTGGGTCGACGTGGACAGTGCGCACGGCGAGACGCGCACGCCGGCCTACCTGGCGAAGAACCCGAACGGCAAGGTGCCGCTGCTGGAACTGGACGATGGCCGCCGGCTGGCCGAGTCCGACGCGATCCTCTGCTTTCTCGCCGAGGGCACCTCGTTCTGGCCCGACGACGCCTGGTTGCGCGCGCAGACGCTGCAGTGGCTGTTCTTCGAGCAGTACAGCCACGAGCCATGCATTGCGGTGGCCCGTTTCATCCGCGGCTGGCTGCCGGCCGACCACCTGCGCAAGGCCGAGCTGCCCGCGCTGTTGCAGAACGGCACGCAGGTACTTGGCGTGATGGATCAGCATCTGGCCGGGCGCGACTGGTTCGTCGGCGAACGCTATGGCGTCGCCGACATCGCGCTGTACGCGTACACCCACTGCGCCGGCGACGGCGGCTTCGAGCTGTCCGCGTTCCCGAATGTCCGCGCGTGGCTCGATCGCGTGCAGGCACAGCCCGGCCACACTCCGATGCGGCACTCACCGTTGTAGGAGCTCACTGGCGGGCGATGCCTTTGAAGAGCATCGCCCGCCAGCGGGCTTCTACCAGAACCTTCCTCCATCTCACCGACAACACGCCATGTCCATTCCGTTCAGCCTCAGTTCCCGCCACAAGGGCTTCAACCGCGCCGACGTGGTCGACCAGAACTTCATCGAGTTCGTGCAGTTGTGGAAAGGGGACGTGCGCACCGCACCGCGCGACGGCGAGGCGGTGCTGCCGGGCAGCGCGCTGGACGCGCGCGGCTTCCGCGAGCTGCTGGAATCGCAGCTGATCTCGCGTCACCTGGACCTGATGGCGCGCGTGCTGCGCGTGCAGAACAAGGTGTTCTACACGATCGGTTCGTCCGGCCATGAGGGCAACGCGATGGTGGCGCGGCTCACGCGGCACACTGATCCGGCCTTCCTGCACTACCGCTCCGGCGGCTTCATGGCCGAGCGCTTCCGCAAGATCCCGGGCATGGATCCGGTGATGGATTCGGCGCTGTCCTTCGCCGCCAGCAAGGACGACCCGGCTTCCGGCGGCCGCCACAAGGTATGGGGTTCCAAGCCGCTGTGGGTGCTGCCGCAGACCTCGACGATCGCCTCGCACCTGCCCAAGGCGCTGGGCACCGCGGTGGCGATCGAGCAGGCGCGGCGCATCGGCCACACGCTGCCGATTCCCGAGGACAGCATCGCGATCTGCTCGTTCGGCGACGCCTCCAGCAACCACGCCACCGCACAGACCGCGTTCAACACCGCGGCGTGGACGGCGTACCAGAAGCTGCCCGCGCCGGTGCTGTTCGTGTGCGAGGACAACGGCATCGGCATCTCGGTGAAGACGCCGACCGGCTGGGTCGCGGCCAACTACCAGCACCGCGCCAACCTCGATTACTTCTTTGCCGACGGCCTGGATCTCGCCGAGGGCTACGCCCAGGTGCAGCGCGCGGTGGAGCATTGCCGTAGCACGCGCCGGCCCACTTTCCTGCACCTCAAGACCACCCGCGTGATGGGCCACGCCGGCACCGACTTCGAGATCGAGTGGCGCAGCATCGAGGAGCTGTTCGCGGTCGAGTGCTCCGATCCGCTGCTGCGTTCGGCCGACATCGCGCTGGCGTCCGGCCTGTACTCGAAGGACGCGCTGCTGGGCCTGTACGAGGCCACCCGCCAGCGCTGCTTCGCCGCCGCCGAGGATGCGGATTCGCGCCCGCGACTGACCTCGCTGGAGGACGTGATGGCCCCGCTGGCGCCGTACACGCCGGCCGCGGTGAAGGCCGAGGCCACGCGTGCCGACTACGCGGACAAGCGCCTGGCCGTGTTCGGCGGCGAGGCGAAGCTGCCGGAGAAACTGCCGCCGCGGCACCTGGCGATCCAGATCGGCCAGGCCCTGCACGACCTGCTGGCGAAGTACCCGGAGGCGCTGCTGTTCGGCGAGGACGTGGCGCAGAAGGGCGGCGTGTACACCGTCACCAAGGGGCTCAACAAGACCTTCAAGGGCAGCCGCGTGTTCAACACGCTGCTGGACGAGACGATGATCCTGGGCCTGGCCCAGGGCTACGCCAACATGGGCATGCTGCCGCTGCCGGAGATCCAGTACCTGGCGTACTTCCACAACGCCTGCGACCAGATCCGCGGCGAGGCGGCGTCGCTGCAGTTCTTCTCCAACGGCCAGTACCGCAACCCGCTGGTGATGCGCGTCGCCTCGCTGGGCTACCAGAAGGGCTTCGGCGGCCACTTCCACAACGACAACTCGATCACCGCGCTGCGCGACATCCCCGGCCTCGTCGTCGGCTGCCCCAGCCGCGGCGACGACGCGGCGATGATGCTGCGCACGCTGATGGCGCTGGCGAAGGTGGACGGCCGCGTGTGCGCCTTCCTCGAACCGATCGCGCTGTACATGACCAAGGACCTGTACGAGGCCGGCGACGGCCAGTGGCAGTTCGACTACCCGGCGCCGGACCAGGCGATGACGCTGGGCGAGGGCCGCATCTACAACGACGCGGCGAACGACCTGGTGGTGTTCACCTTCGGCAACGGCGTGCCGATGGCGCTGCGCGCCGCGCGCACGATCGAAAGGGAACTGGGCTGGCAGGTGCGCGTGGTCGACCTGCGCTGGCTGGCGCCGCTCAACGACGCCTTCATCGCGGCGCAGGCGAAGAGCGCCAAACGCATCCTGGTGCTGGACGAGGGCCGCAAGAGCGCCGGCGTGGGCGAGGGCGTGATCACCGCGATCGTCGAGGGCGGTTGCGGTTCCACGCCGCTGAAGCGCGTGGTCGGCGCCGACACCTTCACCCCGTTGGCCGGGGCGGCACTACTGGTGCTGCCGGGCGAGGCCGACGTGGTGGCGGCGGCGCATTCACTCGCCGGCTGACCGGCGACGCCCCGCCTCAGCGGTCCTCGCGCCGCGTCTCCACCACGCGCAGGCGTTTCTCGCTGGATGTGCGCGCGGACCGGTGCCGGGGCTCGTCCAGGCACACCTGGTTGCGGCCGCGCAGCTTGGCCCGATACATCGCCTGGTCGGCGCGGTCGATCAGCGATTCGAGAGTGTCGCCACGCAGGCGCATGGCCACGCCGATGCTGACGCTGAGCAGTTGCTCTTCGTCGCGCACCGGGATTTCCAGCCGGTGCACGCGACGGCACAGGCGCGTCGCCACCTGCACCGCTTCCTGCGCGTCGATGCCCTCGAGCATGGCCACGAACTCCTCGCCGCCGTGGCGTCCGAACAGGTCGCCCGGGCGCAGCTCGGCGCTGAGCGTGGTGGCTACGGCCACCAGCGCGCGGTCGCCGGTGTTGTGGCCGTGGTGGTCGTTGAGCTGCTTGAAGTGGTCCAGGTCGAGGAACAGCACGGCGATCGACGGCGCCTGGCTGCTGGCCAGCATGGCGTCGGCGCGCTCGGCCCAGGCGCGGCGGTTGAGCAGGCGGGTGAGCGGGTCGTGGTCGGCCAGCACCTGCACCACGTCGCGGTCCTGGCGCAGCTGCAGCGCGCGATCGGCCAGGCCCAGCGACAGCACCATCGCCTCGAAGGCGCCGCCGGCGAGACTGAGGTCGTTGAGCCAGTCGACGTGGGGCAGGGCGCCGTTGACCTGGGCGCTGGTCAGCGCGGTCAGCAGCAGCAACGGCGTCCAGCCGGCGAGGAAGAACCATGCCTGGCGCGAGCCGCGCAGCGCGGCGATCGTCCCGGCCACCAGCAGCAGCAGCGCGCCGATCATCAGCAACGGGTTGAGCAGGGCCTGCGCCATCGAGACCAGCAGCGGGATACCGCTGCAGCGCATCAGCACCAACTGGATCATGCCCACCGCCACGGCGATCACCGGCACCTGCAGCAGACGGGCGTGGCGGCGCAGGTCGCAGAACCGCATCATGAACAGCGAGGCGAACGTCACCGACAAGGCCACTGCTACCCCGCCGACCATGGTGCTGGAGTCGACCAGCCATTGCCAGCCCAGCGGATGGAATACGAAGCCCGTCTGCATGCCCTGGATCAGCGCGTAGCAGACGATGTAGCCGGCATACCAGGTGTAGGTGATGTCGCGCAGCATCAGCGAGAAGAACAACGCCATCACCACCATCGCCAGCATCACCGCGAAACAGGTACTGGCAAACACCAGCCACTGGGTATCGCGCTGCAGGTACTCGTCCCACGGCAAGATGCGGAAGCGGATCGGCGCGCTGACGGTCTGGCCCGGCTCCACGCGCAGCAGGATCGGCGTGGACGCGGACAGGTCGGCCGGCACGCGCCAGGCCAGCCGGCCGTGACCATGGTCGCCGGAACGGAAATCGGTCATCGCCAATTGATGCACGCGGCCGCGGTCGAACACGCTGATCGCGCCCATCGGCGCTGGATACACGGTGAGCACGCGATCCTCGTTGTTCCATGGCGGCTGCGCCGCGATCACCACCCAGCTGCCCAGCTCGTTGCGCGGAAAGCGTTGCAGCATGGACGGGTCGAAACTCTTCATGCGGCCGGCGTGGTAGGCGTCCATCACGCCCTGTGGCGTGTCACCGGCGACAACTTCCTGCCAGGCCCCATTCAGCGGCATGCCGTCGGCATGGGCTGCGCCGATCCCGAGCAGCAGCAAGCCGAGCCCCAGCATCCATGCGCGGATGCGTTGGCGGTGGCGTGCTGAAAATGTGACCGGCTTCTCCACTCGGCTTTCCCTGTTCTGCGCGACTTGCGGGGGAGCACGCGCGCAGGGCTTTTCTGTGGCCCGTGAGTCGATTTGTCCGTGGATACTGGCCTGCAGGGGTGCAAAGAAGGCCAACCTCCAACGCTGCACGATGTAAAGCCAGGATGTCAAGCACGGGTCATGCCATGTCGTGGCTTGCCGGGAGAGGCGGCCGGCGGCGGCGGGGAGGGCGGGGCGATGCTCTGATGGTCCAGGAGAACGGCCTGCAGGGACCAAAGCGGACGCTTTGGGTCACTCCCGACACCCGGGGCCGGCAAGGTGATTCCGGCAGCCCGGTCGTGGCTTCCCTGCCGACGGAGGAGTCTGAGCTTGCCGCGCTCAGCGCGGGCGACGCGCGCCCAGCAGCGCCAGCACGTCCTGTGCGCTGCGGATGCGTTCGCTGGCGCCGGGCAGGTCCAGGATCACCTTCAGCTTGTCCTGGCCATCCAGTTTGTAGACGCGCGGCTGGGTCTGGATCAGCTTGATGATGGCCAGCGGATCGACCTCCGGCTTCTCGCGGAACACGATGCGGCCGCCGTTGGCGCCGAAGTCGAGTTTGCGAATGCCCAGCGGCGTGGCCATCAGTTTCAGGCTGGCCACGGCGAACAACTGCTTCGTCGGTTCGGGCAGCAGGCCGAAGCGGTCGATCATCTCCACCTGCAAGTCGCGCAGGTCATCCTCGCTGCGGGCGCTGGCGATGCGCTTGTACAGGGTCAGGCGCGTGTGCACGTCGCCGAGGTAATCGTCGGGAATCAGCGCGGGCAGGTGCAGTTCGACCTCGGTCTCGTGCTCGGAACTGAGATCGAAGTCCGGCACCTTGCCCGACTTCAGCGCGCGTACCGCGCGATCGAGCAGTTCGGTGTACAGGCCGAAACCGATTTCCTGGATCTGGCCGGACTGCTCGTCGCCGAGCAGCTCGCCGGCGCCGCGGATCTCCAGGTCGTGCGTGGCCAGGGTGAAGCCGGCGCCGAGTTCTTCCAGCGAGGCGAGGGCCTCCAGCCGTTTCTGCGCATCGGCGGTGATCGACTTGCGGTCGGGCACCACCAGATAGGCATAGGCGCGATGGTGCGAGCGACCGACGCGGCCGCGCAGCTGGTGCAGCTGGGCCAGGCCGAAGCGGTCGGCGCGGTCGATGATGATGGTGTTGGCGGTGGGGATGTCGATGCCGGTTTCGATGATGGTGGTGCACACCAGCACGTTGAAGCGCTGCCGGTGGAAGTCCGCCATCACCTGTTCCAGCTCGCGCTCGGGCATCTGGCCGTGGGCGATGCGGATGCGCGCGTCCGGCACCAGTTCTTCGAGTTCGCGCACGGTGCGCTCGATGCTCTGCACCTCGTTGTGCAGGAAGTACACCTGGCCGCCGCGCGACAGCTCGCGCTGCAGCGCCTCGCGGATCGTCGCCGGGTCCCACGCAGAGATGAAGGTGCGCACGGCGCTGCGGTGCGCCGGCGGGGTGGCGATCAGCGACAGATCGCGCAAACCGGCCATCGCCATGTTCAGCGTGCGCGGGATCGGCGTGGCGGTCATCGTCAGCAGATCCACCTCGGCACGCAGCTTCTTCAGCTGTTCCTTCTGGCGCACGCCGAAACGTTGCTCCTCGTCGACGATGACCAGGCCAAGGTTCTTGAACTTGATGTCCGACTGCAGCAGCTTGTGCGTGCCCACGATCACGTCGATCTGGCCGTCGGCCAGGCGCTTCAGCGCCTCGTTCACTTCCCTGGTCGACTTGAAGCGCGACAGCACATCCACGCGCACCGGCCAGTCGGCGAAGCGGTCGGCGAAGTTGCGGTAGTGCTGCTGGGCGAGCAGGGTGGTCGGCACCAGCACGGCGACCTGCTTGCCGGCGGTGGCGGTGGCGAAGGCGGCGCGCAGCGCGACCTCGGTCTTGCCGAAGCCGACGTCGCCGCAGATCACCCGGTCCATCGCGCGCGGCGCGGCGAGATCGTCCAGCACCGCCTCGATCGCGCTTTCCTGGTCGGGAGTTTCTTCGAACGGGAAGCTGGAGCCGAATTCCTCCACCAGCTGACGGTCGATCGGCAACGACTCGCCGCCGCGCGCCTGTCGCTGCGCGTAGATCGCCAGCAGCTCGGCGGCGACGTCGCGCACCTTCTCCGCCGCCTTGCGGCGCGCGCGCTCCCACGCGTCGCCGCCCAGCGAGTGCAGCGGCGCCAGCTCCGGCGCGGTGCCGGAGTAGCGGCTGACCAGGCCGAGCTGCGAGACCGGTACGTACAATTTGTCGCCCTTGGCGTATTCGATGGTGAGGAACTCGCCGGCCATGCCGCCGACGTCCATCGACAGCAGCCCCTGGTAGCGGCCCACGCCGTGATCCACGTGCACGATCGGCGCGCCGACGGTGAGTTCGGTGAGATCGCGGATGATCGTGTCGGGATCGCGCGCCGTGCCACGCCGGCGTTTGCGCTCGCGCTCGTTGCGCACGCGCTCGCCGTAAAGCTCGCGCTCGGTGAGCACAGTCAACACCGGTTTGGTCAGTGCAAAGCCCTGCTCAAGCGGTGCGATGGTGATGGCGAAGCGCGGGAGGTTTTGTTCGTCATTCCGGCTTTCACCGGGATGACGAGCGAGAAAGTCCGACCAGTCATCGACGTGCTCGGGTTTCAGCCCCGCGCTTGCCAGCGTATCGACCAGCGCCTCGCGCCGTCCCGCCGAATCCGCCGCGATCAGCACGCGACCCGGGTAGCCGGCGAGGAAATGCCGCAGCGAGGTGGCCGGCTCCTCGCCCTTGCGATTCAACGGCAGCTCCGGCGCCGGCTGGGTGCCGGTGTCGATGGCGTGCTCGTGGCCGGGCTCGACCACGTCCACGCGCAGGCGCTTGTTGAGCTGCTCGCGCAACTTGTCCGGCGGCAGGTACAGCTCGGCTGGCGGCAGTACCGGGCGCTCGATGTCATGCGCGCGCTGGTCGTAGCGCTCCAGTGTCTGTGCCCAGAACTGGTCGGCGGCTTCCCCGGCGCCTTCGCCGAGCACGAACAGCGCGTCGTCGGCGAGGTAGTCGAACAGCGTGGAGGTCTGCCGGAAGAACAAGGGCAGGTAGTACTCGATGCCCCCGGGCGTGACGCCCTCCTTCATGTCCTGGTACAGCGGGCAGCGGCGCACGTCGATCGGGAAGCGCTCGCGCAGATTGGAGCGGAACTCCTTCGCCGCTTCCTCGGTGAGCGGAAACTCGCGGGCGGGCAACAACTCGACGCGTTCCACCTGCTGCTGCGAGCGCTGCGTCTCGGGATCGAAGCTGCGGATCGAGTCGACCTCGTCGTCGAACAACTCGATGCGGTACGGCTCGGCGGTGCCCATCGGAAAGATGTCCAGCAACGCGCCGCGCACCGCGAAGTCGCCAGGCTCGGCCACCTGCGGCACGTGGCGGTAACCGGACGCTTCCAGTCGGCGCTGCTCGGCGGCCAGGTCGAGCTGCTGACCCTTCGACATCACCAGGCCGGAGCCGGTGATGTGGATACGCGGCGCGATCCGCTGCATCAGCGTGGCCACCGGCACCACCAGCACGCCGCGCTTGACGCCAGGCAGGCGATACAGCGTGGCGATGCGTTGCGAGACGATCTCCGGATGCGGACTGAACGCGTCGTAGGGCAACGTCTCCCAGTCCGGGAACTGCAGCACCGGCAGATCATCGGCAAAGATGCCCAGCTCCGCTTCCAGCGCCTGTGCGCGCTGGGTGTCGCGCGCCACCACCACCAGCAGGCCTTCATGCGTGCGCGCCGCCTCGGCCAGCAGCAAGGCGCGTGCCGAGCCGTGCGGCGGCAACCAGTAGCGGCGCTGCCTGGGTGTGGTGGGGAGGGGAGGATGCTTGATCGGGCTGGGCATAGCCGACAAGTGTAACGCGGCGCTCCAGTCGGGCCGTGCGGGGCGGGCACCGCCCGCCGCTCCCGATCATGGCGCCGTGACGAGTTGTCCTACAGTTTCAAGGTGATCAGCATGGTGCCCGGTTCGTCGGGAATCGCGCGCTGGGTGAAGCCGAGCTCCTTGCACAGTTGCAGCATCGGCCGGTTTTCCTGCAGCACGTAGCCCCACAGTTCGTACAGGCCGCGGCGCCGGCAATCGTCGACCAGCCGCTGCATCAGCAGCGCGCCGAGGCCGATGCGGCTCCAGGCATGCTCCACCAGCACGGAGAACTCGGCCGTGTCGGTGGTATCGTCGACGTAGATGCGCCCCACGCCGCGCATCTCGGCCGGGTGGAGGGATTCGTCCATCAGCACGAAGGCGGTTTCGCGCGTCGGGTCGATCCGGCACAGTTGCTGCGCCATCGGCGTGGGCAGCTCGGACATCGCGTGCAGGAAGCGGCGACGGATCTCCTCCGGCGACAGGCGGGCGAAACAGCGCTGCATCGCCGCCACGTCACCCGGTTCGATCGCCCGCAGGGTGAGCTCCCGTTCGTCCTGCGTACGCACCTTCTCGCCGGCCGCCGGCGCGAGGGCCTTGCGGGCAAAGCGCAGGCTGCTTCGCGGTGGCAGCGAGGCATGCGGCGTGGGGGAGACGAAGTCGATCGCGGGAATCATGGGTGCTCCATACTTTTGCGTATTGTGTGCAATGCAGCATGATTATGCAACGGGCAACCGCCGACAGATCATGATGATGAGGTGAGCTTTGGCGTCACTTCCGGTCATTCATGTTGCGCCACAAGATGCGCCGCAGGACAAAGACAGCGCCTGCGCAACACCCCACAATGGATGCGGATTCCCCCGGCGGAGCAGCCTGCATGACCGACCAGCCACCCCACGGCATCACCGTGGCCCAATTGCAGCGGCTGTGCAGCCGCTGGCCCGGCGTAACGCGCGACATCAAGTGGGGCGACAACCTGGTGTTCAGCGTGGGCGACAAGATGTTCGCCATGACCCATGCCGATGGTCGCGAGGGCGGGCGCCTGGCGTTCAAGGTGGCGGACGAGCGATTCCTCGAACTCACCGACCTGCCCGGCATCATTCCGGCCCCGTACCTGGCGCGGATGCGCTGGGTGTCGGTCACCGAACCACGACGTTTCGCCACGGCGGAGCTGCAGGCGCTCATCCTCGACGCGTATACGCTGATCCGCGCCAGGCTCACGAAGAAACTGCAGTCCGGACTGGGCCCGCTGCCCGTGCTCAAGGCAGGCAAGCCATGAAGCAGCATCTCGGCGCACTTGCGCTGCTGGTCGCCGACTACGACGAGGCGATCGCCTGGTACACCCGCGCGCTCGGTTTCGAGCTGATCGAAGACACCGACATGGGCGGCGGCAAGCGCTGGGTGCTGCTGGCGCCGCCCGGTTCCGGCGAAACCCGCTTGCTGCTGGCCAAGGCGAAGGGTGACGAACAGACTTCCCGCATCGGCAACCAGACCGGCGGCCGCGTGTTCCTGCTGTTGCACACCGACGACTTCCAGCGCGACTGGCAGCGCATGCGCGCCGAAGGCGTGCACTTTCGCGAGGAGCCGCGGCATGAGGCCTACGGCACGGTGGCGGTGTTCGATGATCTGTACGGCAACGGCTGGGATCTGCTGGAACCGCGGCGTAACCCGCCGTAACCGCTCTCCGAGGCCACCCCCGTCCCTGCAGGAGCCCGCTGGCGGGCGATGCCTTGAAAGCCGGGATTCGGGAATTCGGGATTCGGGATTCGGGATTCGCAAAAGCAACTGCATCGCCCGCGAGCGGGCTCCTTATGTGTCGATTCTCCTCGGAGGTTGGGGGAGAATCGCCGACTGATCATCGGTGGGAACGGGGAGACGCCGTCGGGCTCCTCTGGCTTCGCGCCTGCGCCGTAGATTCGCGCCCCCGTTCCGTTTTATCTGCCGCAAGCTGCAACGGTATCTTAGGCCCGCCCCTGGCGTGAGCCTGCACGTGTAAGGATCGGCTTGGCGGATCTTCGATGGTCGGACACCTGAACCGAACGAGGATTGGCTGATGACAGAATCCATGGTTGGCATCGACGTGGCCAAGGCAACCTTTGACGTGGCCGCGCCGCTGGAACCGAAGGGCAAGTACCGCACCAAAGCGAAGTTGCCGAACACGCCCGCCGGCTTCACCTTGCTGAGCGACTGGCTGGATCGCCACGTGCCGGGAGCGGCGGTGTGCATGGAAGCGACGGGCGTGTATCACGAAGCATTGGCCACTTTCCTGGTCGAGCGCGGCGTGACCGTTTACGTGGCCAACCCGGCCCAGGTCGCCGCCTATGCCAAGAGCGAGTTGTCGAGGACCAAGACCGATCATGCCGATGCCAAGCTGATCGCCCGCTTTGCGATGGCGCAGTTGCAGGTGGGCACCACCTTGCGGCCGTGGGTGCCGCCCACGCCCGCCCAGCGCAAACTGCGCGCCCTGATCCACCGGCTGAACGATCTGGAGGGCATGCGCCAGATGGAACGCAACCGGCTGGACGTCAGCGATCAGGCGGTGCGCGGCTCCATCGCCGACGTGATGGAGACATTGGACGCCCAGATCGCAGAGCTGAAGAAGGAAATCGACAACCACATCGACTCGGATCCGGACTTACGCCGCGATGCCGGCCTGCTGACCTCCATTCCGGGGATTGGCGAGCTGACGGCAGCCTTCATGTTGGGCTGTGCGGGCGACCTGCGCCGGTTCGACGACCCGCGCAAGCTCGATGCCTTCGCCGGCATGAATCCCGCCATCCGCGAGTCGGGCAAGTGGGTCGGTCAAAGCCGCCTGTCCAAGCTCGGTCACGCCTTGTTGCGCGCCAAGCTCTACATGCCGGCGATGACGGCGATCCGCCACAACGTCGCCGTGCGCGCCTTGTTCGATCGACTGGTCGCTCGCGGCAAGCCACGCAAACTGGCGCTGGGTGCCGCCATGCGCAAGCTGCTCCACCTCGCTTGGGGGGTTATCCGCTCAGGTAAGAATTTCGACCCCAGCATCGCGCTTGCCTGACGGACGGCAAGACGGTATCTACCAGATCAAATCGTCCGGCACCTGGAACTGCTTGTAATACTCGTCGTCCGCA
>ERZ778017.1228-NODE-1228-length-26619-cov-174.463673_pt1 | contig 26619 bp, 27 predicted proteins | sample MGYA00375747_ERZ778017 | MGnify/ENA primary metagenome ERZ778017 (study PRJEB29350, sample SAMN05509838) | bioreactor metagenome | biome: bioreactor; material: wastewater | place: South Africa: University of Cape Town | collected 2014-03-17 ...
TGGGCCACCAGGGCCTGCGGCATGCCCAGCAGCAGCAGCCTTTGCCGGGCGGCCGTCGTCAGCGACTCGTCCTTGAGCGCACGCACCGCCAGGAACTCGCGCTGCGCCGCCACCCATTCGGGCAGCAGCAGGTCCGCCAGCGGCGCGCCGGCACCGATCACGTCGCCCGGCGCGCGCGCATAGACCCGCTCCACGAAGCCCGCTGAGCGCACCTGCACAATGCTCACATCCCGGTCATTAAGCAGGACGTTGCCCACGACGTCCACGTCGGAGCCGATGGCCCGTTGCACCACCACGGCCGTGCGCAGGCCCAGCGCCTGCACGGTCTGGGCGGAAATGCTGATGCCTGTGCTGCCCTGGGCGTCCTCGTCCGCGTACTTGGGCACCAGATCCATGTCCATAAAGGGGGACTTGCCAGGCTTGTCGAACTTCTGCGTCGGCGACATGGGGTCGTACCAGTACAGCACCTTGCGCTCGGCCGCCGCGGCGGCATGGGGTGCCGCGCTGTCGACGGCGTGCGTGCTGCTGGCGCGCCATTGGGCCAGGCCCCAGCCCGCAGCCACGCCCATGGCGATCAGCGTCAGGCCCGCGAGGGATTTCTTCAAAGAATTGTTCATGTTCGTGGGCTCCGTTCAATCGGCGATCAGGCTGTTCAGGCGCGCGGTCACGCCATCGCGCTGGGCTTGCAGGTCGATCAGGCGCAGGCGCGTCTCCAGCACCTGGGCGCGTGCGCCGAGCACGGCGCTCAGGTCGCCCTTGGCGGCCCGGTAGTTGCTCAGAGCAAGCTCCGCTCGCCCCTGCGCCAACTGCAGCCCGGTGGACTTGAGGCGCTCGATCTGGCTGTCCAGGGCCTGCAATTCGGCCGCGCTGTCGTCAAGCTCCTGCAAATGCCGCCGCGCCACGTCTTCCTGCTCGGCTTCCAGGCGCTCCAGCTCGCGCTGCTTGGCCTGGATCATCGGGGTCTGGCGTCGATCCTTTTGCCATGGCAGATCGAACGTCACCTGGAACGACACCATGTCGCCCCATCGTCGATCGCGCCGGCTGTAGGCGAGCTCCCAGGACCAGTCGCCACGCGATTCCGACTGCGCCTCGTGGGACTCTGCCCGTGCGATGCTTTGCATGGCCGGGTACAGCGCCAGCTCGGCGTGGCTGGAGAGCTCGGTGCGCAGTTGTGCCACGGGCCGCACCAAGGCGCCGGTGTCGCCCTGCAGCGCCTCGTCGGCGCGTGGCCCCACCCACCGCCGCAACATGGCACGTGCCTTGGCCCGGTCGCGCTGCAGGTCGTCGCGCCGGTCCGACAGCGCCAGCGCCTCCTGCTGTGCGGCCAGCAGGTCGCCCGCCTGGGCCGACCCGCCAGCCACCCGCGCGGGCAGGCTGTCTTGCAGGCGCTGGTTCTCGGCCAGCAGTTCGGCGAGCAGTTGATCGCGCTGTTCCACGGCCTGCGCGGCAATCCAGGCCAGGCCGAGCTCCTGCCGTATCTGCAGGCGCTGCAAAACCAGCGCCGCGCGTTCGCGTTCCACGCGCGCCTGGGCGCTGGCAACCTTGGCATCGCGCTTGGCCTGGTTCGGCACCTCCTGCATGAGGGCGAGGCGCTGCATGGTCATGGGCTCGCGCGTCAGGCTCCAGCGGTCCATGCCGCTGATGGGGAAGTTTTCGAGGCCAACGGAAAGCTTGGGGTCGGGCAGCGTGCCGGCGGCCTTCTGCGCGGACTCGACCGCATCGATCTGCAATCGCTGCGCGGAAACCCGCGGGCTTTGCTGTTCAGCGATTTCTCGTGCTTCGGCAAAGCTGAGCGCGTAGGTCCGGCTGGCGGCGAACATGCTGCCAGCCAGGGCAATGCTCAAGATGCTCAGTCGATGTATCCATGTGCGGCGCGGGATCGCACGCAATACGCCATGTCCAGGCGCGGGGCGACGCTCGCCGGGAGCGCCGGAGGAAGAAATAAGCATGATGGTCCTCGAAATTGATAGCCACGAAGTCACGTGTTCTGCCGTGCCAATGCACGGCCGGCACGACCTGGTGTGTCAATTGCGCAGGACTTGGAAAGTGAGATAGAGGGGGAGAGAGCCCGTTCGGTGGTCGAGCCACGCTGGGTCAGACCTGGCGCCGGTCGATGATTGCGGGTCGGGCACCACGGGAAGCAGGTAGGCAATCCAGACCGCATGGGCCGCCGCAATAGATGGAATGTCCAGTCCTTGCGGAGACGGCGCGGGCTTGCCGTCACCGCTGCAATGGGCACGGCACAACTGCGGAGACTCGTCGTCCATCGTCCCTGGCATGGCATGGCAGTCCGGCATGGCGGACATGCCGGTGGCTTCGTCCATGACCATGCCCGCCATCTGCATCGATGCCGCGTGCGTATCCGCATCCTGCTTGGGGCAGGCATACATCGCCAGCGCCATCTGCGAGAACAGCAAGGCTACGATGAGGCCGCCGACAATCCGGCGACCCCATTGCGTGACGATGCTTCGGATGGAAACCATGGTGGGATGTTCGCTGTGCTGGATGTGTGACAACTTGCCGCGGATCAGAGAGCCGTCCCAGGAAAGAAGTGCCACCATGGCTCATCTACCCGCGTGACAGCCCAGTCACCGCGCATGCGAGGTCACCGAGACCCTGGATTCATTTCACCGGAATCCAACTTGTCGGCGCGTTTCGATCTCGGCCACTCCGAGAACGCAAGCACGTACAGTGCGATCAGGTTGACCATGGGGACGATCATCAGCAGGCCGAGCCAGCCGGAAAAGCCCGCCTTGGCAAAGATCTTCCAAAACGGCAGCACGATCACCACCGCACCCAGCAGCATCATCAGCCAGTGGGCGCCAAACCACCACGCCATGTCGTTCATATACATTCCGTTCATCATGATCGATCTCCTTTCTTTGATTGTCTCGATGCGGGTTAGCCTCGTGCGCGCCGCAGCCGCAGCGCGTTGAAGATGACGGAGGCCGAGCTCAGGCTCATGGCCAGTGCTGCAATCAATGGAGACAGCAACCAGCCCGTGATGGGATAAAGCACGCCGGCGGCGATGGGCACGCCGATACCGTTGTAGATGAAGGCGAACAACAGGTTCTGCCGCATGTTGCGCACCGTGTCGATGGATATCTCGCGCGCGGCCGCGATGCCGCGCAGATCGCCCTTGACCAGGGTGACCTGGCCGCTGTTCATCGCCACGTCGGTGCCCGTTCCCATGGCCACGCCCACGTCGGCCCGGGCCAGCGCCGGCGCATCGTTGATGCCGTCGCCGGCCATCGCGACCACATGGCCCTCGCGCTGCAATTTCTCGACCAGGGCCAGCTTGTCGGCGGGCTTGACCTCGCCGTGCACCTCGTCGATGGCCAGCCGGGTGCCCACAGCCCTGGCCGTGGTGAGGCCATCGCCCGTGGCCATGACGATGCGCAGGCCGCTGGCGTGCAGGGTGTGGATGGCCTCGGGCGTGCTGGACTTGATGGGGTCGGTCACGGCCAGCAGGCCGGCCAGCTGGCCATCGACGGCCAGGTGCATGACGCTGGCCCCTTCGCCGCGCAGGCGCTCAGCATCGGTTTTCAGGGCGTCCACTTTGATGCCTTCCTGCTCCATGAGGGTAGTGTTGCCCAGCGCCAGGCGCCGGCCCTCCACAACGCCGCGCACGCCGATGCCGCTGCCCGACTCGAAGTCGACCGGCTTGGCCAGCGCCAGGCCCTGCTCGCGCGCTGCGCTGACGATGGCATCGGCCAGCGGATGCTCGCTGCCCTGGTCCAGGCTGGCCGCCAGGCGCAGCACCTCGTTCACGGTGTAGCCCGGGGCGGCGACGGCGGTGTCGAAGGCCGGCTTGCCTTCGGTCAGGGTGCCGGTCTTGTCCACGATCAGCGTATCCACCTCGCGCATTTTTTCAATGGCGCCAGCGTCGCGGAACAGAATCCCCTGCGTGGCCGCACGGCCGGTGGCGACCATCACGGACATCGGGGTGGCCAGGCCTAGCGCGCACGGGCAGGCGATGATCAGCACCGCCACGGCGTTGATCAGGCCAAACACCCAGCTCGGCTCGGGGCCGAAGAATCCCCAAACGAAGAAGGTCGCGATTGCGATCAGCACCACCACGACCACAAACTTGCCGGCCACCACGTCGGCCATGCGCTGCATCGGCGCCTTGGAGCGCTGGGCATTGGCCACCATCTGCACGATCTGCGACAGCATGGTGGCGGCGCCGACCTTCTCCGAGCGCATCACCAGTGCGCCGCTGGTGTTCATCGTGGCGCCAATCAGGCCGTCGCCGGCGCGCTTGGTCACCGGCACGGGCTCGCCGGTGAGCATGGATTCATCGACGGCACTGCTGCCCTCGGTCACCACGCCATCGACGGGCACTTTCTCGCCGGGCCGCACGCGCAGCAGGTCGCCGACGTGAACATGGTTCAAAGGCACGTCCTCCTCGCTGCCGTCGGCATTGATGCGGCGCGCCGTCTTGGGGGCCAGGCCCAGCAGAGCCTTGATGGCCGCCGAAGTCTGCGAGCGCGCCTTCAATTCGATGATCTGACCCAGCATGGTCAGCGAGATGATGACGACCGCCGCCTCGAAATAGACGGCGACGCGGCCGTGGGCGATGAACGAGTCTGGAAACACGCCGGGCGCGAGGGTGGCGACCACGCTGTAGACAAAGGCGGCGCCGGTGCCCAGGCCGATCAGCGTCCACATATTGGGGCTGCGGTTGACGATGGACTGCCAGCAGCGGACAAAGAATGGCCATCCCGTCCACAACACCACCGGCAGCGACAGCACCAGCTCGACCCAGGTCTGGGTCTTCATGTCGAACCAGCCGAGGCGGTGGCCGAACATCGCCAGGATGGTGACCACCACGGTCAGCGGCAGGGTCCACCAGAAGCGGCGCTGAAAATCGATCAGTTCGCTGTTGTCCTCCTCATCCAGCGGAATCACCGGTTCGAGCGACATGCCGCATTTCGGGCAATTGCCGGGATGATCCTGCTGCACTTCCGGGTGCATGGGGCAGGTGTAGATGGTCCCCGCCGGGACCTCCATGGGCGCCGCTGCAGAAGCTGCCGGGGTCTGTTCGCCAGCGGCATGGCCGTGGTGATGGTGGCCATGTGCCGCTTCGCCCTCGGGCACCAGGTGCATCTGGCACTTGGGGCAGCGACCCGGTTGCTTCTGCCGCACTTCTGAATGCATGGGGCAGACATAGAACATGTCGGAATGCGCTGCCTCAGAGGCCGTGGCGTTGACAGCTGCACGGAGAGCATCTGTTGCTGGAGCACCACCCAAGGCAGCCGAATCTCCCTTGCCGTGCTGATGTATGTGATTGCTCATGTCGATGTCCTTGTGGAGTTTGGCTCGACCCTTGACCTGTTCAGCATGGCAAGGTCGAGGCTGTTTTTATTGGACGAATCTGGCTTGTTCTACTTTTTGTATGCTTGCCCGGCGGCTGCACGCGACGGCTAAACCGTCAAGGCGTAACGCTGATGCCGTTGGGCGTCTTACCCACCGGAACGGTTTTCACGACCTGATCGTCTTTCACATCGAGCACAGAAACTGAATTGGGGCGCCCTAGATTGCCATCACCGACCTTTTTTCCCATCATGCTCAGAACGCTTGAGAACAAGTCAGGGTTTTGAAACATCAGGCGAAACGCCTGCTCCCTCGCAGCGTCGCGGCCTTCGCGCAGTTGTCCCATCGCATGGGTTACTTCCCCTACGGCTTCACGCTCCCGCTTGATGAACGGGTGGTTCTGCGCAAGCGGTTGGCGGTTCTTGCTAAGCGACTCGGCCAGCAAGGCAACGCCGCGCATCCATGGACTGAACGCTTCAGAGAGCAAATAACGGCTGGTGCGCATCGGATGGAGCCACTTGAGCATTTCGGCTGTCCAGGGCGTGGCCAGCGCTTGCGCCCAAGGACTGACGAATGCCCGGTAAAGTGCTTCGTTGACCGTCGAGACTTGTTTCACTCGCTCAAAAGCTTCCTGCGGGTAATCCGTTTTCAGGTCTTGCACCTGACGGGGTTCGAAGCGGATGCTGTAGCTGGGTTTATGGCAGTCCGGGTCACCCGACGGATTGTCGATCTTCATTTCATAGAGGCCCGGGGCCAGCGCTTCAATGTCAGCCAGGCTCTCCAGGATGGCCCGGTGCTCTAAACGAGCCACCCTGGCAGAGACAAAAATGCCGAGATGGCCGACATGCGGGTTTGTGAGGTAGACGATGCGCTGCCCGGCTTGCCTGAGATTCTCTGTGTCGCTGTAGACAGCGGGGATCCATCCAAGCGCCTGGTGCGGTGGCGTGATGTTGTCGCCGTAGGATGCAAAGATGACGATTGGATTCGTGATCCGCCTCAGGTCAGCAGTGCAACCCTGGCAAATCCGGAAAAGACCTTGTTCAATCTGATTGCCGATGAACAGGTTCTCAACGATCGCGAGAATCTCTTCTCGGCTCAGGAAATAAAAACCGTTCCACCAGCGTTCGAACTCCAGAAAGCGTTCCTGCTCGCTGTCAACGTTGGTGAAGAGTTGGGCGTACTTTTCCCAAACGGCCTTTTCGGGCTTGAGGTTTTCGAAATTCTGCACTAGCCAGGCCCCGTCGAAGCGGCCATTTCCCAGGTCGGCCGTCAGATGCGCCAACCAGCTGCCGCCAAGAAGCCCTCCGGAAAGACGCATCGGATTGACACCGGACTCACCGGCCCAATACGACAAGGGTGAGCCATTGAGCACCACCGGCCCGGCCAGACCGGCGCAGTCTGCGGACAGTAGCGTCACCGCCCACCCAGCCTGACAGTTGCCATAGAGCACAGGAGGCTTGCCAGGATGGCGTAGTGCGACCTCTTCGACGAAGCTCCGCAGCACATGCAACACGTCTGCCAGGGTCTGCCCCAGAGTCGGCTCCGGAAAGAAGATGACGAAATAAACCGGATGGCCTTCGCGCATGGCCATTCCAACTTCAGAGTCGCGCTTGAAACCGCCAATCCCAGGGCCATGGCCGGCGCGTGGATCGACGACGATGACCGGCGGTTTGTCAGGGTCGACGCAGTCGTCCCAGCAATGCTCGTCGATTTCGGTGATGCGCAGCAGTGCATAGTTGACTGGCCGCTCGAAGCGGCGCGCGTCCAGCAGCGTTTCGTGCTTGAAATCCAGAAGCGGCGGCAACCCGGCTCGCTCGTGCTCAAGCATGTTGTTCGCGCGCTGGCGAAGCGTGTCCCAGAAAAGTACCGTGCGTTCGAGGAAGTCCCGCTGGTAGTCGAAAAAGTCCAGCGCCGACAGAGCCTGAGTTGCCGGGGTCTGTTCGCCCGCGGCATGGCCGTGGTGATGCAGATGATGGTTCATGCCCATGTCTTTGTTGAGTTATCTCGATTCTTGACCTTGCCATCGTGGCAAGGTAAAGCCGTTTTCCTTGTGGACGCATCAAGCCCCGCACTGGTCCATGCCCCGATGGCTAGCGGGACAAAGACTGGCGGTACTGGACATTGATTTCATCGTGGCGGCGCCGTATCTCTGGCGGCCATTGCGCCTTGATCCATGACAGCACGGCCACGATCTCGTCGTCGCTCAGCACACCGCCGTAGATCGGCATGGCTGTGCGGTAGTCGGGCTGATTGATCAACTGGGCCAGCCCCTGCTTGGTGATGGCGAACAACTGCTCGTCCGGGTGGTGCCAGGTGTGGCCGCTCGCGTCGTGGGGCGGCGCCGGCAGCAGGCCATCGGGCCCACGATCACGCCAACTGGGCTGCCCCTCGCTCCTGGCGCCATGGCAGGCCGCACATTGTTGGGCATAGATGCGGGCGCCGACACGCAGCACCTGGGGATCATCGGGACGCAGGCTGTGCACCGGCGCCGCCGCCTGCCGATTGCTGACGCGCAGAGAAAAATAGCCCGCCCCTGCCACCAGCAGCAAGGCCAGCAATCCTACGGCCCCCAGGATCAGCGGTTTCAACGTCATCGCAACTTCCTTGATTTCATGCTGATGGTCACATTCTGGTCATCGGATGCGTCGCTCAAGGCTGGGCCCATGCGCCCCAGCGCGGAATGAAGCGTGGCACGTGGAGCGCATACTCCTGCCAGGCCTGTCCAAAACGGCGTGCACTCTCCTGCTCCTCGTTGTGCGCCAGGCGGGCATACATCACCACAAGCACCGGGAACATCAACAGCGTCAGCAAGGTCGGCCATTGCAGGAGAAAGCCGAACATGATCAGCACGAAGGCGATGTACTGCGGATGCCGCACCCGAGCGTAAACACCGGTGCGCGCCAGCCGCCCCTGCCGCTGGGCCTCGTAGAGCACGGGCCAAGCCGCAGCCAGCAGCCAGAAGCCGCCGCCAATGAACAGGTAGCTGAGAATGTGGAACGGCCCAAGGTGCGGATCACCGCCCCAGCCGAACAGCAGTTCCAGCAGGTGACCGGCGTTGTGGTTCAGCAGATCCACGCCCGGAAACTTCTGGCCCAGCCAGCCCGACAGGAAGTAGATGGTCAGCGGGAAGCCGTACATCTCCACGAACAGCGCCACGACGAAGGCCGTAAACGCTCCGAAACTGCGCCAGTCGCGCGCACTGGCCGGCTTGAAGAAGCTGAAGGCGAACATGACGAAGATCGCCACGTTGAGCACCACCAGGGTCCAGAGACCATACGACGATCCCGTGTGCTCCATGGCCTCAGTCCCTGTCGTAGTTTTGTCCAGTGCCCTGACCAGTGGCTCCGGAGCCACCACCGTGGCCGCCATGACCACCATGGCCCTTGTGCATGAAGACATGCATCAGCGGGCAGGCCAGCAGGAAGGCATAGGGCCACCATTGCGCCAGGTGGGCACGGTGTTCGGTCCATAGGAAGTACCCGGCGACGGCGCCGAACACGAGCAGGCCGATGGCATAGCGCGAGCGCCAGAACCCGCTGGTCTGCACATTCTGTGGATGGGATGCATGGTCATGGGTCATGAGGAGCTCCTCACTTTGCAGAGGGCTTGGAAGGAGTGGAAGCCGGTGGCGTGGACATTCGATCCATCATCATCTGCATCATCGACTCCATCATGTCCATGCGCCTTTCCATCATCTGTGGGTCGTGCTGCATGCCAGCCATACCGGCGGGCGGGTTGCCCGATGCCATCTGGCCGTGCATCGACTCCATCATGCGCATGCCGTCCTGCATGGTCTTCATGTGTTCGGCCATCAATGCCTGCCGCTCCTGGGGCGTCTTGGCGGCGGCCATCTTCTCGTGCATGGCTCGCATGCGTTGTTCCATCGCGGCCATCATGGCCGGGTTCATGGCCTGCGATAGCGGTGCTGCAGCCGGCGCCGGAGCTGCCGCCGCAGGGGCGGTCGTTTCCGCTGGATGGTGGTCCTTGTGCTCGTCGGAGCCTTGCGCCAGCACGCCCACGGAGGCGGCGGCGACACAGAGACCGATCAGAGCATGACGAATGTGAACCATGATGCTTCCTTCTTGCGGTGGAGGGGGTGACTAGGGCTGCCGCGTCCGGCGGCACGGCGCGGTTGTGACTCTGCTCAGCGCGCGGGTTGGATGTCGGTGACAACCATCTTTCCACCTTCCTGGACGACCATGAATTGCACCTTGTCGCCGGGCTTGAGCTTGATGAGCTGACCCTTGTCGCGAACGGTGAAGACCATGGTCATTCCGGGCATGTCCAGGTTCTTGATGTCTCCATGCTTGAGGGTGATCTTGCCGTTATCCGGATCGACCTTCTTGACCTCGCCATCGGTCATGGAGTCCGACGCAGGCGCCGCCACCTGACCTTGACTGGGGCTGACCTGGGCATGGCCCGCCATCGGCAGGGCAACGCCCATGGCCAGGGCGGAGATGGTGAGCAGACGTTGGATGGTGGTCACGATGATCTCTGAAGGAATAATCGATGGGGGTTCCAAAGGACTTGCAAGATCAGTTCAGCGAGCAACCTCGACTTGCCCGACCATGCCGGCTTCAAGGTGTCCCGGTTCGGTGCAAGCAAAATCGACCTTGCCCGGCTGGGTGAACTGCCACACCATCGTGCCGCGCTGGCCGGGCTTAAGGTTCACCTGGTTAGGCTCGCTGTGCACCATGCCGGGATTGGCGCGCATTTCCTTGGCGTGCTCCTTCAATTCGTCCAGCGAGCCGAGCACCATTTCGTGCCTGATCTTGCCGGCGTTGCGCACCATGAAGCGCACGGTCTCGCCCTCCTTCACATTGATGCTGGAGGGATCGAAGCGCATGTCGTCGTTCATCACCACGTCGATCGTGCGCGTGACCTTGGCGGGGTCGCCGGGCTGGCCGAACATGGCGCTGTGCTCCGACATGCTCATGTTGCCGTGCGAGGCGGGCATGTCGTGGCCACCAGCGTGCGTGCCAGCAGCCAGCGCAGCTAGCGGAAACGCCGCAGCGGCAAACAGGGAAATGACGATGCTTTTATTCATTCAAACGACTCCTTGGGAAAAATCAGAACCAGAAACTCAAGCCCGCCAACCAGCGCGTCTGGGTGGCACTGCCACCCGAGGCGCGCACGAAGTCTCCCGTGCGGCCAAAGCTGTGTTGCCATTCGACGCCGATGTAGGGTGCGATCTGGCGCGTGATTTCGTAGCGCAGGCGCAAACCCGCACTGGCGTTGGCAAGGCCGCTGCCGATAGCGTTGACAGGATCGCTCTTGCCGTAGAAATTCCATTCGGTGCGCGGCTGCAGAATCAGCTTTTGCGTGAGAAGCCAGTCATAGCTCCCTTCGAGCCGCAGCGCGGTGCGGCCGCCACTGCCCAGATAGGCCGTGGCATCGAGCTCAAACCAGTAGGGCGCGAGGCCCTGCACGCCAGCCGCAAGCCACTGGCGATCCTTGCCTGTGCTGTGGTCGAAGCGCACGCCGAGCTGACTGTCCCAGAAGGCGGCGATGGCGTGGCCCCAGAGCAGTTCGGTGCGCGAATCCTGTAGCTTGCCCTGTGCGACGTCGCCCTCGGCCTTGATGACCAGGTGATTGAAGTCGCGGCCGATGCGCGCTTGCAGGTCATACGTCGTGGCGTTATCGCCGTGGCGTGCCCATGCGCGCTCCAGACGGTTGACCCTCAGGTTCGCAAAGCTCATCTGGTCGCCCAGTTGCAGGCGCGGCACGCCCGTGAACGAATACTTGCCGCTGCCGCGCTCGAAGCCGTCGGAATAGCCGTTGGGGTCGCGCGCATCGGCGGGCGGGCTGCCGCCTTGCATTTGCATGGCACCGTGGCCCATGCCAGCCATCGCGCCGCCGGACGCCGGCGCCGCGCCGTGCTCCATCGCGGAAGCGGGGCCGCTGGCGACACCTTGGGATGGCGCGGTGCCGTGATCCATGCCGGGCATGCCGCCATGAGCCATGCCAGCCATGGACCCGGCCGCAGGCGCGGCGCTGGACTGTGCCGCAGCATCGTGTGCGCCATGCGCATCGTGATCCTGAGCCAGAGCGGACGTGGCGGCGCCCGAGAGAATCAGGGCTGCAGCCACCGGCGCCAGCCGCAAGGCCACAGTGTGCGGGGTAAGTCGGTTCATTTTCAGGTTCTTTTTCATGCCACCACCACTTCGCGGAACATGCCCATTTCCATGTGGAACATCAGGTGACAGTGCCAGACCCAGCGGCCGAGCGCGTCGGCGCTGACGAGAAAGCTCACGCGCTGCGCCGGCTGCACGGGGATGGTGTGCAGCCGCGCGACGAATTCGCCTGAGGCGTTTTCCAGCTCCTGCCACATGCCGTGCAGGTGCATGGGGTGGGTCATCATGGTGTCGTTGTGCAGGATCACGCGCAGGCGCTCGCCATAGCGGAAATGCACGGGGCGGCTGTCGGTGAAGTCCAGGCCGTCGAACGACCAGGTGTAGCGTTCCATGTTGCCCGTCAGATGCAACTCGATTTCGCGCTCGGGCCCGCCGGCATAGAGCGATCCGCCGACGGTCTTGAGATCGGCCAGCGTGAGCACGCGTCGGCCGTTGCCGCGCAGTCCGACGCCGGGGTCATCCAGGTTGGTGCGCGGCATGTCCACGCGCATGTCGGCGCCGGGGCCCCATTCGGTGCGAGCGTGGCGCACGGCGGTGCCGGGCTTTTGCAACGGATTGGACGCCATGCTGTGCGCCATGCCGGGCATGCCGCCCATGGCCGACATGTCGTGCCCGCCGCCCATGCCCTGCATGCCGGCCATGCCAGCGTGGTTCATCCCAGCCATGGGGCCGTGGCCCATCGCCGCCATGTCGTGGCCACCGCCTCGCGCCATGCCGCCCATCATGTCGGCCATGGTGAGCCACTGCACCGCATCCAGCGCGGGCACCGGCGCGCTCAGGCCCGGGCGTACCGCCAGTGTGGCGCGCGCGTAGCCGGTGCGATCCATCGATTGCGCAAAGAGCGTGTAGGCATCGTCTTTGGGCTGCACAATCACGTCGTAGGTCTGGCCGGGGCCGAAGCGGAACTCATCCACCGTCACTGGCTCCACGTCTTGCCCGTCGGCCTGCACCACGGTGAGCTTGAGGCCCGGAATGCGCACGTCATAGAACGTATTGCCGCTGCCGTTGATGCAGCGCAGGCGCACGCGCTCGCCGGGCTTGAAGAGCGCCGTCCAGTTGGCGCCAGGCGCGCTGCCGTTGACGAGGTAACTGAGCACGGTCGAGGACAAATCGGCCATGTCGCTCGGGCTCATGCGCATGGCGTACCACATGTCACGCTCCTGCAGCGCCGCGCCCAGGCCCTGCTCGCGGACGTCACGCAGGAATTTGACGAAGGTGGGCCGGTGCTGGTTAAACACGTCGCCTTGCGCCTTGAGCTTGGCCAACGCGCGCATCGGGTCGGTGCCGGTCCAGTCCGACAGCAGCACGACGTGCTCGCGGTCGGCGCGAATGGTTTCACGATCGTGCGGCTCGACGATGAGCGCGCCATACAGGCCGGTCACCTCCTGCATGCCGCTGTGCGAGTGGTACCAGTAGGTGCCGCTTTGCTCCAGTGTGTAGCGGTAGGTGAAGGTCTCACCGGGCGCGATGCCGGCAAAGCTCACGCCCGGTACGCCGTCCATCTGGAACGGCAGGATGATGCCGTGCCAGTGGATAGACGCCGTCTCGCGCAGGCGGTTAGTGACGCGAATCGTCACGGTCTCGCCTTCGCGCATGCGCAGCGTCGGCCCGGGCAGACTGCCGTTGATGGTGGTGGCGATGCCCGTGCGGCCGTCGAAGTCGACGCGGGTTTCGGCCAGCGTCAGGTCGAAAACAGGGCCACGCAATTCGGGTGGCGTTCCCGTATGGGCTGCTGGCAGGTCTTGCAGTGCCCAGGCGGGCAGTGCGGCATCGAGCGTGCCCAATGCGGTACCCGCCGCCAGCGCCCTCAGAAAGCGCCGGCGCTGGATGGCCTGGCCTGGGGAGGCGGAAAAGGAAGGGGTTTTGAATCGCATGTCGCAGATTCTGAAGAGCCCGCCCTTTCAGCAAGATGTTTGCAACATTACATTTTTGTTAGCTTCATGTCGGCAGGCCTTACACGGGGCACACTTGCGCCAGAACCGCAAAGGAGCCGAACCGGTGAAGATATTGATCGTCGAAGACGAGCCCAAGACTGGCGAATACTTGCGCCAGGGCCTGAGCGAGGCCGGGTATGTGGCGGACCTGGTGCCCCATGGCACCGATGGGCTGCACATGGCCTTGCACGGTGCCTACGACCTCGTGATCCTGGATGTCATGCTGCCCGGGCTGAACGGCTGGCAGGTGCTGCAATCGCTGCGCGAGCGCGGCCTGCAAATGCCAGTGCTGTTCCTGACCGCACGCGACCAGGTCGAAGATCGCGTCAAGGGGCTGGAGCTTGGCGCCGACGACTATCTGGTCAAGCCGTTCTCGTTTGCGGAACTGCTGGCCCGCGTGCGCATCATCTTGCGCCGCGGCCCGGCGGGCAACGAAAGCACCATGTTACGCGTCGCCGATCTGGAGCTGGATCTGCTGCGCCGCCGGGTCTCGCGCAACGGCAGGCGCGTGGACCTGACGGCCAAGGAGTTCGGCCTGCTGGAACTGCTGATGCGCCGCCATGGCGAGGTGCTGCCGCGCTCCCTGATCGCTTCGCAGGTGTGGGACATGAACTTCGACAGCGACACCAACGTCATCGAAGTGGCGATGCGCCGACTGCGCATGAAGATTGACGAGGGCCACGCGGTCAAGCTGATCCAGACCGTGCGCGGCATGGGCTATGTGCTCGACGTGCCGCAGGAGGAGTAGGTGGCGTTGCGGATTCGTTGGGGCCGGTTGCCACTGACGCGGCGCCTGACCTTGCTGTTCACCGCCGTGGCGGCCTCGGTGGTGCTAGGGCTGGGCGCATTGTTTCTGGTCGAGACTGAGCGGCATTTCGTCGAGCTCGATCGGATGGCGCTGCAAGACAAGCAACACCTGATCGAGGAAATTCTGCGCAATGCCAACTCGGCGGACGACGCTCGCCGGCGACTGGGCGAGGCGCTGAGCTATCACCATGATCTCTACGCCCAAGTCCAGGATGGACAAGGAGCAGTGGTCTTTCAATCCCGAGGGTTCATCCCCACCATGCGCGGCGATATGCCTCTGCGCGCCGGTGAAAACAAGGTGTTTGGGGTGTTGCGGCACGACGGTGCCCGGTTCCATACACTGGTCTTCAAGGCCGCCCCTGCCTACTCCAGCACCCCCCTGATGGTCTGGATCGCGGCGGATACGGATCACCACACGCAGTTTCTCAACGGCCTGCGGCGCAGCTTGGCCCTGTATGTGCTCGCCGCCATCGCCATCTGCGGCCTGCTCTCGTGGTTCGCCGCGCGCCAGGGGCTGGCGCCCTTGCGCGACATGAAGTCACGGGCCGCCAAGGTGACGGGCCAGAAGCTCGGCGAGCGCATGCCCGTGCAGGCCGTGCCGGTAGAAATGGCAGACCTTGCGCAAGAGTTGAACCGCATGCTGGATCGGCTGCAGGAGGACTTTCGGCGCCTGACCGATTTCGCGTCCGATCTCGCGCACGAACTGCGCACTCCCATCAGCAATCTGCTGACCCAGACCCAAGTGGCGCTGGCGACCAAGCGCGATGCCGCAACCTACCGCGACATCCTGGCATCGAACGCCGAGGAATTTCAGCGGCTGGCGCGCATGGTGTCCGACATGCTGTTCCTGGCCAAGACCGAGCGCGGCGTGGATCTGCCGCACAAGGAGCGGTTTTCCGCGCGCCAGGACGCACTGGCACTGCTGGAGTTCTACGAGGCCGTGGCCGAGGAAAAGCGCATCCGGCTGCGGGTGGAAGGCGATGGCGAGATCGAAGGCGACCGCCTGATGTTTCGCCGCGCGGTCAGCAACCTGCTGTCCAACGCCCTGCGCCACGCGTCCGAGGCCGGCGACGTCACTATCCGCATCACCGCCACCGCACAGGCCACGACGGTGGCCGTGGAGAACACCGGTGCCGACATCGACGCCAAGATTCTGCCCCGGCTGTTCGACCGCTTCTACCGCGCCGATGCTTCCAGGACCCATCCGGACACCGACGGGTCGGGCTTGGGTCTGGCCATCACGCGCGCCATCGCCGAGGCCCACGGCGGCCGCGTCACGGCAAGCTCGGGGCAAGGGCGCACCTGCTTCACCCTGGTGTTTCCGCATCGCGTCGCGAAACCCTGAAGCTGACAACAAACTCATCGGGCCGTCTAGATTCTGTTGGGGTGCGCTCCCTACGATGAACACATCTCCTCAGCGCCTAACCAAGGCATGGGAGATGCAAGTTTCATCCACCTTCGTTAGGAGCTTCAATCATGACCCAACAACGCCTCTCCCTTTCTTCCATGATCGCCGCCGCGGCCGCGGTGGCTGCCCTGGGCCTTCCAGGGATGGCTTCGGCAGCGTACGAGCATCCGGCCAATAATGAAATCGGCGTCATCGTTCACTCGGAGCACTTCAAGAGCGATAAAACCCGAGCCCAAGTCAAGGCGGAGGCCGAGGCTGCGATGCTGCAAGGCCGTCTTTCCTACGGCGAGAGCAACTACCCGATCCGCACGCTCGATGCAGGTCCTGGCAAGACGCGTGAGCAAGTGGTCAACGAACTGCGAAGCGAGTCGCCTGCCGAGCGCGACGCGCGTCTGCGCCTTTACTCCGCAGGTTGATTCTCCTGCTGCTACGCCGGCATCATTGGGGCGGCTATTCAAGGGACAGGCGATGGCGACACCCGATGTCTTTTGAAACAGTGCTGCTTGCGACCATGCCCGGCAAGCGACCTCAAGCGCCACCTGCGCCAGAAACCGTAAAGCAAGAGCCTCGCCATGCCCCGCATACCCGTTGGTTCGCCTGGCGTGGACGGCTCCGCCGATAGCTGCCGGCGCGCCCCCAACGGCACGCTGCTGGTGCTGGTGGATCAAAGCAGCCCGGGCATATAATGGTCGAATCGACTGGCCAGCTGGCGTCGCGGCTGGCGGCGGCTCCAAACGAATCAGGCACAGACCGCAGCGAACCGTCTCGGTTGGAACAGGATGATGGTCGATTCTTGGGGCGCGCCCAGATTGTGTGCATGCACCCGCGAGAAATCGCCATTGAGATCTGGAGACCGTCACATGACGAATCACGAATTCCTCACCCGCCGCGACTTCATGAACGGCGTCGGCATGGGCACTGCGGCAGTGCTGGCTGGCTTGACGCAAGCCCAAGCCGCACCCGGACTGCAAGGCGCAAGCGATACCTTTGAGCCGGACGTTGCTCTGGAGCTGACCGCTCGACCGCGCAATGCTTCGCTGCGCCCGGGGCGCGCGACATCCGTATGGTCCTACGAGGCGCGCGTGCTGCAAGGGGATCCGGCAAGCGTGAAGGCGCTGCCCGACAGCTATCTGGGCCCGATCCTGCGCCTGCGGCGCGGCCAAAAAGTCCGCATCGATTTCGTCAACCGGCTGAACCAACCGAGCACCGTGCACTGGCACGGCCTGCACGTCCCCGACACCATGGACGGGCATCCGCGCTTTGCGATCGGGCGGGGCGAGCGCTATCGCTACGAGTTCGAAGTGCGCAACCGCGCCGGCACCTACTGGTATCACCCCCACCCCCACGGCCATACGGGCGAGCAGGTGTATTTCGGCCTTGCCGGTCTGCTCTTGGTAAGCGATGACGAGGAGCAGACGCTGCCCCTGCCACGCGGCGAATACGATGTGCCGATCGTCATTCAGGATCGCAGCTTCGACGACGGCAACCAGTTCCGCTACCTTGGCGACACCGGGCCGACCGCGCGCGGCAACGCATCCGGCGCGCCGTCTGCACCAGGCAATGCGATGGGCGGCCGGGGAATGATGGGCGGGATGATGAGCCGCGGGGCCATGATGCCGGGCGGCATGATGACGCGCATGATGGGGTTCCTTGGCGACACCATCCTCGTCAACGGCCGCCCGGACGCATCGATCGAGGTCGCTACGCACCCCTGTCGGCTGCGTATCCTGAACGGCTCCAACTCGCGCATCTACAAGCTGGCGTGGCAGGACGGCCGACCGCTCACTGTGATCGGCACCGATGGCGGGCTGCTGGAGCGGCCGGTGCACAAGGACTACGTGATGCTGGCCCCCGCCGAGCGCGTTGAACTGTGGGCCGACTTCAGCAAGGACGATCTGGGTACGCAGCTCACGATGATGAGTCTCGCTTTCGAAGGCTCAATGGGCGGGATGATGGGGGCGATGGGTGGCGGGTCCATGGGAAGTGCGATGGGCGGCTCGTCGCTGGCCGCTGGTGCACGGTTTCCGATATTCACGGTCAAGGTTGCGCGCAAGGCGAACGGGTCGCTCGAACTGCCCAATCGGCTGTCTGCGATCTCCTGGCCGCGCCTGCAGGATGCGGTCAATCGCGCCAAGCCAAGAACATTCCGCATCACGATGGCGCAGATGCAATGGGGCTTCAACGGCCGCAGCTTCGAGATGACGGCCGTGGCGCCCAATGAAGTCGTGAAGCTGGGAACCACGGAGGTTTGGGAGTTCGCCAACGACAGCGGCATGATGACCATGGCCCACCCGATCCACGTGCACGACCCGCAGTTTCAGGTGCTGGAGCGACGCCACGGCGCGGCCAGCGGCGGCGTGCGCGATGGCTACGTCGATCAAGGCTGGAAAGACACCGTGCTGGTGATGCCGGGAGATCGCGTGAAGCTCTTGATGCGTTTCGCCGACTATCCAGGGCTCTACCTCTACCACTGCCACATGCTGGAGCACGAGGATCTGGGCCTGATGCGAAATTACCGCATCGAGGCTTGAACACCGGAAAATGGTTCCGGCGCGGTCGGTCTTCTGTTCATGGTCTGCTCTCCTCTCAAGCCCGCTCCGCAGGCTCGATCATGGGACAAAACTTTCACTCATTGCCGTTTGCACATTTCCAGCGCCACTTGCTTTTCCAGATGAGGTTGCAGAGGATCACTTTGAATCCATTCTGTAGGATCGTTGACATTGGCCTGGCTAACCTTGGGACCGCCCAGGCTGCCGTCCAATTTCCCATGACACCCCACCGCCGCGCACCGTCGCGGCGAGTTGCTGCCCCAGTCGCTGCTCTATCACCGGCTTCCACGGCACCAGGCTGAACCCCAGGCCGTCATCAAGCATGGCGTAGCGCCCACTGGCGAGCATCACGCTGCGCCGATAGATGCCGGCCACGCGCTGCGCATCGGCTACCGGGCGATGCTCCAGACCAGTTTCGACGGCTATGTCCTTGGCGGCCTGCGCCAGTTCCCGGTTGCGTAACGTGCCCAGCAGGTTGCGCGCCAAGATCACGCGCTGCCCGCGCCGCTCGGCCAAACCCTGTTCGGCCAGGAAATCGGCGCGCTGCTGCATCGCCTGCTTGGCTTCGCCGCCAAAGCCCAGGTCGCCCAGGCCCGATCCGCCACCGATCAGCTGCTGGTCGAGCCAGGTGGCCCCGATAACGCGGGCCTGCCGCTCGATGGGCAGGTGCGATTTCAGCTCCATCGCCACGCCGCCCAGGCGCTGCGCGTCGTACTGGCGGCCCTGCTCGGGCAGGTCGTCCGGCACCTTCCATAGACCTTCGGCGACACGCTCCACGATGCCGGCCCGGCGCAGGGCTTCGAGGCGGCGGACGTGTGCCGCGACAACTTCCTGCGGATCGCGGCCCGGCATGGCTTGGCCCTGCGCGATGGCCAGGTGATGGTCGGTGCGGTACAGGCCATCGGTCGCCAGCGCGGCGATGTTCCTGTCGGCCGCGCGCACGTCGGCCGATCCCTTCACCTCCACCACGGCGCCGGCCGGATAGTTCGCCAGCTCGTCGCGGGTATTGAGGGCGACGTAGTGGGCCTTGCCGTCCACCCCGTCGATGACCAGATAACCCCGGTCGCGCAGCTCGTCGGCCAGCCCCTTCGCGGCCACGCGGCCGAGGATGGTTCGGCCGTCGTCACCCGACTCGAACACCGCCAGCTCGCGCGGTTCGCCGCGCATGGCTCGCTGTAGGGTGTGGATGATGTCGCCGCGCTCGCCCAGGGCGCGCAGGGTCTTCTCCGCATCGGCATGAATGGCCCAGGTGCCCGGCTGCATCTCGTCGGCCAGGCCCAGGCGCTGCAAGCGTTGCAGGCGGCCGATCAGCAGCAGGCGCTGGCGTTGCAGCCGCGGTTCGTTGAAGCGTTCGATCTGCACCCGGCCGTCGTCGCCGGCCTCGCGTTGCAGCGTGCGGTCAAGGCTCGTCCACCGCTCCTGTTCCACCTCGCGCTGCAAGGTCTGCTGGATCTCCAGCTCGGTGCGCGGCCCCAGCCATTCGGTCGCCAGCTCGGCCGCGCGATGGCGGAAGCCATCGGCGATGTAGTCGCCCGCGATGATGAGGTCTTTACCCGTGTCGTCGCGCCCGCGCACGATCAGGTGGGTGTGCGGGTTGTCGGTGTTCCAGTGATCGACCGCCACCCATTCCAGCCGCGTGCCCAGGTCAGCTTCCATGCGGCCCATCAGGTGCCGCGTGTAGGTGCGCAGGTCTTCCAGCTCGGCCCCATCCTCGGGCGAAACGATGAAGCGGAAATGGTGCCGGTCATCAGCACAGCGTTCCTTGAAGGCGTCGAGGTCGCTTTCATCGGTCTGCGGCCCATAGGTCCGGCCCGGTTCGCCATCACGGCCGACGCCATCGCGCTCGATGTAGCGCAGGTGCTTGGCGAGCGACTGCGGACTGGCCCGCTGCTGGTTGACCAGCAAGGTCTTGATGGTCACGCGCCGCGACATAGGCGTGAGCTTCGCGCCCGCAAACCGCGCCGCCGTATGCCCACGTCCCAGGCGCGAGCCTGGCCGCGGGCCGGTGGTCTTGCCGCCGCCAGCCGATGCCGGGCGGCGCACCGAGGACTTGCCGCTGTTGGCCTTGCCCGCCTGCTTGAGCACCTTGGAAACGAAGCTCTGGCCTTGACCCTTGCCCCGGTGCTTCGGGGCGCTGGGACGGATGCGGAAATCGTCATCGCGGCGCTTGGTCATGGTCGATCTCCCCGAAAGCCCCAGCGTGTCCGGTCGTGCGAAGCACGCGGACATGCCTGGATCGGCGCGGGCCACCCGCCCCCAGCGGCACGGCGGCAAAGCCGCGCCGTGCCGCGCCACCCCCACGTGCAGACTGGCTTTGCGGGCCGACAGGTGCCACCCCCTTTTGTCTTGCCTTCCGCATTTGCCTCCCGCATCCGCTCCCGGCAATTGCGGCCCGGTGGCAAGGCTGCACCAGCAGCCAGCGCCCCGGCGAACACGGCGATGGCCGTAGGCCAGCCGTGTTCGAGGCAAGACGCCTGCACGTGGGGCGGCTGCGCCGAAGGCAGCGCGAAGTGCGGTGCCCAATGCGCAGGATTGGCACCAGCACTGCACGCGCGGCGACACGGCGACGGCCAGCAGAGCGACACGCCCGATGGCACGATGAACTGCACGGCAACGTGCAGCGAATCGGTGGCCATCATGGGCGGGACTCCAGCCAGACCGGATGCGCGACGCCGATCACGGCGGATACGCTGACTGGCCCGAAATACCGGCTGTCGAACGACGCTGGGTTGGTCACGCTGAGCAGGAACAGCTCGCCAGGCCGAAGGCGACGGCACTGCTGCCAGAACGGAAGCGGCCTGCCCCAGCGGTCGGCACGCAGCACGGCAGCCGAAGGCACGCCGTCGATGCGGAAGCTGCCGTCAGCGATGCACACCTCCTGCGGTGCGACCGCGCCCACGCGCTTGAGCAGCGGGATGCGCGTCGGCAGGTAGCCGCGCTGCGCAGCAAGCGCGGCAGCCTCGGCAGGCAGCGGCACCAGCACGATGCTGCCCACGGACAAAGGACGTGGCGACGAGCTGGCGCGATGGTCGAGCGGATCGACGCGATACCAGCCGACCGCCACGCTGTCGGACGGGTTGTAGATCAGGCGCGGCAGCGGCTGCACGAAGGACGCCCAGGCGAGCGCAGCGAGACCGCAGGCGGACAAGCCCGCCAGCACGAGGCGAGCGCGCAAACGTGCGCGGGGCGAGCGAGGACGCGACGAGGTTCCGGCAGTGGAAACAGCGGTCATGACAGCGCCCTCCCGGCCAGCCAGGCGGCGTGCCGCTCGGCGGCGTATTCGGGCAACGGCAAGCGCGCAGCGAGCCGATTGGCGAGCGTGCGCCAGTACGCGGGCGAGGCACCGACCGGCGCAATGCCCAGCGCCTCGATGGCGTCGATGCGCTCCAGCACGGCGCGCACCTGATCCTCGCCCTCGGCGTGCAGCAGCAGGCGCGCGCCCGGCTGCACGCCGGGAATGCGCTGCGCCGCATCGAGCGGCGTGCAAGTCTGCATCACCATGAGCTGCCAGCGAATCGTGCCGTAGTCGTTGGCCTGCCAGCGGACACGGCACAGAATCGCGTTCGGCAGGAATACGGCGCAGCGCCGCCAGCGGTCGAGCCGGATGATGCGCGCCGGCTCGCCGAAGCGCAGATAGAGCTTGAAGCGTGGCTCGATGTAGGCCAGCGCCACGCGCGTCAGCGGCGTGCTGGCAGGCTGGCCGGAAGGTGCTGCGAGCGCAGCCGTGGCCGCGATGGCAACAGGCGCGGGGGCAGGCGAAGCGGATGCGTTCATGGTGTGTTCTCCCTACGGTGTTCTGGAAACTCCCGCTCCAGCAGGCCGCGCAGCAGGTCAGCCACGGTCACGCCCTGCGTGAAGGCCGACACCTTGATGCGCGAGCGCATGGCGGGCGTGATGTCGAGGGTCAGACGGGCGGTGTAGAGGTCGCCCTTGCCCAGCGCATCGGCGTCGCCCTGGCGAATCCACGCCTCGGCGTGCGGATTCGCCGGCGGACGGGCGCCGATGCCGACGCGCTTGGCCGTGCGTTTGCTGTTCGGTGGCGGCTTCGCTGTCATGCGGGCCACCGCAGCAGTTCATCCACCAGCGCGGTGATTTCGCGCGCGGCGGCGCTGCCTGGCGCCGTCTCGCGTGCAAGCCGGCCAGCGGCCACGCTGTCGGCGAACACGATGCGCTGATGCACTTCCGCGCGCAGCGCAGGAAGCGGCTGCTCGGCCAGAGCGCCGCGCGCCTCCCGCCCGATCACGGTGGTGCTGACGCGCCGGTTGATGACGAAGGCTGCGCGGAGCAGCGGCCGGAACACCTGCGCCTCGCGGACCAGCGCCACCATCTCGGCGCTGGCCCACAGGTCATAGGGGCTGGGCTGCACCGGGATCAGCACGCGCTCGGCCGCCAGCAGCGCGGAGCGCGCCAAGGCGGCGATGCGCGGCGGCCCGTCGATGACGACGTGATCGGCGCGTCTGGCGAGTTCTGGTGCCTCTTGATGCAGCGTTTCGCGCGCGAGGCCCACAGCGCTGAAGAGCCTTGGCAAGCCTTGCTGGCTTCTGCGCTGCGTCCAATCCAGCGATGAACCCTGCGGGTCGGCGTCCAGCAGGATCACCGATTGCCCCCGCATCGCCAGCTCGCCGGCGATGTGCGTGGCGAGCGTGGTTTTGCCGACGCCGCCTTTCTGGTTGAGCAGAGCAACGATCATGGCGCGACCCTCCATGCTGGAAAGCCTTGCTTCGATTCGCCTGCAAAACCTGTCGGCTGGTGGCCGTGATTGCCTGCCGTTTCTGGCCGCGTGGTGGTTGTCCACCGCAGCGGCGTTTCCCTACTAAAAGTTAGAGAAATTAAGTTAGGGAAGTTAGAGGGCGGCGAAACCCAATGCTGGCGCGGGTTTGCGGCCGATCGGCACGCCTGATAGCACGATAGTCCCACGTCCGATAGCACGATACCCCGCACGCCTGATAGCACGACACCATTCACAGGCTTTACCGCAGTTATCCCCGTGCCGTTTGCGGCACGGGCCGGAAGGTCAGCAATTCCGTTCCGTCGTCCGGCATCCGCTCGATTCCCAACACGTAGCCGGGCAGCGACTGCCGCGCGACCAGCGCGCGCAGGTCGCAGGCGAAGTCGTAAGGCTTCGCGGTGCTGCCCGATTTCTGATGCAGGTAGCGAAAGTCGAACTGCCAGCCGTATGCCTGCTTGCCGCCGTGCTTGCGCACCAGGCGGTACAGCCAGCGCTCGATGCCGCCCGTCAGCCGGAAATACGCTGGGTCGATGGTCAGCACCAGGGCGGCGTCGAACACGCCCGCATAGAACCAGTCCGGCAGGATCAGCTCGATACCCAGCGGCGTGCCCTTGGCATCGGCCAGTTCCTTCCATTCGTTGATCCACGAGAAGCGGTGCAACCGCCTTCCCGTGGTTTCGCGGATGGACGTGGCCACGGTGGTCGATTGCAGGCGATCCAGCGCGGCCTTGAGGCGCTGGTAGTCGCGCAGCGACTTGCCGCGCCCGATGAAGCGCAGGATCTCGTAGGGCGTGGCGCGCATCAGCCGCGACGGGCGCAAGCCTGCGTCCTTCGCCTCCACGATCTGCGAGGCCGCCCATATCAGCACGTCGGCATCCCAAATCGTGGCGATGCCGTGCTCGGCCGTGCCTTCCACGCGGATCGTCACGTTGCCCGCACGAAAGTCGATGGGCTTGACCCGCTTGGACTTGCCGAGCGAGAAGAACGGATAGGCCATCAAATCCTGGCTGTCGCGCGGCGCCATGTCGCCCGGCAAGGCGCGGAACAGGTCGAGCTGTTCGCGCTCTTGCAACGGCCGCTGCCACATGGGCAGCGCAGGGCTGGACATGGCGATGGCCTGTCGCGCGCCGCCGATCAACGCGCACGGCTGTCGGCCGAGTGGTGCTCGGCGTATTCGGGATCGGAAGTCGTCTCGAAACTGCGATCAGCCGCCCAGGCATCGAGGTCGGCCACGGCGTACATGACGCGCCGGCCGAACTTGCGAAAGCGCGGGCCGCCGCCGATCACGCGCTGCTTTTCCAGCGTGCGCGGCGACAGGCGCAGGTACTCGGCGGCTTCGTCGTTGGTCAGATAGCGTTGGGGTTGCGCGGCAGCGGTCGAGACAGTGGCGGCAGGCCGCAAGGGAGCGGGACGCATGGTGTGAACCTCCATCGGTTGAAAACGCCCGGCCACACAGCGCGACCGGATGGAGGCAGTCTCAGAAAACGCGGCCCTTCTGCTCAGGGTCGTTTTGCGTCGTGGTCAAAACGACCCTTCTCAAGCGGGGGCAGTTGTGCTAGGCGGCGATAGCCGCCGCGCATCAGCGCATCGCCGCGCCGCACCAGGCGGCGCACCTTGGAGCGCAGACCACCGTCGGCATACCAATCAGCCGCGGCATCTACGCCAAACAATCCTTCGCCCAGCTCACGCAAGGACGCACCCGCCAGGCTGGCATCGAGTGCCTGCAAGGTGTGCAGTTCCAGCAGTGCGGCGGGGGGCGGTCTGGGTCGAGCCATTGGCGCCGGCGTGTCGGGCGCATGCGTGACGCCGTGACCGCGGTAAGCATAGGCCACCGCCATGCCATCTTCCAGGCCGGGCGCCAGCACAAAGCGCTGCCAATGGCCGGGGCTTCGCGCAATCAGCGTCAGCCCCCTGCCGTCGTGAAGCAACTGCTTTTGGCCGGGGATGCGCCAGAGAGCGAACCGCTCGGCATCCATGGGCGGATCGGCATCCGGGTAGAGCTGCACTACGGCATCGTGACCGGGCAGCCAAGCCGGTTGCGCGTCGCGCGCATCCAGAGCTGGGTCTTCCAGCAGGCGCAGGCCCCAGCGCTGCGCAGCATCGGGGCGGCGCGCACGGCGCAGCCAGTCGAGCCGGTAATCGGGATGCCTGCGCAGGTACTCCCAGGCCAGCGCGAGTGCATCCAGGCCCAGGATGTAGAGGTAGGCAGCGGTCGGATACCAGTGCGCGAGATGGTGAGGGTTGCCCATGATCGCCAAGCTCCTGTCGAAGATCAGGAACGTCGTCACGGGCGTTCAACACGGAGCTATCGCAGACGATCAGCTGCCACCACAATCGGGTTGGACTGTAACATTGGGTGTCAAGACCGATGGGCTCCGGTGCATTGCGAAATTCGTCCGAATACGACGACCGCGCAATCCCAAAACATCACGCGGCATCAAACACCGTGCCGCAAGCCGCATGAAAGATCGTGACTGTTTCCAGCACAAGTACGGGGCCTGCGCGCAAGAGTGCCGATTGAGACTTGGTGAGTCTGGAGCCAGACTGAAATAGTCTGAGTGCGCCCCACTTGGCTGAGGCGCGAACGTTTCAATCGACGACGGAACCGTTCTCCTGCGCCAGCCGCAGGTATTCCGACAGAGGCCGCACCGCCTGGAAATACCGATCCCGCATCACCGGCTGCTGGCGAGGCCCGACGATGGCAGCGAGGTCGGAGAGCTTCACCGTCCCCAACTCGGGCATGCTGATTCCGAGGTCAATCAGGCCGTGGGCCGTATCGCCATCGGCCGGGTCAAGCGCAGCCAGCAACCAGGTGGCATGGGCATCCGGCGCGAACAGCCGCACCACGGGCAACGGGTCGATGGCCTGACCAGCGGCCCGGGCCTGACCGTGGGCCAGCAACTGCCTGCGTTCGTCCTCGGTGATAAGTGGGTTCATGGCGATCCCCTTCTTGCTGCACGAATCCGCCAAAGCGTGAAAGCATGGAACCGGATCAACGGGTTTGAGGAAAACCAGGGATACGGTTTTGCGCTCGCGTCGGAAACCGTAATTACGGATTGCCGCAAAAGCACAAAAGCGGCAATCCGCCAGTAATGAACACTATAGGTTGTAGCTCTATAAGGCGCAATCGACTGTCATCTTGGATTTTGGGGAGATCCAAGGTTGGCAGCGAAACACACATTGTCGGAGGCGTTGAAGACCATCAGGAAGGCGCGTGGACTGAGCCAGGAAGCCTTCTCGGATGTGTCCAGCCGTACCTACATGAGTTCGCTGGAGCGCGACCTGAAAAGTCCCACCGTGAACAAGCTGGCCGAGCTGTGCGAGGTCATGGAGGTTCACCCGCTCACGCTGCTGACGCTGGCCTATGCCGGCGACGACGCGCGGCGGGCCGAGCAGCTTCTGGCACAAGTGCGGCAGGAACTGGACGCCGTGCTGAAGAAAGACGATGCGCAGTAGCCTGCATTGGCGCTGGCATGGCCGATCCGGCGCAGCCGGTTCGGAGTTTTTGGGGGCGCCAAGCGCCGCGCGGCGGGGATAGCCGCAAGACTTTCCCCGGGAGGAAAGCGAAGCGCGCAGCGCCGCAGGCGCGAAGATTGGGACAATGATGCTAGACGACCTATTGTGGTCTGTCGATGTCCCGGAGGTTACGTCCGGTGTGCAGCGGGAGCGGCTGGGCGATCTCCCCGTGGGAGTGTCAGGATTTTTGTGTTCGAGGCGGTTAGTTGATTTGCTCTCGACTAAT
>ERZ778017.1232-NODE-1232-length-26599-cov-5.992428_pt1 | contig 26599 bp, 15 predicted proteins | sample MGYA00375747_ERZ778017 | MGnify/ENA primary metagenome ERZ778017 (study PRJEB29350, sample SAMN05509838) | bioreactor metagenome | biome: bioreactor; material: wastewater | place: South Africa: University of Cape Town | collected 2014-03-17 ...
GGCGCCGAGGGCTTCGATGAACGCCGCTTCGTCGAACCCTTCTTCGTCTTCGTCCATGGCAATTAGTTCGCTGAAAACCAGCCATTCAATGAGCCCCGTTGCTTGCAACTTGGCCTTCTTACTGGTGCTCATGGTGTGTTTGGTGTTGGGGATTTGTGTCGGAGCAATTGCCGTTTGTTGTGATGAACAAATCTCCTTAAAAGTTGATGGTGATTTTTCGCTTGTTTTCCTACAGACCCAGAGCCAATTACGTCATAGAAAAACTTTGTGGCAGGAAATCGGAGATAGTTCCCGTGCGGCCGCCGTGGCGGTGAGGGTCCTGGTGCGGCCAGGCTGGGCGCCACCACGTCACAGTAACAGAGTTACATGACAGCCATTGTGCCATTGTCAGTGTCGGTACGGGGCTGCCTTGAAACTACAAGGGTTTGGGGCTGGCACGTCTTGGGGCCATTGTCTACTGAGCGATTTGTGCCCCTACTGAGCAATTTGTGCCCCTACTGAGCAATTTGTGCCCTCCACCGAGCAATTTGTGCCACTGAGCGATTTGTGCCACTGAGCGATTTGTGCCACTCGCTTTCTACACTGTGGCCAGACTTTGATGCCCTGGTTCTGTATGTTCCATGGGGCCATTTGGCCAGCTGCAGCCCGGTAACAAGACTGTTGCTGTGCTGCGTGTATCCCGTAGTTCATTGTAATCAACAAACTTCGTCTTATTCATTTCTACTTGATCTATCCACTTGGCCCTATTGCGAGAGCTCGTACAAATCGCCTAGCTTGTCAGCATAGTACGTAGGAGCGGTGTCCGATGGCTGGCCCAACACCTTGTCTTCGGATTCGATCCCCGTCAACACCAAAAGCGTGTCCAACCCCCCGTCTCTACCAAACTTCATATCGGTGTTCAACCTGTCACCCACCATGAGCCCGCGTTTCGGATGGGCCTTCAACCCCGGATTGTCGGCCTTGATGGCATTGAGCATAGCCTGATTGGGCTTGCCGCAAATGGCGTCCGGTTGTCTGCCACTAGCATATGCCACCGACTCGATGATCGACCCGGCCCCAATCAAAAGCTTGCCCTTGGAAGGAAACGTCGAGTCAATGTTGGTGGCAATAAACGGAATACCATGCGAATCCTTCAAGAGATATTGCATCGTGATCGAAAGCTTCAAGTAGTTCAAATTGAACGTCAACCCCGTAAGCACCGCACCCACGTCGTCGTCCAACGTCGACAACCCCGGGTGGTTCTGGTCAAACACAACCCCGTCCTCCACAAGCGACGGGTCGGTTCCTCCCACCGTGGTGTACCCCAACTCCGCCAACTCTTGTTCGATTCCCGCCTCTCCTAGAACCCACACCTTCTTCGTCTTGGGCAACCCAAGGATCTTGTCGATGTAAACTGCCGACGCGTACGACGACCCAAACACCTCGCTTTTGCTCACGCCGTCGATGCCCAACCGGCTGAACTTGGCCAAGTAGTCGTTCCGCGACTTGGTGGAGTTGTTGGTGACGAAAATGATGGTCTTGCCATGGCTCTTCAACAACGCAAGTGTTTCGCTGATGTGTGGTAACAAATGATCGCCGAGCCAGATAACCCCGTCGCAGTCAAAGAGAAAGTAGTCGTACTGGTCGAGTAACGCCTCCACTTGGCGTTTGGTGGTGATTTTCGTCGACATCGCGTGGTTGTAGCCGGAAGGAAGTGCGAATTGTCGCATTGGCTCGCGGCCGTCAAACTTTGTTCCCGTTCGTCCCACACAGTGCCGTTGCGGCTCGCACTAAATTGGTTTGTCGATGGTGGGTGGTGGTTCGCGGTTGCTACTTTGATGATTACTATTATGGTATGTATTGTCGTAGGTCTATTTATGAATATACACGGCGGCGGCATGACAACGGTGGCAGTCGTGCTGGCTCGACCGTTATGCTGGTGGCGACTGGGGTACATGCCGTGGTGGCTACTGTGGTACATGCCGTGGTGGCGACTCGCGGGTGTAGTTGCACAGCAAACTAGTACTTTGATGGGTCGACCCCAGCAAAGTACTTGGGGAACCGGACCTTGGAGTCGTCGTTGTAGAGCTTTTCGTCGAACTTGTCCCTGGTTTCGTCCGACATCGACTGCTTGACCAACTCTTGTCTGGCGATTTCCGAGTAGTATCTTCTGGCTAAATTACGGTCCTGCTCGGCCAATAACAACGGCTCAAGGTAGAATCTAGACCACTGTCTTTCTCTGGATAATTCTCGTTGTTCGTTTACTCCCTGGTAAAACCGGTAGAACCCAAATGCCATCAAGCCAGTGATCCCCCAAAAATAGATCGAACCACGAAACCCTCTGGAGGGCAAGTTTCTTTTCCATTGAACTGGCTCGTATCCCCCAATAGGTGGTAAGTCTTGCATTTTTCCCTGGTGGTGGTGGTGTGGTGTGGTGTGGGATTTGTTTCAAATGGAATTTTTTTCATTGGGCCAAATTCCCCGGTAGTGGCACGACGCCGTGCAAATTGCGTCGGTTTCGCCAGGAGCGCACACTGGAGGAGATGCTTGAACCAACGGCGTCACCAGACGATATTTGGCGGTGTGGGAAAGTCGGCTGGCAGGGGAGATTCTGTCTCCAGGGTGGGTTTTGTAAACTGTCGTGGTGCTTGCTTTTACTGTTTCTGGCTTTTACTGTTTCTGGCTTCTCTGTTGGTGTAGTTGTCGTACTGTGCTTGTAGTGTAAACGTAATCGTGCTATAGTATTGGCTATTTACTAGTACAGAAAATGCATTATGGTGATTGAACTATAATTGAAAAATCAGTGAGAGAAAAAATCGCGAGTAGGACCATCACTTGATGTCGAAAATAGGTTTCAACTTCTTCAACAATAACCAGTCTTCCTTGGCAACGGTGTCTCTGAAGGCAGGATCCTTCAAGGTGTCGATCGATTTCCGGGAAATCAACGAGTATAACTTGTCGGATTCGTCGACATGACGGCCCCAAACTGGTTGAGCTGCCGATGGGTTTTCCAATCTCATGGCCACCCCTTGTGCCGTTTGTCCCTTCTTGACGGAATCGGACGATTTGTGGTTCACTTCTAACGAAGTCACTCTTCCTAGCACCATAATGTTGGCCTGTCCGTTGGCATCTCTACGAACAGCACAGATTGGCGTGCCAACCCGCACGGCACCTTCGACCACGTCCACCCCAATAATCATGGGGTTACGCTTGTTGATGATCTGGATCGTCTTCAACACACATGGCAACACCGCATGTTCTCTGAACTCCTTACGACGAGCTTCAAGTAATTTCTCTTGGTAGGCCGTAAATGCGTCGAACAAGTGGTAGATAATGTCGGCGTTGAAGATCTTGATGTTTTGTTCCGAGGCATATTGTTCGGCTTCCTTGTCGACCTTGACATCGAAACACAACATCACGGCGTATTCCGGCGCCTTGTCCAACATGGTGGTGGCTTTCATGACATCTCTCTTGTACACTGGTCCTAAACCAATCGACATCACGGGGATCTTCATGTCTTTCAAGAAATCGAGTAATGCTTCCAACGAACCCAACGTCGATGCTTGCACAACCACACCCTTACCACTGGTGTCGACCGAGTCTAACAACCCGGTCAAATCTTCCATGACGTCTTCCATGAGCTCTTCTTCGTCGTCGTCTTCTCCAACCACAATCAATCTCGACCCAGCAACCGCCTTTTCCAAGTCGTTGGCGGCGATCTTGACCCCTAAAGCCGCCTTGACTTCTTTGTGATGGATGTATTCCGACTTGATTCTCAATTCACGAGATGGTGGTGGTGTCAACAATGCTCTGATGTTGGTTGCAATAGGTCCGTTCAAACCACACAACACAACTCGATCAGATTCACGCAAAATCCCGTTGGATAAAACAACGTCGATGGTGTAACCAAACCCTTCGACGACCTTGACTTCCAAAATGGTGGCTTCAACCTTGGACAAGTACATCAATTGTTTGGACATTCTCTTCTGGGTCAATTCCAACAACAACCACAACAAATCTGGAACCCCTTCCCCGGTGACAGCCGAGGTTGGAACAATCGACACGTACTTGGACATGTTCTTGTTTTGGAAATATAACTCAGAGTTCAACCCTTGTTCCGATAAAGCCACGTTAATTTGCTCGTATCTGTTCCAGAATTCAGCCTGGACAGATTTGGTTTGTCTTTCGAACGAGTCTCTGAACGAGTTGTTGGGGAACACTTTCCAGTCGTACAATCTATCGATCTTGTTCAACGCAACAACGAATGGGGCTTTTCTTTCTCTCAACAACCGGATCGATTCGAGGGTTTGTTGTTCCAAACCATGCATGATGTCAATAACCAAAATGGCAATGTTACACAAGTTGGACCCACGCGATCTTAAGTTGGTGAACGACTCGTGCCCGGGAGTATCAATGATTAACAACCCTGGGACATCGTAAGTCTGTTTTTCGTATTTGGACATAACGTCGGTCTTTTGTTTGATGGCATCGATTGGGAAGTAGGTGGCCCCGATTTGTTGGGTAATCCCACCAGCTTCACCCCCTTGGACGTTGGTTTGACGGACCTTGTCCAATAACTTAGTTTTACCGGTATCAACATGACCCAAGATACAACAAATTGGCGACCGCATTTCCTTTTCTGCCGACTTTCTCGTCAATTCCTTCTTTCTTGCTTCTTCCGCCGCTTCGGCGTCTCTCGCAGCCTTCACCGCCAAAGCTTTGGCCTTTCTAGCTTCTTCTTCAGCGAGCAATTTCTTCTTCAACTCTTCCTCCTGTTTTCTTTCTCTTTCTGCGATTTCTTCCACGGTTTCTCCCGCTGGCTCCTCGGCCGGTTCTTCAGCAGGCTCTAACGCTGCTTCCCAGCTATCGGCCACCGGCTCGTCGTCTTCAAAGTCCAATTTTTCCCAGTCATCAACAAACTCTTCTTCGTCATCGGCCTTCTTTTCCGCCTGTTTCGAGCTCGTCTTGTTTTCAAGGAATGTCTTGGGTTTCGTCGACTTCTTCTTGGTGTACACAACCTTCTTCTTCTCCGTTGGTTCCTCCTTCTTTTCAAGCCCAGCTACCTTGACATTGCCAGCCTGTAACAACTGCTGACGACGCATCTCTTGCAATCTCTTCTGTTCCTTCTGTTTCTTGGTCAACAACTTCCCTTCGGCCTTCAACTGCTCCTTCTTCAATCTTTCCTTTTCCTTCTTTGCTGCTCTGGCCCGTTCTCTTTCTTCTTCCTGCTCCTTGGCCAATCTTTCCTCCTCGAGCCGCTTGTTTTCTTCCTCTTCTTCCAAACGACGCTGCTCCTCCTCCAACTGCTTCTTCAACTCCAATTGACGTTTCAACGCCGCAATCCCCGCCGGCACCTTCTTCCCCTTCTTGGCTGCTGGCTTGGGCTTTTCTTCTTCCGGCTCAGGCGTGGCCTGAGACGAAGATGGCGCCGACTCAGGCGACTTGGCCTGTGCGTTCTGCTTGTTGGCCTGCTTGATTTCCTGTTTTTTCTCCTGTTGCTGGGCCTTCTTCTTCGCAGCTGCTTCCTTCTTCTTCTGCTTCTCGGCCTCCTTCTTCATCTTTTCCTTTTCCTTCTTCGACAAAAGCTTGGGCCCGTCCTTCTTGGCCTCCTCTTCCTTTTCTTCCTTCATTTTCTTCGACTTTCTGATCGAATTCAAGAAATCGTTCGTCACTTCTTCCTCCTGCGGTGGTGGCACCGATCCGTCGTCCTCGGGGCCGGTTTCCCCCAATTCTTGCGCTGGCGGCGTAGCAAGCTCCTCGTCGTCCCAGATATCGGGCCCAGTGTTCTTTTTACCCTTCTTCGCCATAGTAACTGTGGTGTAAATTCGCCAATCCCACCAAATTCAAAAATGAAATTTTTTTTGCCCATCAGACAAATCGCAAGTGCGCACGACTACCATCGAGAAAAATTGAAAAATGCCAATTTCCAGGTCCACTATTGCTCATTTCCCACCAGTGTGGAACCACGTTAGTCGATAAGTTAGCATAAGTTAGCGACCGCCATGACCACAGTCGAAAAGATCAAGGCCATCGAGGATGAAATGGCCAAAACGCAAAAGAACAAGGCCACCTCGTTCCATTTGGGGCAATTGAAGGCCAAGCTAGCCAAGTTGAGAAGAGAGTTGTTGACCGATAGCAGCGGCGGTGGTGGTGGTGCCGGGGTTGGGTTTGACGTGGCGAGAACAGGGGTCGCCACCATTGGGTTTGTGGGGTTTCCGTCGGTGGGTAAGTCTACGTTGTTGTCCAAGTTGACGGGGACCCACTCCGAAGCAGCAGCGTACGAGTTTACCACGTTGACCACGGTGCCCGGGGTCATCAAGTACCGTGGGGCCAAGATCCAGATGTTGGATTTGCCGGGGATCATCGAGGGGGCCAAGGACGGGAAGGGGAGAGGAAGACAGGTGATTGCCGTGGCCCGGTCCGTCAACCTTTTGTTCATCGTGTTGGACGTCAATAAGCCGTTGCACCACAAGCAGATCATCAAGAAGGAATTGGAAGGAATGGGGATCCGGATCAACAAGGAGCCCCCCAACATTGTCATCACGAAAAAAGAGCGTGGGGGGATTAACGTCACCAACACGGTGCCGTTGACGCATTTGGACAACGACGAGATCAGAGCCGTGATGGCGGAGTACCGAATCAACTCGGCCAACATTGCGTTCCGGTGCGACGCCACGGTGGACGACTTGATCGATGCCATCGAGGCCAACGCCAGAAAGTACATTCCTGCCATCTACGTGTTGAACAAGATTGATTCGTTTTCCGTCGAGGAGTTGGATCTTCTCTACAAGATCCCCAACGCCATTCCCATTTCGTCGGGAAACGGGTGGAATTTGGACGATTTGTTGGAGTTGATGTGGGACCGGTTGAGGTTGGTGCGGGTGTACACCAAGCCCAAGGGGAAATTGCCCGACTTTAACGAGCCGGTGGTGTTGCGGAGCGACCGGTGCACGGTGGAGGACTTTTGTAACTCGATCCACAAGTCGTTGGTTGACGACTTTAGAAATGCATTGGTGTTTGGCACCTCGGTCAAGCACCAGCCCCAGATCGTGGGGCTTGGCCACACGCTCCAGGACGAGGACGTCATCACCATCTTGAAGAAGTAGGTGTCTTGAAGTGGTCAAGACCTTGAAGTTGGCTGTCTTAGGCCGTCTTAGGCTGTTTTAGGCCGTCGTAGGCTGTCTTGAAGTAGGCCGTTGAAATCGTGGGCCCCCACGCCCGCCCCCACTTGCACTCCACCACGGAAGACCAGGGCGACTTTTTTCGGGAAAAAAGCCCTCCCACCGTCGTCACCGCCACGGTACCGCCAAGCACCACCACGGTGCCTCCAAGTACTCCCGCCCCCCCCCACCACGGCAGGATGGTGAAAATTCCCATCACGTGACGCGCAGAAAATCTCTTCCACAAATTTTTCACTATATAGTAATAAACGTTCACCACCCCACCACAACATCATAGAAAAGGTACAAGTTTGCACGGCAGACGGTTGTTTTGGTAGAATAGGACATGTCAGTATTACCAGACCAAGCGCACGCTGTTTTGACGCAGTTGGTCCAGGGGTTGTCGTCGTCAGACAACACCATCAGAGCCAATGCCGAAAAGGTTCTTGACACCGAATGGAGCTCAGTGGAGAACGTGTCGATGTTGTTGATATTTCTTGCCGAGCAGGCGTGCGGTGGTGGCGCCAACAGTGCCTTCGCCGCCGTGTTGTTCAGACGGATCGCCATCAAGTCCCCCAAGGACTTGAACAGTGTCACCGACCGCACCATCGGCGTCATCGACGACAAGTACAAGCACCAGATCAGATCGATCTTGTTGGCGGGGTTTTTGTCGCCCCAGTCCAACCACGTCAGACACAAGTTGTCCGATGCCATCTCCGAGGTGGCCAAGGAAGACGTCTCGCCCCACGGGACGTGGGCCGAGTTGATCCCAGCATTGTTCAACGCTGCCACCAGCACCGACGCCAGTTTGCGGGAATCGGCGTTCAGGGTGTTCACGTCGGCCCCAGAATTGTTGGATAAATCGTTCATAACCGACATGTTGCCGGTGTTCAGCCAGGGGTTCGACGACCAGTCGGACGACGTGAGAATCGCCGCTTGCACTGCGTTTGTTGCGTTTTTCCGGGAGGTGCCCAAGAAAAGCTGGCAGTCGTTGCAGTCGTTGTTGCCCAACTTGTTGAACTCGTTGCCGCGGTTTCTCCAGAGCGGCGAGACGGCGGCATTGGCGTCGGTGTTGGAAGCATTGATCGACTTGGTGGAGTTGGCACCAAAGATGTTCAAGGACATGTTTGCCAGCATCATCGAGTTCTGCGGCGCCGTGTGCAAGAACAAGGAGTTGGACTCCACCACGCGGATGGCGTCGTTGGAGTTGTTGACGACGTTTGCCGAGGTTTCGCCGGCGATGTGCAAGCGCAGTCCCACCTACACCGAGTGTATGGTGGTGATCACGTTGTCGATGCTCACCGAGGTGTGTGTTGACGACGACGATGCTGCCGACTGGAACAATAACGACGACACCGAGGACGACGACGACGAGCCCGAGTACGACGCCGCCCGGCAGTCGTTGGACAGGGTTGCGTTGCGGCTCAACGGCCAATCGCTCGCGGCGCCGTTGTTCCAGTACTTGCCGTCGATGGTGCAGTCGACGGTGTGGCGAGAACGCCAGGCGGCGTTGATGGCGTTGTCGTCGGCGGCAGAAGGGTGTGTCGACGTGTTGATCGACCAGATCCCCAAGATCTTGGACATGATCTTGCCGTGTTTACAGGACGACCATCCTCGAGTGCAATACGCATGCTGCAATGCGTTGGGGCAGATTTCCACCGATTTTGCCGACGTCATCCAACGAACCGCCGGCGACAGAGTGTTGCCGGCGTTGATTTCGATGTTGACGACGAAATCGGTTCCGCGAGTCCAGGCACACGCCGCCGCTGCGTTGGTGAACTTTTCCGAAGCGGCATCGAAGGAGGTGTTGGAGCCATATCTCGACGATTTGTTGAACAATTTGCTTGGGTTGTTGCACTCGCCCAAGAGATACGTCCAAGAACAAGTGTTGACGACGATTGCCATCATTGCCGATGCGGCAGAGAAGAAGTTCATCAAGTACTACGACACGTTGATGCCGATGTTGACCGAGGTTTTGACCACCGACATGGGCAACGAAAACAGGTTGTTGAAGGCCAAGTGCATTGAATGCTCCACGTTGATTGCGTTGGCGGTAGGCAAGGAAAAGTTCTCGCCCCACTGTCAAGACTTGATTACATTGTTTGCCCGTCTTCAAGAAACTGCTACCGACGACGATGACCCCGTCAAGCAGTACTTGGAACAAGGATGGGGGAGAATTTGCAAGATCATTGGAAAGGACTTTTTGCCATTTTTGCCGGTAGTTTTACCACCGTTGTTGCAACAAGCCAAGGCCACCCAGGACATTTCTCTTTTGGAAGAAGAACAGGCAGAAGAATTCAATTCCAACGACGAATGGGACGTGATAAACTTGTCGGGAAAATTGATTGCTGTCCACACCGCGGCGTTGGACGATAAAGTCCAAGCCATGGACCTTCTTAGAACCTATGCCATTCAATTGAAAGGGGACTTTTTCCCCTACGTGAAAGAAATCATCGAAACCATCGGGATTCCCGCGTTGGATTTCTACTTACACGATGGGGTCCGGGGGTCGGCGGCATTGACATTGGCATCGTTATTGAGATGCTCTGTCGACGCTACTGGAAGCTCGTCAAACGAGACGTTGGGGTTCTGGTCGCAGTACTCCAGCAAGCTCGTGGAGGTGTTGACGAACGAGCCGGTTCCCGAGCTTTTGGTGGCCTACTACACCGCGCTTGTTGAGTCGATAAACGTTCTTGGGAAAGGGTCGTTGTCGCCGATCCAGATGACGAGCTTGGCCACCTCGATCAACTCGAACTTGACCGAAATATACCAACGGATCAAGGACAGAGAAAACGAAGACGACGAGTACACCGAGGACGTGGAAGAAAACGAAGACGAGTACACCGACGAAGAGTTGTTGGACGAGATCAACAAGGCGATTGCTGCCATTTTCAAGGCGTCCAAGTCGAGTTTCTTGGAAGCGTTCCAGATCCTCGCCCCCACCATCGGCACCTTCATCAACGACGAGAACACCAACGTCAAGTTGTGTGGATTGTGCGTAGTTTGCGACATTTTGGAGCACTGTGGCCCCGACTCGATTGTCTACAAGGACATGTTTGTCCAGGTGCTCGGAGAGTCCATCACCTCGTCCCACGCCGGGATCCGGCAAGCGGCCGCCTACTCGGTGGGAGTAGCAGCCCAGTACGGCGGAGAAACCTACCGAGACTTCTGCGTGCCCTGCTTGGAGCCCATGTTCAAGATGGCGTCGGTTCCTGATGCCAGAGCCGAAGAAAACGTCCATGCCACGGAAAACTTTGTCGCCTCCATCGCAAAGGTGTGCCATGCCTTCGGCAACACCATTGCCAACTTGGACGCCATCATCGGCCAATGGATCGGATTATTGCCCATAGTCCAGGACGAGACGGTAGCACCATTTGCATATACGTTTTTATCGCAGTTGATACAAAACGACCACGCCTCCATCGGGGCCCAGGTGCCCAAGGTGGTGGAGTCGGTGATTCTGGCGTTGTCGCACGCGTCCATCGCCGGCCACACCGCCGACACAGTGGTGGCGGCCACCAAGCAGCTCTTGTCGCAGATGCCCCACGACGATGCCATGGCGCTTTTGAACAAGAATCCCGCCGAGTTTGAAATCGCCCGAAAATGGTTCGTGTAGCACGAGCACCTGCCACCACCACCCCCGCCGTAATCGCTAGCCGTCCACTGTATATTACCGACCCCGTTGCGGTTCCATTGTAAATTTAGTTTAGTATCACTTCGGCGCTACCATGATATATTTATATCCCACACATGCTTTAGGAATGCGATTGAAAACAATTTGCCTGTAGATCACCACAGTCTTGCTGGTGAAACCGTGGCATCGCGTAATGAGTTCAGGTGCAACGGCGACGTCGACCGGCACCCGTGGCAAACGGCAGTCGCTCAGCACCATCGAGTCGAGTGTCACGAGGTTGTTGGTGTCGACAAAACACTTGCTAGAAAGCCTTACCCAGTGGGCTCGCGAGCAGGCAGACGACAAGTTTGTGTCCGACGCCTACGTCAAGCTCGGCAACGATTTCCGGGCGGCCACCAGGGCGTTCACCACCGCCGGCATCGACATCACCGACATTGGGGATGTTCCCCAGGCGCTACGGATCATTTTGGAGGCGGCGTTGAGCGAGGCCCCGAGCCAGGAGAACTTGGACCGGTTTTTGCCCAACATCCGCAACATTATTGTCACGTTGTTGCAGAATTTGAAGAACAAGCAGCTTCGGGCGAAGACGCTAGCCCAGGAGAAGCACCAACGGAAGGTTTCTGAGGAGTCGGTGCAGCAGGCGGTGGTGTCCGTGGTGGCAGCGTCGAGCACGACAGGGGGGCAGAATGGGCCAAACGGGCAAACTAGCCAAACTAGCCAAACTGGGCCAAATGGCCAAACTGGCCACACCACCACGAGCTTACAAGTCCCCACGCCAACGTCCCATTCGAGAACCTCGTCAACCTCCGCCGTAAACAAGGGCCCGGATCGTGATCCGTCGGTGGAAGCATTGGCCCAGCTACAAAAGGGATCGCATATCCAACGGAGAGCGTCAAAACGGTTCAGTGCCTACCAGTACGCCAAGTTGACCAACGCAAACCATATTCCCACCCGGATTTCTTCGTCGAGCTCGGCCAAAGAGTCGAATTTCCACCCGGACGACGCTAACACGACAATCGAGGAGGACGAGAAGACCCCAGGGAAAGAAAACCCGCAACAAGACGGAACCATTTCCATCTTCCTCCGAATCAATGCCAGAACAAAGAAAGTGTCGGTGAAACTCCCGGTAACATTTGCATCTTTAAGGCTATTATTTGTAGAGAAATTTGCCTATTCGCCAGGAATTGCGCCGTTCCCAGAAATATATATAGAAGACCCTCGGAGCGGTGTTTCGTACGAGCTCGAAGAACATTTGTTGGAGACAGAAGTTCGCTCGGGGAGTGTTTTGTGTTTGCACGAGGTTGACCAGCAGACGTCAACAATTAAGGATTTGACCTCGAAAGTGCAATCGTTGACGACGAAATTCGAAGGGTTTTCTGTAGACATAGCGTCGCAAATCAAGGACGCCATTTCTGCGATAGAAATCCCAACACCGACAATCCAGCCATCTGCTACCAAAGAAACGACAACACCAGACACGGGCTGCGATCAAACGATAAAAGAATTGAATGCCATTGCCACGGAACTTAAGGCGATTAAACACTCTCAATTGAAGCACAAACAGACAATCAAAGGTAGCATATCCGACATTTCAAATAGCGTTAAACTAGTCAAAGAGTCTGGTATCGATGATCCTAAATCTTCACACCGGTCGTATATGGAATCGTGTCATGCAAAACTTTCAGAAGAATCCGATTTGTTGTTGACAAAAGTCGACGATTTACAAGATATCATGGAAGCTTTACGTAAAGATGTGGCTCAACGGGGTGTACGTGTGGGGGAAATTCAATTGAAACATACACAAAAAGATATTGATAAGGCGAAATCAGCATTGAAACAAATGTCGGACTATATCAATAATGAAAAGGCAACTTGGAAGAAGATCTGGGAAGCAGAATTGGATAAAGTATGTGAAGAACAACAATTTTTCAACTTACAAGACGATTTGACCCAAGATTTGGAAGAAGATATCAAGAAGATCGAAGAAACGTTTGCATTAATCGAGCAGTGCTCAGTTGAACAAACAAAGAGTGGGCGTAAAATTATTCCACAACTTCCTATTCCCGAACCAGGTGAAAGTATACACAATATTAAAGATGCTGTTTTGAGTGAAGTTGCGGCATTGGTTCCAAACCATGAAAGTAGAGTGGAGGCCATTGAACGAGCAGAAAAGATACGACAACGTGAAAAGGAAATGATGAAGTTGAACAAGTTTCAAGCTGAATTGGGTGAGTTTGTAGACGAACAGAAACTCAAAAGTTCTGGTGGTTTTGAAGAGATCGAAAAGATTAGAAAAGAAAAAGACATTGAAAATCTCAAGAGTTCATTTGGCGTTATTTAACCTATTTATTCAACTGGTCAAATTGTATCCAATCGACAATTTCTTTGAATTCTTGTCGTTTTTTGAATTTGGATAATATAGCCGCGAGCATTTCATCTTTAATCTTGCCAAATTCAGAATCGTTTCCGTTAACATATACATACTTTTCCCGAGTGAAGCGTATTAATTTTAATAAACATAATTTTAATTCATCAACAGGTGATTTTTCTCCTTCCTCAGGTCGCTTGTAGTTCAAAATAAGGATATCTATGACCAATTTTAAATTGTTAAGAATGTTCTGAGTAACACAGCGATAACTACACAGCTTTCTGTTTATTAAGAAATCCTCAAGTCGGGATCTGAAAAGTTGAATTAAATGTTGGAAGACTTTAGTGGTTGATTCTTGAACCGCTAAAGGTATATTGTAAACGTCAGAATAATCTCGGTAAAGCTCGAGCGTTTTTATGTTAATATCGAGACCAAGAAACTTTAATAATTCATCGCTTTTACCATCCGATAAGAATGTTTTGCTCTTGTTGACGAATGCTCCGTATTTGTGCAATTGAGTGCTATAGATTAGATTCTTTGCTGACTCGCATACATTCAAGTCAGTAGATAGGATTAAGAAGTCATCCACTACTCTCAATAACAAACTATCCAGATTAAAGAGAAACCCAAATTCTTGCTCTACCATATGATCATAAGTTATGTTACAGAAGGTTGACAGAAGAGGACATCCCTGAAAAACCCCCGTCTTTCGTTTATACATGGTAGATGTCATTGGATTAATTAACATCCCAGTTTGAAAAATCTGTAGTTTGCAAATTTCAATTAATTGTTTCTTGGTCATTTTGTATGTTTTCACTTTATCAACTATCGCAATTCTTTCGTTTCGTTTCAAATCCATGTTGAAGTTGTTGAAGTCAAGGATATTGTTTTGATCTTTGACTTGAGTCCGGCTCTTACGTGCTTTCAAATCATGGATTGGGCATTCCATATAAGATCGAACTGAAAACGAATAATCGTCTGGAAGGTCGTGAAAAAGCGCCTCCACGCAATCTAATACTTTCTTTTGATTCAAACGATCATAGCATTGCTTCATATCAAATTTGAGCATATAAACCTTGAACTGACTGTCTCCAAACTTTTGAATTAGTTGTAGTTTATACTGATTTATACATTTTGCAATGTCTCTAGAAGAATGACATCTTGGATGACTAATGTTCAACTGTGAGGACCTTAGTGTGAGTATCAGTCTAACGACGTCAATGTACTCTTTTGTATACTTTGAAAATTCAAATTCAAATTTCAGCACAGGATCAGTTCTTGCGCTATATGGTGCTTTAGCGGGAACTAATATTAGACGAAAATCGTTAACCTTGGGGATCAATCTCAAGTAGCCATAGTTGAATTTTTCAAGTAGATCACACGAACTAATGGCTCCAGAACTTTTGTAAAGATACTGTTTGGAATACTTTTTCATCCAATTTCTTGTTACTTTGTTCCAGGCATTATGGGGAAAGAACATCAATGATGAATTGTCCGATGCTGCAGTAACGTACCAAAACGATTGAATAATCTTGTACACTATGTGGATGAAAGAAACCTCTAGAAATCGGTAGAATGCTTCCAAATCTTGCGACCATGTCAATACCTTGCGGTCGAGTTTTGCAAACAAATCCTCAAGATTAAATCTTGAATGTGGTGGTGACTTAAGAACGTGGACTATGGATTTCAAAAAAAGCCTTCTATTGGAAGCGGACCCAAAAAACGTTAATGGGTACAATTTTCCAGTTATTACCAATACAAACTTTATGACTTGCTTCAACGGTGTCGCCAAACTTAGAATCGTTTGAGGCGAGCCATGGTTTTTGTCAACAACATTTTGAAATATATGAGAATATCGACACCGACGGTCGTTCCTCTCTATAGTTGATACTAGTTTTTCGAACTCGGCTGAGTTAGAAACTTGACGAAGTTTTTGGCGCGTCGTCTCGTTGAAAACAGTCAATAATCCCTGATTTTTTCTGGTCTTGTTCAACAACGTAAAACTGGTAAAACTAAATTGAACTTTATTACTTTGGTTTTTAAAGTATGTAGGTATTCCAAACAATTGTAGGTAATGGCCCAGTTTTAGAGTAACAAAACACTTTGTCGTTAACAACAACTCCGTGAAACGGTCTCGCCCCATTAAGTTGTGCAATCTGTTCCAGTTTTCACCTTTCACATAGTGGACCTGGAAGTTTGAGTAAGGGTTCACCAATGCCGTGCTCCAGGAATCATTCACGGCAGGGTTGACATACCCGTTTGCGAGCACGTTGCTCAGTTTATTTTGTACTAGAAAGTTCAACAACGAGTCAATGAACTCGGGATAATGCAACTCTTGTAGTTTTGGTATGATGGTGATGGCGGTATCTATACATTTTACAACTTTGGTTGATAACAAGAACTGGTGAAATTCGTGAGGTACATTGGATAGAAACGATTCTAGGGCTACACTGGGATAGTTTTGACGTATATGTTCTTCCAAGTTAAGTTCAGCTTCCATTGAAGCCAGAAAAAGAAGACATGTATTTTAGATTTTTTCTCTTGATCTGAAGAATTTGGAAAATATACAAAAACATGGCAAGAAAGATTGTATCGGTGGAGGGTGTTGACTTGGTGAATGGAGTCATAGATGGGACGTTGAAGCAGATACGTGTAGAGAACTCGAGTCCAGGGCAAGAGCAGGTCGACTTACAGCGAGTATGGTGCTGTGAAATCAACCCTAAATCTACCAAGCTAATAGTAACCTTAGTGCGAGATTTTGTGCTCTCGTTCGATGTGGACGATTTGGTCCATCTAAAGCGGTTTAACAAACGTACTGACGACGATGGAAACGTTGTGATCCAAGCGATTGTGTGCACTGAATCGTTTCAGCCTAGTGACATAGACCTACGTAAGTTTATTGACGACCACATCAGTGAGAAGATTCCATACAAAGTATATAAAGTAGAAGTGCCTATGAACATGCCGCAAACGAAGGAAATATGCAACAAATGGAGCGAATTGTACTGGCCGTTGAACTGGAAAGGGAACCCAAATCACCAGTTCTTGAACTCGTTGAAGTTCGATATTGAGTACGAAAAGCATATGGTCACCAAGCTCATCAATGAGCTTGGGTCTACAAAACCGCAATCTGGGGTGCCACTGGTCACAATCATAGCACGTCCTAACGAGAATCTCAAGCCGGAAATACTATGTACCTATAAAAACCACGGCAGCACTAACCCCTACGACCACAGCGTGCTTAAAGCAATAGACATGATTGCCATCAAAGAAAAAGACAATCGCGCAGCTGGGGGCCATAAACACAATTATTTGTGTCACAATCTCATAGTGTATACTACTGACGAGCCGTGTGTGATGTGCAGCATGGCTCTAGTGCATTCACGTGTTGGCCGTGTAATTTATCTTCGGCCGTCACCAAACTGTGGTGGGTTTGAAAGTAGCTACTACCTTGGGAACCGAGACGGGCTCAACTGGAAATTTGAGATCTGGAGATGGATTGGCGAGGCCGAGGTGGCGGCATTGGACTCTGTTCGCCCGTGTGACGATTCCGTCGAGTTTTAGCGCATATTTACGTACATAGAAACACCATTAGCATTAGTTTTTGAACAATGTCGCATTACGAACTTTTCAAGTACGATTGTAGTTTGGTCAAGTCGGCAATGACGTCGTCTACGGTGTCATTGGTAGCAGCAGTACTGCCGTTCAACTGCAGCAACACCTCCACCGTCTCGGCGATTGACAGTACGACGGCCGCTGTTTGTTGTTGTTTCAAGTCATGGTCCACCTGGAGAGATTCTGAAACACGTTGCAACCGTGTGCAAAGATTGGCGATCGACAGGGTGGAAACCGTCCGTTTCGATTCCGGCAACGAGTCCAATGGAACGTCAAATAACCGCTGTATATTGTCGCGTACCACGTCGACAACGGCCCTGTTTCGTTGTTCAGCTATGCCATCGTAGATCATCCGCAACACAGGCGGTGAAAATGTCCGATTGGTGGCGTTTTTTACTTCCGCTTTGAACTTTTCAAACGGCAAAAGCGACTCCAACGACGACTGTGCCACCAAGTACTCCTCCAAGATATCACAAGACTCCATTGGTTGCAATTCAAATCGGGCCCAAATAGGATTATGTGATAACTATGAAACAGTCGTGTGTATGCCAATTTTTCAGTGGTGAAAAATTAACCGTAAACAAGATGGAAATACTTGCTACAGGTTCTATACATTCTGGCCGGTTTCTGATACAAACATGAGTTCGTTGACGTTTGACAGTTCGTCGTACTATGTACAAGCGTTGTGCACCAGTTTGTCGAAGCGTATGGTGGAATCGCACAACCCATTGATTTTGAATACCCAGCCCACAGGAAGACAAGCAAAGAGGGCAGCAGCGCAGATCAACTATGCAGAAGATTTTGTCGACGATTTCGATGCCGAGGACTCCCCGTCGCTGTTGAACCAAAACAGATCCAGCACAAATTTGAACCAGCAGGCTCTGGCAGCGCAGAAGTTTGTTCCCGTCAAACCTACCACTTTCATAGCTAGTTTCCAGGATGAAACCAAAGTCAACCAACAATCACACGAAACCCCCGTCCTCATACCAATAAAGCTTTCCATCGAATACCCTAATGGGAACCACAAATTGGTTGATTTTTTTATGTGGGACTTGAACGACACCCTTCTAACCCCAGCACAATTTTCCGAAATTCTATGTAAAGACTTGGATTTACCAAACGTAATGCAACTGCAGGTGTGCGACTCGATTATTCAGCAGATTGAAGATTACAACTATGTGTCGAACTTGACACTACCATCCACTGACCCATTTGTAGTAATAATTGATTTGTCGGTATCATTAAACGACCAATTGTTCCAGGACAGATTCGAATGGGACCTCAACCAAACACATATAACACCAGAGTTTTTTGCAAAACTTGTAGTGAGTGATGCAGGTTTGCCATTGCAATTTGAACCGGCGATTGCTCATGCCCTACATGAAAATATAATCAGAATCAAAAAAGAGATCATCGAGGGAACTTATAATAGCGATCTTCACAACCTACATCAATTGAGAGGTCTCATATTTGATAGTGGAATAAGAATAAATACTGATAATAGTATTCAAAATGGTACCGATCAATGGGGTCCAGTGGTCGAAATACTTACCCCGGGTGAAATTGAAAGAAGAGACTTGGAAAGAAGCAGAAACTTGAGAAGATTGAAGAGAGAGAATGCAAAGAGAGGTGATTTTGATGATGGTCATATTCTGAAAAGAAGAAATGTGGCCGGTAGAAGAAAGCATGATGAATTGGATACTTCATGGAGAGCATTTTAGTTTAGATACGCTAACGTATATAAGATAATAACTTATCTAACATGAACGTATAGACTCCGACTACATTGTATTCTGAAACTCAACAGCACTTAAACATTAATCGTTTCATAGTTTCCAAAAAATTTAAGTTAAAGCCCGACGCGGGGGTCGAACCCGCAACCTTTTGATACCTTCAAGTGTGCGCTCTAGGTGACTCTTAAAAGTCAAACGCTCTAGCCATTGAGCTAGCCAGGCAATTTTTGTGAGTTGCAAAATTTCATTTTCATCTAAATAAAGATTTGAAATATAAATTTGGGAACTCTTGACTGAGCTTGCCTCTGCCAAACTAAATGAGTACATAGTTACTTGTATACTTAAGCTAATAAAGCAATAAATTCATTTTAGTTAAAAAAAAAAAGATATTGCACAACTTGGGGTCTGCAAAACTACAGAAAAAATATGGGACCAACTAGCGCAATTAGACGAATCAACTGATTTTTCTGACGAAACTGTCTCAAATTTGGTGTATTACTTTACAACTTACGGAGATATTTTAGTTGATTTTTAAAAAAATAAAATTAAAATTAAAAATTAAGAATATAAAACAATATGGTGGGTTTTTTTAATTTATTTTCCCTTCCAAACTAAATGAGTATATAGTTACTTATATACTTTAAGTACATAAAGCAAAAAATATAAAAAAAAAACTACTTATCTAACTTACTATATACTTATTTCATACGTCACTCGTCATTGTCCACATAGACAGTATCAAAAATATCATATTTACTCTTACACTAATGTTTACCCTAAATTGAAATTCCCTTCAAGAACGTAGGAATATTGTTTTGTTCCTCGTCGAATGCATTCAATTCAACATTTCCAGTAGATATGGGGTAACTTCTGAAGCTATCTCTTTTGAAAAGACTAATTCCTCCGTCATTTATTCCAGCGACATTTTGTGAATTGTAGAACTCAGCACTAACTTGTCTTCCATCATCACTGAAGTTTTCACCAATACCAGGTCCCTCATAAGTGGTTCCATCCCAACAGTACCTTTGAAAGCACTTTTTACATTGTTCAGTTTGCTCGAGTCCTTGTCTTTCTTGTTCTCTTCTGATAATGGCACAACCAACACACGCAGCCCATTCAGCGTCTAATGTACCGTTTTTACGACTTTCAGTTTCATATCCATTTGCAATCATGCCTCGTTTTTCTGCATCTGTATAAGTCAATTTGAACGTAGATGTATTAGACCAGTACGAAAATGGTCTATTTGGCATGTATACAACCAAAGGCACATCATAAATGTTATCCGTTAAAGTACTTAGATTACTGGCGTTACACCCGAAAAACGTTGGTTTTGCGGTTAAGTTCAAGTTCAAAAATGAGCTTTGACCAGGGACATACGGAAATGGACTGAGTTTTCCTTTTTCTCCGAATTGAGCTGTATAGGTTGCAATTAATGAAGTGCCATCAGGATAGTTATTGACATCCGCACTATTGTCATGAGCAAAGATAATGTCCACACCTCTTTCCTTTTGCAACAATGGGTATAAAGGAACGTTTTGACCATCTTCGCCACCATCAACTAGAAACAATGAATCATTTTTGGCTATGGCGTTGTCTGAACTTTTGGAACTTGAATAAAATGGATTAGGCCAGTATCTGGAAACATCTGGTGGCATATCTGTAATTGGGTTGATTATTATATTTTGAGCAAGCTCTCTTAATATCGGAGGAAACATATTCAAATTGCAATTCTGCAAGACACTATTGAATAATGAGGACGATGTTGCCATAAAGAAACCAACATTATTGAATCCTGTTCTACATACGTTTGACTTTGGAGAACCATCATCTACCCAGGTTCCTACATACTTACCCTGAAAAAACTCTCTCATTCTGGAATCCCAGGAACCAATTTCGTACGGAGTTAATTCAAAAATCATTGAATCTGCATTCACTTCAAATGTGTGAGGCATTCGGTTTACACTTGATAAAATTGGGAATGGCATTTGAAAGCTGGAAAAGGACGGTAAGCTTTCAATGTCATTGAAAGTTGTAGCTGCACCTTCATTTCTAAACTCTTCAAGTAACTGGTATGACAAAAACCTTGCCCAAATGTCAGTTATTGTAATTGGGAATCCTGACAATAGTTTGGTGCTAATTTCACCACCAACCGTAGCGAAGTAAAGATAATTTGCGAAGAAGTTAATTCCTTTTGGATCAAGTATCGAACGAATTATGTCCCAATTTTTGTTTTGCCTCAAAATTTCATCCACCGATTTAAAATCAGACATTGCAACACTGCCGACTAACCATGAACCACCCGATAAACCAGTTACGTACGATGACGCTTGAAGCAAACCTTTCAACGGACCCTGTTTAGTACCACACATGGTCCTTTCATCTAAAGCTGAGAGCTGACCAGCTCCAGCTAGCATTGCTCTATAGCCGCCACCTGAAAATGCTTGTCCAATTGTAATGGGTTTTGAAGCCAAACTCAAAAATGAATCGATATCGATATCTAACATGTTAGCATTTTTCAAAAACAGTGACAACTTTCCAGATGTAACTCTATGACGAGAGGCCATCCATTTTGCTTCCTCGGAAGAAAGTCCATTAGCATCTCTATTCAATTTACCTTCTGGACATGCTACGAATCCAGGGGCATAACCATTTGTAGGCAATCCTGACAAAGCAAAGTTGACAAAAGCTAAGAGAATGACAATAATATTCATTCCATTCATCATTGCGAACAAATGGTCTAAATTTCTATTCCCTAGGCTTGCATCTTTATATATATTGAAATTCGTACCCGTTGAATTTATTCAAAAAATTTGCAACTTAGGCCTGACAGTGACATGCGTTATTTTCTAAACCTGCGTCAGGGTTCAACTGACGTTAAGACGGGAATTCTGGGGAAACATTATTTCATCTGGATAAATGGAACGTATAGAGTTCATTAACATCTTATCTGGAACATATAGAGTTCATTAACATCTATATCGGCAATTCTCTTCTATTATTGACCATTAGTTGTAAGAGTATCCATTTTGCTTTTGTGTCTGCCGTTGATGTACGTCAAAGGTTCAAGGCGCGAGAACAATGAAACGCCCAAAATATAAAAAAAAAACAATACGAGATGAACGTGTAGAACAAATTCAAAATATGCATTTCAAAACAAAGCAAATTTCGTATTGCTCTCAGTTTCGTCTATCGCGGGTATGGTCTGTACTGTTTGTTCCGCAGTGTTATAAAAATTGTAGTTAGTTTCACTGGCAGTATGTACGCTATTCTCCATTCTCAACGGTTTTTAGTCGATCGGGCGCATTGACACATTCACATTTACACAAGCACGAAAATTTTTGGCGCTGTCATGTTCTTCAACTTAATAAGATAGCTTTTCGGGAAGTTTTTCTCGTGAAATTTTTCATCAACATTTGAAAAAAAGTCAAACATTTTGAAAGATTTTTTGAAAATTAGTCGTAAACAAAAAAAAGTACTATTATACGGAACCCTCTATCACCCAGCTTCAATTGAAGTCCTAAGTGGACCAATTTTTTTCGCTAAAGGACCCCAGTATTGCTCTTAACTAAATTCATTATTGTTTCTAAAATTAGGAACGTCAATACAGAAAGAAATTTCAATGAACAAGAGAGTGGGTTTCCAACACTGATGACTAAATCCTTATATGCTCAATCAAATGCTACTTTGATTGCTTAATGGTTCCTCCAAGTTGAACCATAGAGATGTCTCTATAAAGCGTGCAGGAATCGGAATATCAACGCAAATTCCCAAAATTTGCAGTGGTGTCACCAGCAGAAGGATTTTACTCTTCCGCTTGCTTAGGTGAAGCCGAAACGAGACTATTCGATAAATCATCTGCATTGCACTAGTGAAGTTATCTCTATACTATTAGCTAAACAACAACAAGCGTCGTCTTATACTACGAGGTTACTCGGGAAAGTGACTAAGTCGGGAACCCGCTAAAAAGCGGTCGGTGTGCATTTGGGACACCCAGGTTGAATGTTAGCGGATACTACAAACCAGCTGTACCAAGATTGAACAGAAACACACATGAGGCTGTGGTTTTGGTAATAACCAACTATGATGTGCCTCCTCTATCATTCTACATCAAAGACGATAGCAGCCCGGAGTACGTGAGTCATATTTAGAGCATTTGTAATGAAGCCTGTATGTCAGTTTCGGGTATACTGTACATTCCCATAATATTTTGAAGTACAAAATCTTGTATACCCTAAACAACGTTTATTTCCGAGATTTAAGCCACTACAACTATGGTATTCACTTTTACTACCACTAGAGTCATTTTCTTTCACGATTTTGGTGGCATTTTTCCTTACCTTTCCTTACCTTTTAACTGAGAATTCGGGGATTACAAGCTGGTGATCATGTCTGTCAGATCAAGGGTAACTCCTCCGGGGTCGACCTATTCTTCAAGAACAGAAGAAGAAATCCATAGATCTCAATCACAAAACCTCCCAGATACTACAGAGGCCAAGGTAGATCCCCTTTGGACAATACTACCAAGTTACCAGATGTATTATTCGTTGTACCGGGGTATCCGTATGAGTGATGATGATGACGGTAACGAAGATTTACCTCCCGTATATCATAGAAACTTTACGTCAGCTTCGTCGTTGGTGAGCGATCCAACTTACCATTCGGGAACACCGATGTCGTCCCAGGAAACGACTGCTACTCGATCTATTGCATCAGGAAATTCTTTTTCCCCACAAATCACAGATGGCTCACGATTTATCTTTGCAGATGAACTATCCAACTGGCAGGAAACTATCTTGGATAACACACACCTTTTGAAAAACTTGACTGGAACAACGAATTATGACTCCAACGCTATTTCCATAGAAATTCATTTCACAAAAGATATTTGTCAGCCTGGAGAAGAGCCAGTGGAAATTGATCCGACATTCTTTGAATATAAACAAGACGACTACGTGAATGGATACATTATTATCAAAAACACGTCTGACAAGCCAATTCCTTTTGAAATGTTCTATCTTGTGTTTGAAGGAACAATGAAAATTGTAGATATGAAAACAAAAAAGTACATACACTCGAGAAATTTTTTGCAAATGTTCGATTTTTCAGGTTCATGGAAAGACGGTCACATTAATAGATTAATAACAGAATCCGAAAACTCATTAGCGTGTCATCATTCAAGAGATCCGAGGGATGGCACTTATTTATCATTTGCCTGTCATAAGGAAATTGTACCAAATAGAACCTACAAGAGGTTTTTTACCTTCAAGGTCCCCAACTTCCTTTTAGATACAGAGTGTAGCGAGCATAATTTGTCAACGCATATTCAATTACCTCCATCCATGGGTTGTTCCACGTTTGAAAAACCTGGCGACCATACCATGCCAGTTCAAGACTTTACTCCACAAAATTCTGCCATTACGTATGGTGTGTTAGCTAGATTTGTCGGGCGAAAGTCGAGACACAATGTTGACGAATCACTTTTCAAAAATCATGATATGGTTTTAGTGAATTCAAAAGGAGACGAGTTTTTGATTTTAAAAGAAGAATACAGTCATGTTAGAATTTTGCAACAAACTAATGTACTAGTAAAAAACACACAGAAAACGAAGTTTATGGAAACTAAACTCATGTACGACAATTTAAGGAATAAGATTTGTGAAAGACTTGAATTTGGAAAGCAATTGCGAGAATCATTGATAAATCAACAATTCGACAATTCATTTAACATAGCAGAGAGAATCTCTCAACTTGATCGTGAATTGTCTAAAAAGAAGCAGTACTATCAATCAGGTGATGGCGAAATCAAGTACACCCATGAGTCATTGAATGAGTATGTTTTCAACTATCCGTTGACAAAAAAATCGCTTTCTGGCGCAACGAAGCAATTAGGCACTATACAATTTTGTACTCCAAAAAGAGAGTATTCCGTGAAGTATATTCCACCCATTCAATTCAGGCAATCACCCTTATCTGAAGAAGACCTTAACTCCTGGAAGCTAGAACTACCTTTGCAATTAACATATACCTTTCCACCCTCTGATGAGCAATGTGACAGTAAAAAGATTCCCAAAATCAAATCATTTTTTGCCGATTTAGTTGTGCTAACTATAAAATCCGAAAACTACTCAATTCCTATAGAATTTCATCATGATTTGATCTTTCAGGAAAGTACAAATACAGTTCAGCAAACAAGTAGTTATCAAGATAGCGATACTTTTGAGGAAAATATAGTAGTTCCGATGCGAATATTGGCGAATGAATTATTTCAATTATCGAAAGAGTTGGGAGATAACTTCAAAATCGAAAAGCATCTTATCGACGATATGAGAAGTATTTGCGAATTGGAATCAAAAAATCATCATTTATGGATTAGAGATACCAAAGTCAAAACTGAAACAGAAATAACCGCTATTTCCCCTAAAACAGTTAATTCAATTCCATGGAAATTCGATGGAAAGCAATATTCCAGAAACTTCAACATTATTTTAAACTTAGAAAGTGCAATGTTAAACACAGCTCTGCATCCCAAAAAGAAGGGTGAAGCTTACGATAGATTTTGCTTAGTACCCAATTTTCAATACTGTCGAATAGCAAGAATGTATTTTATACGAATTTCTATTGGATTATCGAACAACCAAATGATTCGCTTTAAAATCCCGGTTTCAATTCTAAAATAAAATATTACTAAATTACATTCCAAAATTTTGTATATAATCCGAAATTAATTTATCTAAATACAATTCACCCTGAGATTTTCCAACCCAGGTTACTTGAACAAATTCTGATGTAGTGTTTTAATTTCAAGCGAAGTACTCGCTCCAACATATTATTTTATCATCAAAATTAAGGTTAAGTCTGAAAAAAACTTCAAAAGATGAACTATGAAAACACATACAAGAGCAGTTAGGGAAAACATGATGCTGATCATATAAAGTGTATCAATCCAAAAAGACTTGAAATTGACAAGTCAGACTGAACCATTCAAACTCAAACCTTCTGGAAACAACTTTCTGAGTTTATTATATTGACAGAATATCCATATTTTTACGATTTAATTAATTGAATTGTAAAAAGAGAGAGCGGGAAAACTTGAGACTTACTAAAATTTATCAACTGAAACACACAACTTGAAAATACCAAGTATTGATTATCTATCTGAAACAATATTTATGTAGTCATCTTAAATAAATTCTTTGAATACCTCATATAATCAAACTAGAATGGACAGGTGCTGCTATCAGTAATACCTTTCATAAAGTTGAAAGATACTGGGAAACCACATCGTTTTACCCGATTCTCAAGCCATCTTGCTAATTGCATTAATTCTTGAAATTTGAATATTCCCAGAATTGGAGAGTAGGAATTCAAATATTCCCAATGGCCAAATATCTAATCCCAAGACTTAGCTAGGAAAAGAAAATTCCTATATGGCTTTTAAAGCTTCATATTTACTATAAATATGAAAGCCTCTTCTCTGATTACCAAATGTGTTATCATTAGTTTATCAAATATACTCTAATAAACATGAATTACTAAACAAATAGGATTAACTTGGCCATCTGGATTGCAAATAAGGTGCTCTTTTCTTTCTAAATCATAGCCAACACATCTCTTGATGCAGTTGGACTCAATTAACTGTCACGAACAGGAAGCGGGATATTAGCATATGCATATGCCTCCAAAATTTGAGTCTACAATAAGCCTCGATTGAAACTGTCTCAGACAGAACTCCTGTCCGAGCTCGTTGTCTCTTTTGCCACGACGAAATATACAAGGCAAATTTTACATATCACTTAGTTAGGGTCTGCAGAATTACCGAAAAAATATGGGACCAACTTGATTTGGAATATTATGACAATCAAGCAATAAATGCATTTTAGTTAAAAAAAAAAATCAACTTAAACAAACCGATACGCCATTTAAAAATGAACCAATACCTAAATTGTTGTTACAGAATATACACGGTGTCGAATTGGGTTCGCTATTTTACAACTTACGGAGGTATTTGAGTTGATTTTTAAAAAAATCAAAGTTAAATTTACGAACATAAAACAATATGGTGGGTTTTTAATTTATTTTCCCTTCCAAACTAAATAAGTATATAGATAGT
>ERZ778017.1233-NODE-1233-length-26573-cov-113.177087_pt1 | contig 26573 bp, 27 predicted proteins | sample MGYA00375747_ERZ778017 | MGnify/ENA primary metagenome ERZ778017 (study PRJEB29350, sample SAMN05509838) | bioreactor metagenome | biome: bioreactor; material: wastewater | place: South Africa: University of Cape Town | collected 2014-03-17 ...
CCAGTGCTAGCTTTTCGTACCGTCACTTATTGCACTGAAAACGAGGAGACCCCAACGTGGACATCCAGATGCGCACCAATGTGCCGCACATCTTCGCCATCGGCGACATCGTGGGCCAGCCCATGCTGGCGCACAAGGCGGTGCACGAGGCGCATGTGGCGGCGGAAGTGATCGCCGGCGAATTGCAGGGCAACAAGGAACTGGCCAGCGCCGCCTTCAACGCCCGCGTGATCCCCAGCGTGGCCTACACCGACCCCGAAGTGGCCTGGGTGGGCCTGACCGAAGACCAGGCCAAGCAGCAGGGCATCAAGGTCAAGAAGGGCCTGTTCCCCTGGGCGGCCTCGGGCCGCGCCATTGCCAACGGCCGCGACGAAGGCGTCACCAAGCTGCTGTTCGACGACAGCCCCGAAGCAGGATCAGGAGACGGCCATGCTGGCCGGGGCCACGGCAAGATCCTGGGCGGCGGCATGGTCGGCACGCATGCGGGCGACATGATCGGCGAGATCGCCCTGGCCATCGAGATGGGTGCGGACGCTGTCGACATCGGCAAGACCATCCACCCGCATCCGACGCTGGGCGAGAGCATCGGCATGGCGGCGGAAGTGGCGCATGGCAGCTGCACGGATGTGCCGCCTGCGCGCAAGTAAGTCCGCAGCCAAGCTACCCTGACAAGGCCCGAACTGGCGACGGTTCGGGCCTTGTGCTTTGCGTACCCAAACAATCGCCGCAGAATACTGTGCATTTGTACAGTATTCATGTCAGCCACTTCCAAGCCCAAGCTCTACAACCCACGCCACCCCGAACGCACGCTGCTCTACCAAATGGTAGCCGAGCACTACGAGACCTGGCTAGAGTTGGCCAGCGCGGGTCAGTTCGACGGCCAGGGCGACCACCACACCCCCAAGCCCTTCGTGCGCAAAGCGTTTGCCAAGTATCTTGAGTGCGGCATCTTTGCCCATGGCTTTGCCCGCGCTCGCTGCGGCGACTGTGGGCACGACTACTTTGTAGCCTTCTCCTGCAAAGGCCGGGGAGTCTGCCCCTCGTGCACCACGCGGCGGATGGTGGAGACGGCGGCACACCTGAGCGACCACGTTTTCCCCCGCCTGCCGGTGCGCCAGTGGGTGCTCTCCGTGCCCAAGAGGTTGCGGTACTTCATGCAACGCGACGGAGCGGTGCTGAGCATGGTGCTGCGCATCTTTCTGCGGGTGATCGCACAAACTCTGCAGACCCACAGCCCCGGTGCGGCCCATATGGACAAGGCAGGCCTGCACATCGGTGCCATCGCCTTCATTCACCGATTCGGCTCCAGCCTCAATGAACACGTCCACTTCCACGTTTGTGTGGTGGACGGGGTGTTTGAGGAAGTGGAGGGCGAGGGCGATGCTGATGCGACCCCTCGAATCTCATCGCCGGGTGTCATCTTTCACGCGGCCACCGGCATCGATGCGGCTACCGTGGCCCCAGTGCAGACCACACTGCAAAAACGCATCCTGCGCGCCTTCGTTGCTCGGGGCCTGCTGGAGAACTGTGACGCCAAAGACATGCTGGGCTACAAACACAGCGGCTTCTCGGTGGACGCCGGTGTCTGCATCGAAGCCCACGACCGCGCTGCGCTGGAGCGGCTGCTGCGCTATTGCGCGCGTCCACCGTTTTCCATGGAGCGCCTACGCAAAGAGGGAAGCAAACTGGTGTACCGCTGTGCCAAACAGCGCAGCGAGCCCACCAGTGACAAGCGTGGTGCCAAGGCAGATGAGCTGCACCTCACACCGCTGGAACTGATCGACCGCATCGCCGCGCTGGTGCCACCGCCACGCACCCACCGGCACCGCTACTTTGGTGTGCTGGCACCAAACTCGCCGCTGAGAGCGGCGGTAACGGCGCTGGCTCAGCCTGCTGCGTCGCAACCAGCCACGGTGGAGACTGCACAACCTGGCGCGGGCGTACCTGGGGTGGCGGCGCCGGGCAACGCGGCCACACCCACACCCGAACCTGAAGCACGCCCGAAGCGAGCGGCGCATTACTTGTGGGCGGTGCTGATTGCCCGCATCTACGAGGCATTTCCGCTGCTGTGCCCCATGTGCGGTGGGCAGATGCGCATCATTGCCTTCATCACCCACAGCGCCGAAATCCGCCACATCCTGAACCACATTGGGGTGGAGTCTGCCCCCCCGCACATCACCCCGGCACGCGGGCCACCGCTGTGGGAGGGCTGCGACGCGCCGGTGGATGATGGTGCGCAAGGCGAGCCGGATTGGGATCTGGCAGCTCAACCCGACGAGGTAGACCAGCGCGTCAATTGGTGACCCAGTGAAGCGGCGGTATCCATCGCTGCGGGGAAGCAGCTGCGCGCGCGCCAGGCCCAAATGCATACTGCCTCCCAAGCTCTTGCCATTGAGCGGCAAGCGAGCGCTCAACCTTCCTTGGCCGAACGTGTTTCGAGGCCCAAAACTCGTGCCATACTTGGCCTCATGCGGTTGAATTTCCTATCCGTGGCTTTGAACATGGCCTCGCGCATGGCGGGCGTGGGCTGGGTGACGGTGTCGCTGCGAAAGTCGGGCATGGGTGGTTCTCTCGTGAAGAAGCCACCCATGGTATCGGCCGCCGCGCTCCCTTGCCGGCTCAGGGGGGCTTACGGTCTTGCCATCTTGCAGTCCGTGCCCTGCGCCAGTTCGTTGCCGGTGTAGGCCGCGTCGGTGCGGAAGCCGTAGTTCGTGCCTTCCCAACCCACTTTCACCGCCTTGCCGTCCACGGGTGCGATGGTGTTGACCACCTGGGGCAGCAGCAGCTGGTGGTCGTCGCCGCGCATGCGCACCGGGCCGACCACGGAGTCGATCGTCAGGTCTTCCAGGGCGCGCGCGATCTTCACCGGGTCGGTGGACTGGGCCTTGTTGATGGCGGCGGCCAGGAAGCGCGGCGTCATCTCGATGCGCGGCGCCAGGAATTCCTTGCCCGTCCTGGCCTTGTAGGCCTTGGCCAGCGCGTCCACCTTGGGTGTCTCGGCCTGGCCGGGGTGCCACTCGGCCACCCAGGTGAGCTGGCCCAGCTTGGCCTGCGACACCGCCAGCACCGTGCCGGGAATCGAGCCCGCGCTGTGGTTGAAGTAGCGCAGGTTGTAGCCCGCGTCGCCCGCCGCCTTGAGCAGCAGCACCATGTCCTGGCCCCAGTTGCCGGTGATGAGCGAATCGGCCTCGGTGCTCTTGACCTTGGCGAGGTAGGGCGCGAAGTCCTTCACGCGGCCGATGGGGTGCAGCGCCTCGCCGGTGAACTGGATGTCGGGCCGCGCCAGACCCACCAGCTCGCGGCCGTAATGCGCCCACTGCTTGCCGTGCGCGTAGTCCTGGTTGAGCAGGTAGACCTTCTTGATGTCCGGCTGCTTCTTGATGTAGTTGGCGATGGCCTTCATCTTCATGGCCGTGTTCGCCTCGAACTGGAAGTGCCAGAAGCTGCAGGCCTTGCCGGTCAGCTCGGGGTCGATGGAGGAGTGGTTGAGCACCAGGATCTCCTTGCCCGGGTTGCGCTGGTTGTAGCGCGCGGCGGCCTGCACCAGCGCCGTGACCACCGAGGAGCCTGAGCCGCCCGTGACGATGGCGCGCGCGCCCTGGTCGATGGCGGCCTGCAGCGCGCTCTGGCTTTCCTGCGCTGAAAGCTTGCTGTCGAACTGCAGCAACTGCAGCTTCGTGCCCTTGAGCACGCCGCCCTTGGCGTTGATGTCCTCCACTGCGTACTGCGTGTGCGTGAGCATCAGTTCGCCCACATTGGCGAACGGGCCCGAAAGCGGGTCTATGTAGGCGATCTTGAAGGTGTCCTGCGCCAGGGCGTTGCCCGCGCACAGCAGAGCTGCGGCGGCGAGGGGGGTGAACAAGGCTTTCATGGGTTTGTCTCCGTAGGTGGGTTGTGGGGAGTGGCCGCTCGCGCGGGCCGTCGGCGCGCTGTACGCAGGCCCAGCACACGCCAGGCCAGTTGCGAGAGTTCGCGCACCACCTCGGCCGGTGACAGGCGCCCGTCGGGCCGGTACCAGTGATACAGGAAGCCCGGCAGGCTGCAGGCGGCCTGCGCGGTGAGGCGCGTTTCCTTGAAATCGAGCATGCCGTCCGCGCGGGCTTCTTCCATCAGGGCGCAGAGGCGCTCGTAGAAGTGGTTAGCGAGTTTTTTCTGCATGGCCAGGTATTCAGGCCGGAACACCTGCGGCTCGCGGTACGGGAAAAAGGCTGCCGGGTGGTGCTCGATGGTCGCGCGGATCAGCCGCTCCATGCCCTCGGCGACCTTGGTGTGTGCGGGGCGGCGGTCGTCCTCGGGGAAGTCCATCGCCGTGAAGCAGGCCACGGAGGGGCGCCAGCACAGCGTCTCGAAGATTTCCTGCTTGTTGTGGAAGTAGTAGTAGACGTAGGGCTTGGTCACGCCGAGCTGCTGGACGATCTGCTCCATCGTCGTATTGGCGTAGCCCTGCCGGTCGAACAGCGCCTCGGCCGCCTGGAGGATGCGCTCGCGCTTCTCGTCCGTGCTGGGCGTGCTGGCCTTCTGGCGGCCGCGCGCCTTCACGGGGGGCGTGCCCAGCGCGGTGGTCTGTGTGCTTGGTGTCGCTTTGGTTATACCCATGGGTAGCAATGTTCTACCAAGCGGTATATATTGGCAAGACGCTGGCCGGTGCCTGGCCCTATGGCAAACCCTGATACGGCACCGAGAACCGGCGGTTTTTGACACACCGGAGACACCCATGGCCCCATCCGCCGCCTTGCTGCCCCTGCACGAACATCTGCGCCGCCACGCGCGCGCCATCCCCGACCGAACCGCCTACCTCTGGTACGGCCGCGCCCTCACCTGGGCCGAGCTGGACGCCGCCAGCGACGCCTTCGCCGCGCGCCTGCAGGCTCTGGGCGTTCAGAAGGGCGAGCCCGTGGCGCTGTTCATGAACAACTGCCCGCAGTACCTCATGGCGCATTACGGCATCCAGAAGATCGGCGCCATCGTCTGCCCCTGCGGACCGCTGAACAAGGAACACGAGCTGCAGTACCAGCTCGACGACCTGAAGGCGCGCGTGATCGTCGCCGCCGACGTGCTGCTGCCCGTGGTGGAGCAGGTGCGCGCGCAGACGGCGCTGGAGCATGTGTTCGTGGTGCGCTATGCCGAGCTGCTGCCCGATGGCGAGCCGAGCATCGCCGTGCCGGCCGAACTGCAGGCCATGCGCGCCAGCGCGGCTCCGGCGCCCGCCGGCTGCGAGGACTTCCTGGTCGCAGCGCGCACGGGCGAGCGGCCTGCGGCTGTGGAGCTGTCGATGGATGACGTGGCGCTCATGACCTACACCTCGGGCACCACCGGCCTTCCCAAGGGCGCCATGCTGAGCTATGAGAACGCGCGCTTCAAGACGGCGGCCTCGGCCGACTGCAACGGCATGACGCCCCGGGAAGTGCTGCTGGCCGTGGCGCCGCTGTACCACATCGCCGGCATGGTGATGGGCGTGAACCTGCCGGTCTACACCGGCGCCACCTGCGTGCTGCTCTACCGCTTCGACCCCCTGGGCGTGGCCCAGGCACTGGAGCGCCACCGCATCACCTGGTGGTACAGCATCGCGCCAATGAACGGCGCGCTCATGCAGGTGCCCGGCGCGCGCGAGATGGACTGGAGCGCGCTGCGCCGCAACCCGGTGACGAGCTTCGGCATCACCTTCACCGAACAGCTCGCGCAGCAGTGGCGCCAGTTCGCGCCGAACTGCGTCTCGCACGAGGCGGCCTATGGCCTGAGCGAAACGCACACCGTGGACACCGCCATGCCCGTGGACGCCATCCGCTGGGGCACGCAGGGCAAACCCGTGCCGGGCAACCAGATCCGCATCGTCGACCCCGACACCGGCGCGCCCCTGCCCGCCGGCACGGTGGGCGAGATCACCATCCTCGGCCCCGGCAACTTCAAGGGCTACTGGAAAAAGCCCGAGGCCACGGCCCAAACGCTGAAGAACGGCTGGGTGTTCACCGGCGACATGGGCCAAATCGACGAGGACGGCTACCTCACCTTCATCGGCCGCATCAAGGAAATGATCAAGGTCTCGGGCTACAGCGTGTTCCCCGAGGAGGTCGAAACCATCCTCATCAAGCACCCCGCCGTGGCCCAGGCCGCCGTCATTGGCGTGCCCGATGCCGAGAAGGGCGAGGTGGTGCGCGCATTCATCGTCCAAAAGCCGGGGCAGGAGGTGGAGGCCGCCGCGCTCGTGGCCTGGTGCCGCGAGAACATGGCGCCCTACAAGGCGCCGCGCGAGGTGCGTTTCATCGCCCAGCTTCCCGCCACGGGCGCGGGCAAGGTGCTGCGGCGCATGCTGAAAGACGAGTGAGGTACCCCCCCTGTGGCGCTGCGGGCAGGGGGACGCTCCCGGCGCGGCGGGGCGGCCCTTGCGCGGGAGCCCTGGCCTGGGCCGCGCCGGTTTTGTGCGCCGCGCCAGGATTATTGAAATACCAAAGAAATTGGCATACAGGGCTTATGTATCAAGCGCTGACAGCTATCAGAACAGAAGCAAAACCATGACCACGCCGCTCTTTTCCAAAGTCCTGATCGCCAACCGCGGAGAGGTGGCCCTGCGCATCGTGCGTGCCTTGCATGATCTGGATATTCCCAGCGTCGCCGTGTATGCCGACGACGATGCCGGTGCGCCCCATGTGCAGGCGGCCACCGAAGCCGTCGCGCTCGGCGCCACGGGCCCGGCGGCTTACCTCGACGGTGCGCGGATCATCGCTCTGGCGCGCGAGCGCGGCGTGGATGCCGTGCACCCCGGCTACGGCTTTCTGAGCGAGCGCGCCGACTTTGCCCAGGCCTGCGAGGCTGCGGGCCTGCGCTTCATCGGCCCCACGCCCGTGCAGCTCATGCTGTTCGGCGACAAGGCCCAGGCGCGCGCTCTGGCCGCGCGCTGCGGGGTGCCGCTGATGCCGGGCACGCAGCACGAGGTCACGCTCGAAGAGGCGCAAGCCTTCTGGCACGCGCAGCAGGCGGGCGGGCAGGGCGCGGGCATCGTCATCAAGGCCATTGGCGGCGGTGGCGGGCGCGGCATGCGCGCCGTGCAGGCGGCGGCCGAGCTGCCTGCTGCCTACGAGACCTGCCGGCGCGAGGCCCAGGCGGCCTTTGGCGTGGCGGGTGTGTACGTCGAGCGCCTGATGTCGGGCGCGCGCCATATCGAGGTGCAAGTGCTGGGCGACGGCGCAGACGTGGTCGCCCTGGGCGAGCGCGAATGCACGCTGCAGCGGCGCTTCCAGAAGCTGGTGGAGATCGCGCCCAGCCCCTCGCTGCCCGAGCCGCTGCGCCAGCAGATCACCGCAGCCGCCCTCGCCATGGCGCGCGAGGTGCGCTACGAAGGACTGGGCACGTTCGAGTTCCTGGTGGACCTCGCGTCCAGCGAGCTGCCCTGGGTCTTCATCGAATGCAACCCACGCCTGCAGGTCGAGCACACCATCACCGAGGAGGTGACGGGCATGGACCTGGTGCAGGCGCAAATCCAGCTGGCCGCCGGCCGCAGTCTGCGCGAGCTGGGGCTGGACCCGCTGGCGCCGCCGCGCGTGCAGGGCTACGCCATCCAGTGGCGCATCAACGCCGAGACGCTGGACGCGCAGGGCAACGCCCAGCCCGGCAGCGGCCCGCTGCTGCGCTTCGATCTGCCCGCCGGCCCGGGTGTGCGCGTGGACACGCATGGCGTGGCGGGCCGTGCCCCCTCGCCGCACTACGACACGCTGCTGGCCAAGCTCATCGTTTCCTCGCGCGGCAGCGCGTTCGGTGATGTGCTGCGCCGCTCGCAGCGGGCCCTGGCCGAGTGCCGCATCGAGGGTGTGGCCACCAACCTCACGCTGCTGCGCGCGCTCGCGCTGCGGCCCGAGATGGCCCGCCAAGAGGTGCATACGCGCTGGGTGGAGCAGGTGCTGCCAGCCTTGCTGGATGCTGCGAAAAAGATAGCTGATAGCGCTTGTGCAGAAAGCGCTGGAGGCCAAAAAACCTTTGAAAATCCTACGGCCGCGCAGGCCCCCGTGGACCCGCACGCCGTCTGCGCCCCCATGCCCGCGCGCCTGGTGCAGTACGCCGTGGCCGAGGGCGACGTGGTGGCGGCGGGCGCCGAGCTGGCCGTGCTCGAATCCATGAAGATGGAGCATGTGCTGCTAGCGCCCCATGCAGGCCGCGTGAGCCGGCTCGCCGGCCAGCCGGGCGCCTACCTCGTGCAGGGCCAGCCGCTGCTGGTGCTCGAACCCGTGCAGGATGCCGCGCTGGCTGCCGCCGAACAACACGAGGCGCAGGACCCGGACCATGTCCGCGCCGATCTGCAGCGTGTGATCGACCGCCACGCCTTCACGCTCGACGCGAACCGCCTGGCCGCTGTGGCCAAGCGCCATGCGCAGGGCCAGCGCACGGCGCGCGAGAACATCGCCGACCTGTGCGACGCGGGCAGCTTCATCGAATACGGCCAGCTTGCCGTGGCCGCGCAGGCGCGCCGCCGCAGCATGGAGGACCTCATCGCCAACACCCCGGCCGACGGCATGGTGACGGGCATTGGCTCGGTCAACGGCGCGCAGTGCGGCGAGGAGAAGGCGCGCACCGTGGTCATGGCCTACGACGCCACCGTGCTCGCGGGCACGCAGGGCGCGCGCAACCACGCCAAGACCGACCGTATGCTGGGCATTGCGATCGACCAGCAACTGCCCGTGGTGCTGTTCGCCGAGGGCGGAGGCGGGCGCCCGGGCGACACCGACATTCCTGTGGTCGCGGGCCTGCATGTGCACACCTTCGCCAGCCATGCCGCGTTGTCGGGCCAGGTGCCCGTGGTGGGCATCGCGGCGGGGCGCTGCTTCGCGGGCAACGCCGCGCTGCTGGGCTGCTGCGACGCGATCATCGCCACGCGCGCCAGCAACATCGGCATGGGCGGCCCGGCCATGATCGAAGGCGGCGGCCTGGGCGTCTTCAAGCCCGAGCAGATCGGCCCCAGCCATGTGCAGCACGCCAATGGGGTGATCGACGTGCTCGTCGAGGACGAACGGGAAGCCGTGCAGGCTGCGCGCCACTACCTGTCGTTCTTCCAGGGCCGCGCTTCGCAATGGACGGTGCCCGACCAGCGCGCCTTGCGCAGCGTGGTGCCCGAGAACCGCCTGCGCGTGTACGACACCCGCACCGCCATGGGCGGCCTGGTGGACGAGGGCAGCCTCCTGATGCTGCGCACCGGCTTTGGCGCCGGCATCCACACGGCGCTGGCGCGCATCGACGGCCGGCCCGTGGGCCTGATCGCCAACAACCCGCTGCACCTGGGCGGCGCCATCGACGCCCCCGCCGCCGACAAGGCAGCGCGCTTCATGCAGTTGTGCAACGCGCACGGTCTGCCGCTGGTGAGCCTGATCGACACCCCCGGCTTTATGGTCGGTCCCGAGGTCGAGGCAACGGCCCAGGTGCGCCATGTAAGCCGCCTGTTCGTCACCGCCGCGCACCTGCGCGTGCCCTTCTTCAGCGTGGTGCTGCGCAAGGGCTACGGCCTGGGCGCCATGGGCATGGCGGCGGGCGGCATGCACGCGCCGGTGTTCACCATCGCCTGGCCCACGGGCGAGTTCGGCGCCATGGGGCTGGAGGGCGCGGTGCGCCTGGGCTTCCGCAAGGAGCTCGAAGCCCTGCCCGAGGGCCCCGAGCGCGACGCGCTGTTTCAGAAACTCGTCGCCAAATCCTACGCCAACGGCGAGGCCATGCACATGGCCGCCACGCTGGAGATTGATGCCGTCATCGACCCGGCGGAGACGCGCGCCTGGCTGGTGCGCGGCCTGGCCTCGGCGCGCGTGGGTGCGCTCGGGCCGCGCTTCATCGACACCTGGTAAGGCCCGGCGCACGGCAGGGGCAGCGGCTTGGCGGGCCGGGGCCGTGCTAAGCTGAAATGCTGTTACACGCCGCTCCCGGCAGACCCGCCGGAGGCGGCCTTTCGCTTCCCTACGAACGGAGTACCCCCATGCCCGGCCTTCTGCCCGACATCGATCCCGACGGCTTGCTCGAATTTTCGGTGGTCTACACCGACCGCGCGCTCAACCACATGTCCAAGCGCTTCACCGGCGTCATGCAGGACATCCTGGCCACGCTCAAGGAGGTCTACCACGCCCACACCGCCGTTCTCGTGCCGGGCAGCGGCACCTTCGGCATGGAGGCCGTGGCGCGCCAGTTCGCCAACAAGCAAAAGGTGCTGATCGTTCGCAACGGCTGGTTCAGCTTCCGCTGGAGCCAGATTTTTGACGCCGACACCGGCCTGGGCGGCGGCGCCGTGGTCTGCAAGGCCCGCAAGCAGGGCGATGGCCCGCAGGCGCCCTGGGCACCGTGCCCGGCCGAAGAGGTGGCGGCCGCCATTCGCGCTGAAAAGCCCAAGGTGGTGTTCGCGCCGCACGTGGAGACGGCCAGCGGCATCATCCTCTCCGACGACTACATCCGCACCCTGAGCGCCGCCGCGCACGAAGTGGGCGCGCTGTTCGTGCTCGACTGCATTGCGTCGGGCGCCATGTGGGTGGACATGCAGGCCACCGGCGTGGACGTGCTGATCTCGGCCCCGCAAAAGGGCTGGAGCGGATCGCCCTGCTGCGCCATGGTGATGCTGAGCGAGCGTGCGCGCCAGGCCATCGACGGCACGACAAGCAGCAGCTTCGCCTGCGACCTGAAGAAGTGGATGCAGATCGCCGAAGGCTACGAAAAGGGCCAGCACGCCTACCACACCACCATGCCCACCGACGCGCTGGTGCGCCTGCGCGACGTGATGCAGGAGACGCGCGAGTACGGCTTTGCCAAGGTGCGCCAGGAGCAGATCGAACTGGGCGCCCAGGTGCGCGCGCTGCTCGAATCGCGCGGCTTCCCCAGCGTGGCCGCCGAGGGCTGGAAGGCGCCCGGCGTGGTGGTGAGCTACACCACAGACCCCGGCATCCAGAACGCCAGCAAGTTCGCCGCCGTGGGCCTGCAAACAGCCTCGGGCGTGCCGCTGCAATGCGACGAGGGGCCGGAGTTCAAGAGCTTCCGCATCGGCCTGTTCGGCCTGGAGAAGTGGCACAACGTGGAGCGCACGGTGGGCTACCTGCGCGACGCGCTGGACCGCATCGCCTGACCACCCGGCCCATGGCCTTGCTCGCGCGCCAGCTCTCCACCCCTCTGGGCGAGATGCTGGCCGTGGCCTCGCCCCAGGGCCTGTGCCTGCTCGAATTCGTGGGCCAGGGCGGCGTGGAGCGCGAGCTGGCCCAGGTCGAGGCCGCGCGCGGTGGCCCGGCGCAGCCGGGTGACAGCGCGGTACTGGCGCAGATGGCGCACGAACTGGCTGAATATTTCGCCGGGCAACGCCAGCGCTTCGGCGTGCCGCTGGACCTGGTGGGCACCCCGTTCCAGCTCAGCGCCTGGCAGGCCCTGTTAGACATCCCCTACGGACAGACGCGCAGCTACGCAGAGCAGGCCCGCGCCATCGCCCGCCCCAGCGCCACGCGCGCCGTGGCGGCGGCCAATGGGCAGAACAAGGTCTCCATCATCGTGCCCTGCCACCGCGTGATCGGCAGCGACGGCAGTCTCACCGGGTTTGGCGGAGGCTTGCCGCGCAAGCGGGCGCTGCTGGCGCTGGAGTCGCCGCAGGGGAGCGGCTTGTTTTAGTAAGAAGAGGATGGTGGCTATGGATGATTTGGCACCCACCGATCTCAAATCGGTACTGCACTCCAAGCGTGCCAACATCTATTACCTGGAGCACTGTCGCGTGCTCGTCAACGGCGGCCGGGTGGAATATGTGACCGATGCAGGCAAGCGCAGCCTGTACTGGAACATCCCCATCGCCAACACCACCAGCGTTCTGCTAGGCACAGGAACATCCATCACCCAGGCAGCGATGCGCGAGTTGGCTAAGGCGGGCGTGCTGGTGGGCTTCTGCGGTGGTGGGGGCACGCCGCTTTTTGCTGCCAATGAGGTGGACATGGAAGTAGCCTGGCTGTCACCGCAAAGCGAATACCGGCCCACCGAATACTTACAGGCCTGGGTGAAATTCTGGTTTGACGACGAACTTCGCCTGCATGCGGCCAAACAACTGCAGACCTGGCGGCTGCAGCGCCTTCAGGCAGAGTGGAACGCAGGTGTTTTGCGTGAAGCGGGTTTCGCGGTGGATCTGGCCCGCCTGCAGGCCCTGGTGCAGCAGTTCACGCCACGCATTGCCACTGCCCCCGACGTGACCGCGCTGCTGACCGACGAGGCGCAACTGACCAAGGCATTGTTCAAGCTTGCCGTGGATGCCGTCGGCTATGGCGAATTCACCCGCGCCAAACGGGGTACAGGAGCCGATGCGGCCAACCGCTTCTTGGATCACGGCAACTACCTGGCTTACGGTTTGGGTGCCACCGCCACCTGGGTCTTAGGCTTGCCCCATGGGCTGGCTGTGCTGCATGGCAAGACGCGGCGCGGCGGGCTGGTGTTCGATGCGGCCGACCTGGTCAAGGACGCCGCCATCTTGCCGCAAGCCTTTCTGTCGGCCATGCGCGGCGACGACGAACAGCAGTTCCGCCGCCAGTGCATCGAAGCCTTGACGCGCAGCGAGTCGCTCGACTTCATCATTGACACGCTCAAAGGCATCGCAACGGATACGGCACGGTTGGCCGACAAATCCCCGCTGGTCCCGGAGGTGCGTGCATGAACGTGCTGTTCGTCTCGCAATGCACCAAGCGCGCACTGACCGAGACGCGTCGCATCTTGGACCAGTTTGCCGAGCGGCGCGGCGAGCGCACTTGGCAAACCCCCATCACCCAGGCGGGGCTGGATACCGTGCGCAAACTGCTGCGCCAGACCGCCCGCAAGAACACCGCCGTGGCTTGCCACTGGATTCGCGGGCGCGACCACAGCGAGCTGCTGTGGGTGGTGGGTGACGCCAGCCAGTTCAACGACCAGGGTGCTGTACCGACCAACACCACTGCCAGCAACGTGCTGCGCGTCTGACCAAATCCTGCCTTCGCGGCCAAATGCATCGATAACTGGCACCAATGGATGAAACCGACCACGGTTTGACGCCACGAATCGCAGATTTGAAAGTGAACAGGAAAGTCAATGAAATCAACGATCTACCAACACCACCTCCGCGCCAGTGCTAGCTTTTCGTACCGTCACTTATTGCACTGAAAACGAGGAGACCCCATTGACGGCCGCCCCCTGACCCTCGCTCTGGCGCCACGCCCGGATGAAGTCGGTCACCCGCGTGTAACCCCCTTCGTAGCCCGCTTGCCTGATCTCGGCGTACAGCGCCTTGGCCGTGCGCCGCTCGTGTTTGGGCCGCCGTGCATCGGCCTTCAAGGCCAGCATGAGCGCGTCATGAAACGCCGTCAGTTTGTTGGGCTGTTCGCTGCGGCGGTACCTCGGTGGGCCGTCCACCTCGCCGTGCAGCCACTTCGCCACCGTGTTGCGCGATAGCCCTGTCATGCGCGATATCTCGCGCTCCGATTTGTTCTTGCGGGCATACAAATGCCGGATCCTGCCAATCATGTCCATGGTGATCACTCCTTGTCCTCTGCTGCACAAAAAAGCAGCAGATTAAGTTGTTCACCTGGCTCAGTTTTGGGTCGGCACTACCCTCAAAAGTGGCTCAGTTTTCGGTCGGCGCCAACATGCACGCCTCTGCTTTGCCAGCCACACACCCAGCAAGTAACCATCCGGAGCAATATAAAATCCAGGGACACGGCAGTGCCCATGAGCTGCTTTGTATTCTGCGAGATGTACGAGCCCTTCATTCCACCGATTATCATCGGCATTGTCAGATAAACCTGTTAATTGTTTCAATTATGAACCCTGGAGACTAATTACGTTTCTTCGTATCCGTTTTCTTTGTTTGCGCCAAAAATGATTTAATTCTGGATATAGGATGCCATTGTGTTATTACTCTTTGCGTTTGTTGATGGTCCACACAATGCCCAATGCCTCCAATCGGGCTATGCGTTCTTTTGAGAGTTTGCCTTTGTTGTAGGCTTGGCGCTGGGCCTTAACCCACTGCCCCACCGGATATCCATCTTTCGCCCTGTGATACTGTGACACATTGCAATGTCCTTTCTCGGCGACGAATTCAGCCACTCGCGAGAGGCCTTCATCCCACTGCGCGGCATATGGATCCCACACAAAGCCCAGCGCTTCCAAGCTGGCTATGCGATCCTCTGATAGTTCGCCTTTCTTGTAGGCTCTACGCTGATGAACTACCCACGTCCATAATCCGTCGTCATTTTGTCTATTATCGTAAGGCACATTGCAGTGCCCATGCTCTGAATAGAACTGCACGAGTAGGCCGTATTTCTCATCCCACTGCGCGGCATATGGATCCCACATGAAGCCCAGCGCTTCCAAGCGGGCTATGCGATCTTTTGATAGCTTGCCTTTCCTGTAGTCACTGCGCTGATGTCCAACCCACTCCCCCACGGGATACCCATCCTTCGCCCTGTGACGCAATGGCACATTGCAATGCCCATTCTCGGCCACGAATTCAGCAGTATGAAATAGGCCTTTATCCCACTGCGCGGCAAGCACATCCCACACGATACCCAGAGCTTCCAATCGAGCTATGCGATCTTTGGACAGCTTGCCTTTCTTGTAGGCTTTTAACTGGTTATGAACCCAAAACCCAAGTCCATTTCTATAGTCCCTCGCCACCCTGCAATGCCCGTGCTCCTCTTTGAACTGCACGAGATACCCGTACCCAATCTCCCACCCCTGCACCATCTCCTTGAGCGTACGCATTTCAATGGCCCGAGCCAGGCGCTCGGCCATCACCGGCTCCCCTCGGGTATCGGAGAGCATGAAGCTCAGCGGCAAGCCTCCCAGCGCGCTGTCGTACTGCCCTGAACTCCCGCCGATGACCTGCACCTGAGAGAGCACCCTCTGCAGCTCTTCCTTGAGCACCGAATCGCTCTCGCCCAGCGCCGTGAGCACCTCGCGCACACGCCGGAAGTCCCCCAGGCTTCGCTCCAGTGCCTCCTGATCGCTCTCACCTTCGCCCTGCTGCACGTGCAGCGGCAGCAGCACGTAGCCCTTTTCCTTGCCAGGGCTGCGACGCAAGGTGCGGCCCACCGCCTGCACGATGTCCACGGTGGAGCTCTTGTTGTCCATGAAGCCCACCAGGTCGGTGGCGGGCACGTTCACCCCTTCGGTCAGGCACCGGGCATTGGTGATGATGGCCTTGGTGCTGCCCTGTGCGTAGGAGAGCATCTGCTCCCTGCGCTCGCCATGGGGCATGCTGCCGTTGACGTGAAGCCGGTTGTAGCCGTCGATGGCGTCCAGGCGCGCACCTTTGACGGTGTGGCGCAGTTCGGCAAAGCGCCTGGCGCTTGCCACGTCCTTGTGAAACGTGATCGCCTTGGAGAGCTTCTTGGTTTGCATGACGCGGCGCACCGCGGCCATGTTGGCGATGTCTCTTGCGTTCAGGGACTGGCCCTGCTGGCTGCGCACGGCGCTCTTGCCCAGGTCCTTGCCAGCGATGCCCTGATCGAGCACGACGCTGACGATGATCTCGTAGGGCAGGATGATGCCCCTCTCGGCCGCTTGTCGAAACGAGATCTCATAGGCCCGGGGGCCGTAGATCTCGGGGTTGTCCATGGACAGGAATTCGTCGTCTTCTTCCTTGTCCTTGCCCAGCTTGGCCAGCACCCGCTCGGTGGCGGTGAAGAACAGGCGCTTGTTGATCTGGATATTGGCATCCTCGAGCGCATGGGCGAAGGGCTTGCCCACGGCGCCTGCCGTCTTGTGCGCTTCGTCGAACACGCCGATGTCCAGGGCTCGATCACCGCGCGCTCTAGCCTTCAGGGCCATGCCGACGACGGCGGCGCTCTGGTAGGTGCTGAAGATGACGCTGACGGCGCCTTGGCCTGCACTCTGCCCCTCCCTTGCATCGAGCCAGCGGTTGATGCGCTCGATGTCGCCTTCGGCCGTGGTGTGGGCGGCGTCGATTCCGAGCTCGGCGAGTTCTTCGCTGCTCATCTGGATTTCGTCATGGCCATGGGCCTGCAGCACGCCGTGCTTGAGCGACGGGTCGGAGCACACGCACAGGCTGTCGTAGCGATTACCCAGGGCGTGTTCAGCGAGCCATTCGTCTCGGCTTTGGCGCACCAGGGCCAGCGTGGGCACGAGAACGAGGATGCGCCGGGGCTTGCAGGCGCCGAGCTTGCTCCATTCGCCGATCAGCGCCTCGCTGAGCTTGAGCTGCAGGAAGGTCTTACCCACGCCGCAGGCCAGGGTGAAGCGCGCCCTGTTGTGGCCTTCGCCGAGCAGTACGCGCACGCCGGCGGCGATGGCTTCGCGTTGCATGGCGCTTTGTTCACTGGGGCTGTTCAGATCGATGGGCATGGGTTCTCTACTTTGGGTTGATACTTGTTCAGGGTCTCATTGATGGGACGCGCGTCAAGGGGGAATCGGATGCCCCAAACGAAGCAGAAAGTTGCACGTGGTATCTGATTTCAGACACACGATAGAAGCAGTGACGACTGAACCTGTGAAGCAATACACTGGTTTCATGAGCAGTCCCACACCTTTAGACCCTCTCATTTCTGAGTTCGCTACCCAGGAGGAAGTGGACAGCTATGAGCTGTGGTTACGTGCCGAGGTGCAGAGAGCAATAGACAGCAAGAAGCCGCGCATCCCGCACGACCAAGTCATGGCTGAAATGGATGCACTCATAGAGAGCCACAAAAACAAGGCAGTAGCCAAACAAACTTCTAGGGCTCCAGAAGGTCAGGGTTGAATCTTTGGCAGCACGCCCCACGATTGAAGGATTCGCGCAATCGAACGGCTGTAGCGATCGCGCAGGGCAGGGGTCTCCGAGTGGTACGCACCCACGGCCTTCCACGTGTTGCCGTGGGTGTTCACCTTTTGCCGGTATTTCCATGCCCCTACATAGGCCGCTATGCACGGGTCAAAAAGTGCTGTCGGTGTAATGCCGAACTGGGCAAGCTCTTTCAGGTGAACAGAGTTGATCTGCAACGCACCAATGTCGTAAGAGCCGTTGCTGTTCTTATTGAGTGCCCACGCATTCATTCGGCTCTCGTTCCAGGCGATGGCACGCAGGACCGTCTCATTGACGCCGTGGTATCTGGCCGCGCTTGAAATGCAGTCCTGCGATGGGTTGGCAACCTGACTCGCAGGAGTACCGCTCTCTTTGGCAGTGGAGGGTGGTGCAGCAACAGCCGCTCCCACGCCCCCCACCAGAAGAACCCATGAGACGAGATTAGCGAATGCCCACGTCGGAGAACACTTCATCGGCAAGAGCATTCGTACAGGCTCGATAGACTGCCCAGCGAAACTTCATCCGGGCCATGAACCCCTGCGGCAGGGTCCAGCCTGCCATGCCGGCAGAACGAGCATAGCGCTCGACCCAGCCTTGCAAGGGCACGTTCGACTTGCAGACATCGACCTTGTGGTGCTCAGCACGCTCTTCGGTGAAAGCACACACGATGCGGCAGCACAGGCCGTCCGCGAGGAAAGGGAATTCCTCCGTGGCTTCCACGTGAAGTTGGGGATCGGGTTGATGCGCGGTCATGCTTTCGCCAGGGTACAGGTCAAAGTACAGGAGCTTGAAGTCGCGGGCGACATGGGGTGAAACATCCGCATAGCGGGCCGGGGGGGAAGAGAGGTTGAGGTTTTTCATGACCTCAGGTTCTCACGGACCTTCCTTCTGTCAAGAGGGATTTCGGGACGAAGTAGTCGGGTAGTCAAGAAAAGACGCGAGGCCCAACACGTTGAACTGCTCCCCAAGTGAAAGAACAGGATCTTCCACAACAGGAGTCTCGTTTTGTCTTTCAGGGGGCGGCTCCGGAACTTCCTCCTTGACGACCTCCTGGCGCGGGGCAGGGTAGTGCCCTTGCTGAGCCAGGTCCTGCGTTTTTTCATGCAGTGCATACCTGTGAATCATCTCCATCAGCACCCCATTGCGTTCCTCCGCCGGGACCGTCTGCAATTTTTCGTAGAGCAGGGGGTGTCGATCCTTGCGCACGCTCATGCGCAACCGGATCTGGATGCTCTCAGGCTTGGCCACGGTTGATCAGCTCCGCCAGGTAGTGAAACCCGGCCACGTTCGAGAAGATGGGATCACCATCCACGTAGATGGAATCACTGCGCTCGGGAAGCAGCCGCTGCAGCACCGGGTACAGCCGCTTGCCGCCGCCCCCGGTGACGACGATCGTGTCCACAGCTGCCAGGCTGCCAACCGTTTCGAGCATTCGGTTCACACATTCAGCAAGGATCGCATCCACGCTGTTGCGATATGCCGCGAGTTCCACATCCTTGCCGTTGATCTTGACAGAGGGCAAGTCGTCGCATACGGCCTTGTCAATTCGCGCGACCACCAGCGGATCGTTGCGCAGTCGGTCGGCAATCTGATCGCACACCACATGCGTGCAACTGAGCATGCCCTTCGGGTGCGCGCCGCAACGATCGTGCATGGGCTTGGTGCCCGTGGTGAGGAACCAGTCGAAGGTGCCGCCTCCCATGTCGAGCACCAGCGTGTTGCCCTGCAGCGCTTGCTGATCCTTCTCAGCGGCATATCGCACGAGCGCACCTTGCGGCTGGGCAACCACCTCGCAGCGCTTAACCTGGACAACCATGGGATTACTGCGGCCAGCCAGCGGAGGCAGGGTGTGCACTCCTTTGAAAATCGCGGCAACCGAGTCCCGATACTGGTCAAGCGTGTTGAGTGGAAGGCCAACGACCAGCGTCTGGATGTCCATCTGCTCCATCTGCCGCTTGCCATCCAGCGCACGGCCGGCAATCGCATGCAGGCTCCCCATGGCCAAGGCTCGGTACTCGGCAGTCGTCGCGTAATGCTCCAACGCCACGCGCGAGTCGCGCCCCCCTGACCGGATGGAAGCGTCAGGCCCCACGAAGTAGCTCACCCCATCCATCGGAATGCTCACCCCTTCAAGAGCAGCGCTGCCCACAATGTGGTCGATGCTTTTCTGCACGCGCGGCGCGATCGAGGGGAAGAGGGCGGCCTCAACGCTGGACTTGCCGTTCACCAGCTTGCGGCCCCACGTGTACTTGGTCGAAAAATAGCCCACATCCACTGCGGCGGCGGGAAGGGTCAGGGTCGTTGCGTTCAAGGCGAGTCACTCCAGGCGTTCTGATGGATGGAGTTTTCCTCAGAATCGCACCGTGCAAGCTTCGCCAATCCCCCCTCAACCGTCCGATTGGCCCGATACTGGGCCAAAAAGGGGCCAATAGTGGGCCAGGAAAGGGCCAGAAACCGGTTCTAACCCTTGCCCGAGACTCAAATCCAAGAGTCCGGCTTCATCTGGCCCAATATTGGCCCGAAAACGGGCCAGAACTGGGCCAAAAAAGGGCCAGTAACGCTGCATCGCTCCTACCCAGTCCCTCGACACCAAGGTTTGCAGGAGTTGTTGGCCCCTAAATGGCCCACTATCGGGACAGGAAGACGATGCGTGATGCAGGCCCGCGCCGAGAAAGAGGAGCCTACGCAAGTCTCGGCCTGATGTTTCGCATCTGTCCTACGTTGGCACCACGGGCCTTCGCCCCCCTTCAACCCCTTCTTTTGGGTACCCGAAGCACGCTGAAGGCGCAGAATTTCGCCTCGCCTTTACGTCATTTTCAAACGAGGGAACGGACAGAGAGGGTCAATAAAAGCCTTGGCGGGAAAGGGCCAACCGCAGAAATTCAGAAAACGAAATAGCGAGGGAACAACATTCTGAAATCCAAATACTTGCACAAACCAAAATTCTTGATCTAGAATCCGCCCCATCACGCCACAGTGCGCGATGCGGCCCACGTAGCCGCCCCTCCAGGCTTCGGCCAGCTCCCACGCGAGCAAAACCCGGGCAAGCGCCCAACCAAAGACCACTGCATCCAAGCAGACAGGCACTGCCCCTTCTGGCAGGAACTAGAAAGTCACGCCCACCTTAGGGCACCTACTGTGCACGCACCACGTTGCGCCACAGATCCAGCCTTCCAGCCTCGTGCTGGAACAGGAACACTTGATCCAAGTACCGACAGACAGCTTCTCGCGAGCCTTGAGCCGTGAGCGCTCCAGCATCAACACCCTCGTGTGTCGTTGAGCGCTGGCGCTGAGCCTGTCTGAACCGAGCGCAGACCCACCACTGTGGGCTGTGAATTGCGACATCAAGGGCAACCCCATAGTGGGCTGCCAGGCTGATCACCCACTGATCAACCAACCTTCCGTAGTCCAGGACCAGGCTACGGAACTCGCGCGAGCGAGGGCTGACGGGCATGAACACCCCGTTTGCAGGATGACTTTCTAAAGAAGACCGTTCACCCCCAGACACCCCGTTTACCCGGGAGCAAACGCACATATCCGTTGCCGAGGCCGCGCGCCCGCAGCAGGGGATAGCTGCGTTTGTTCCCATTGGCTTGGAGAGACCATGTTGGCAACGCAACACAACCAGGACGCTCCCGCGATCGAGCGGGCGCACGGTCGTGCCCGCGCCGCGAGCGCAAACCGGCCGATCCAGCTCAAAACCGCGCTCGGCAGCGAGCATCAGCTTGCCAGCACCGTCCTCGAAGCAGCTCGCAACAACCACCCCACAGACCTCTGGGAACAACTGAGCTACTTCCTGCGCAACTTCCGCATTGACGCGCGCCGCGGCCGCCACCGTCCCGCGAGCCAGCGCACCACGGACAAATACGCCCAGACCCTGCGCGTGTTCTACGGTGACCTGCGCGAACACTGCAACGTCAAACTGCGCAGCCTTCAGGAAACCACCATCAAGCACACGGCAATCGCCATGCGCTACTGGGAAGGAAAAGGCCTGAGCCCCTCGACACTGAGCAACCGCTACACCGTCCTCAAACGCTACCTGGGCTGGCTCGGCAAGGGCAGGGGCATGCCTGAACTCAAGCAAGTGCTCTCCAACAGCACCCAAGGCAGGCGAACCACCAGCGCCACCGCACCCCGCGCGTGGGAAGCCATGGGCATCGACGTTGAAAGCAAGCTGCGCGAAATAGAAGCCGACTGCAAATACACCGCCATGCACCTGCGGCTGCAACGGCACTTTGGCCTGAGAAGCACCGAATCACTGTGCCTCAAACCCAAAGAATCCGACCAGGGCACCAGCCTGCTCGTCTACCGGGGCACCAAAGGCGGACGTGGACGCGTCGTACCGATCCGAAATGCTGCCCAGCGCGAGCTGCTCGACGCGGCAAAACGCATGGCCAACAAACAGACCGGACTCATCGGACGCTACGGCCACAACCTCAAAGCCGCCACCAACCACTACTACTACATCCTGGACAAACACGGCATCAAGCGCCAGGGAGAAGGCGTCACCGCGCACGGCCTGCGCCACGCATACGCCAACGACCGCTACCGCGACCTCACTGGCAGCGACGCTCCGGTGAACGGCGGCGCCCCCGTGCCCCACGAAACCGAAATTGCGGCAAGGCGAGTCATCACCCAGGAACTCGGCCACTCGCGCGTGTACATCACCACCGCCTACACCGGCTCCATCGTCAACCTCGACCGCCTCGCGCGCAAAAACCTCGAAGCACTCATCGACCAGCCCACCGGCACCGAACTGCACGAACAACTGAGCCGCGAGCGGGAAAAAGCCGCCACTGAAAACCTCAGCATCGACCTCTACGTCATCGGCCCCGAAGCAGCCGGGAAAAAAGCCGCCCCGGGCGCCCCGCTCACCATGGCCATCTCCGTGCTGCCCACTACGGGCCACGCTGCCAGCGCGACGGCACAAACCCTGACCGCCCGTGCCGCAGAACTCGCCATCCGCATGAACGCACTCGCCGCCCAGGCCTACAAGCGCCCGTGCTTCATGACCGACCTTCGCGCACTGCCGCCCGAAACAGAACGCCTTGAAATCCTGATGTAAGTGGAGCCCATCATGAAATTCAACCCGGACACCGAAACCTTCCTGAACGCCCAGGAAGCCCAGCGCCGCGACACCATCCTTGGCTACTACACCGAAGGCGAAGGCGCCATAGGACACGAACCCCTGGCCGTCATCCTCGGCATCAAAGACCATGCCGACCTGACTGTGGATGGACTCTTCGACTGCTGGATTGAGCGCCTGCAAAGCCGGGGCGTCGAAACCGTGGGACTGCGCTCGCAGCTGCGCAAAGACCTATCCAACACCGTCAACCGCATCCAGCGCCACCGGCTCATCAGCAGCAAGGATGGAAAGCTCACCGTCACCAACAGGGGCAGGCAATACCTGATCGGAGCCATCGCCTCGCGCGCGAGCACCCTCAAAAGCGCCGGCAACGCCTACACCCTCAAGGAAATCTGCGAGCTGTGCTCCGACGACGAACTCCCCGGCAGCCTGGATGGAACCGGAACCTACTGGAGTGCCCCTGTGGGTCAGGCACTGGCACAAGTCATGACCAGCAACTGGTTTCAACAGGCCCCTAGAAACAAGACACGCCGCGCCACTTCGGGAGGCAATGCCTATGCATGAATCAAGAAACCCCGATCAAGACTTGAAACCAGACATTCGATTCAGGAGCAACCCATGCATACCGCCGCCCATTCGTTGAAATTCAAAACCAGCAACTCAACCCAAACCCAAACCCAAACCGAAACACGTACCCCACAGCGCAACAAGGAACCGTACTCATGCAACAACTTCACCTGCCAGGAAGCACACTCGACGAAGGCCTCTGGCGCCGATGCATCAGCCACGACAAGCCAATGCCATCCAAAGGCGGGTGTGAGGTTCGTGCCGGCCAATGGGTATGCGCCTCCTGCTGGAAACGAGGCCTGCGCCATGCCATGGCTGCGCTGCACGCCGACCAAAAGGAACATGCCGGGTCATCGCGCGCATCTGCTGCTTCAACCGGTAGACAACAACTGGAGCGTTCAACTGCGTCCCACGACCGCCGCGGCGCAACTGGGCGACGCACTCTGAACTGATACACCACTCTGCAACGGAGAACGACATGCAACACGCGTTTCAGGCCCAGGAACTCCCGCAAGGGTGCACCCGGCTCAAAACCATCGAAATGACCCTGCCCGATGAAAACGGGGCAGACCAACCCAGTCAGGTGGACATGTGCTTGAGCGACGCGCCGCAGCCGCACTTCATCGTGCCATTGCCCACGGCCTATATCTCATCCTGGAACGAAAACCGGGCGCCCGCCAAGCTCCTGGGTGCACAAGGTCAGGACGTCAAACTCGCGGACGGCTACCTGCATGCCGCCAGCTACGAACAAGCCGTGCAGCACCTGGTCATCGTCGCGCGCAACTACCTCGTGCACCAACGTGGAGTGAAAATGCGCAAGTGCATCTGCCTGAACGTCGAGCTGCAAAGCGCCCAGCGCCGCGGCCCGCACACCGGCGAGGCGGGCAGGGCCAGAGTGCTGGTGGGCATTCGCAGCGGCATCTACTGGCAGGTCGATGGACGCTACTACGCCTGGAACGGTGTGGCCACACGCGGCCCCGACGAACAACCCGGCTACGCCGACCTCACGCCCGTGGACCTTGGCGCCAGCACCATCGCCGTGCCCTATACCCGCGAGGCCTGGGCCACCATCCAGGAAATCGAGAACATCCTGGAGCGCGCCGTCTGCCTGCTCTCTGGCTTGGCCGACTCGGACAAAGCCCCGAAGCTTCTGGCCCAAGGTATCGACCACCTGTTGCATGGCACGCCTGGGCTGCGAAGCCTCAACGGACTCGGACATTCGTTTCAGGCCACCTCCTGAACGAAGCATCTGCACCATTCGCAGCGTCGGCGGCTCTCGTCTGGTTGCACAATGCCCCTACGGATCGCCTCACGGTTTCAGTCCAGCAGCATCATTTGCACCGAGCGGATTAGCAATATTTGATCAAGAGGTTGATCAAAAAAGGTGATTTGGTTAAAATATTGACCAAATGACCGACAATCCATCACATCTTCTTCTACAGAGGCAACTGCTGCTGCAGCTGGGTGATCGTCTCAAACGCCTGCGCAAGGCCCGGCGTCTGGGCACGGTCGAGATGGCCGCTCGCGCCGGAATCACGCGCAACACCCTTCGCGCCGTGGAAACGGGCGATCCGGCACCGTCCATTGGTACCTACCTGCGCATCATGACCATTCTGGGTGTCGGCGGTGATCTGGCACTGCTTGCCGGCGACACCTTGCAGCCAGCCCCCGCTGATTCGGCCGCAGCGCGCTCGCGCCATGCCGCACCGGGGGTCACCGTAACGATCCACGCGAGCCATGGACAGCACCAACTCCAGGACCAGCAAAGCCTGATCTTGCACATCGAGGCCGTACGACTGACCAAGGACAACCCGGCTCTCAGGAAGCGTGTGAATGAAACCCTCAACCGCTGGATGGCCACGCAGGACGCACGCACACTCCCCTTGTGGCGCGAATGGCACGACATCCTGAAATCCGGCTCCTGGAGCAAGGTGCTCAGCCGCACACAGCGGGCGCAGCAGCTGCGCCAGGCCTCTCCCTTGGTCACGATTCTCCCGCCTGAGACCCGACAGGCCATTTTGCAGGAGGCAATCGACCTCAAGAAGGGCGTCGAGATCAGCAATATGCCGGTGCATAGCCCGTGAAGCTGCACGATCTGGAGCACATCATTCGTGCCTGCGCGGACATCACCGGCCAGTACGAATTCATCATCATAGGCAGCCAGGCAATTCTTGGATCACAGCCTTGGCCCGAGGATGTATTGACCCTATCCATGGAAGCCGACATATACCCGCTGCAAGCACCTGAGCTGGCTGACATGATCGAAGGCAACATCGGAGAAGGCTCAAGTTTTCATGACAGCTTCGGCTATTACGCACAAGGGGTGGGGCCTGAAACGGCATATTTGCCGACAGGCTGGCTGCAGAGGGTGCGCCGAATCCAGAGCGAAAATACCCGTGGCTACGTCGGATACTGTCTGAGCGCCCTCGATCTCTTCCTTGCAAAAGCCGCAGCGGCTCGGGACAAGGACCGCATTTATTGCACCGCTTTGCTCAGCTACGGCTACGTGCAAATTGATGCAGCTTTGGAGCTGGTTTCAACAATGCCCCTGGACGCACTTGCACAACAGAAGCTGCGTCAGCGGATTCGGCGCTGGGCCAAGAGCGCCCAGCCTTGAGGACGAACCCGCGAAACGTGCAATTCAGATCGCAAACTGGGTGCGATCCTTTCCGGCAATCCAAGTCGGTGGCTTCCCACGCCCAGTCCATGTTTTGCCCGTGGCCGCGTCGCGGTATTTGGGGGCCACCTTGCTACGGGTCTTCACGGATGAAGACACACCCTTGAAAACATCGCGCTCGCTCAAGTCGAACTCACTGACGATGCGACGCACTTCGATAACCGCCGCCTCGATTTCCTGACTGCGCACCTGAGCGATTTGCGCATCCAGGGCCTCGCGTTCTTCAAGCAACTGCTGGTAGGTTTTTGCCATGCAATATCCAATCAAGTTAAAAAGAAACCATGAAATTGTCGCATAACAACCGTTGAACTTTGTCAACGATTTTCAATTCATTGTTGGTAAACGGCCCAGAGGCCGATTTACTGCAACGGCTTGGCTGAAATTGTTTCGAGAAGAGGCGCACGCATCAATGCTCGTGCCTCTGGCGCGCTTGCCCGCAGCCACAATTCGACATCGCCCCGCTCGATCGCGATCACGCTGCGCTTATCCTGATGGTCTGCGGGTAGTTTCGGATCTGGCCTGTGCATGCGGCGCATGATCGGGTGCTCATCTGCGTTGATGGTGAGCATGGTGTAGCTCTCGAAAACTTCACCCGTTGCAGGATGCACCCACGTGTTCCAAAGCCCTGCCAGGCCCCATGGTGCACCATCGGCACGGGCGAAGCGCCACCAGACATTCTTGCCTGTCTCCCAGCACGGCTCATCAAACGCGCTCGCTGGGATGATGCAGCGCTGGCCACGCACCCAAGGCTGCTTGTACGAAGCCTTGAAGGCCAGTTCCTCGCTACGCGCGTTGTTCGTGCTGTAGGCGAGCTTGGGTTCTTTCGCGAACCAGGGGATCAAGCCCCACGGGCCAGTCACGAGCGCCCTTCCCTGTCCTCCTGGAGTGCTTCTGATGAAGGCGCCAGTTCGACGCGGCGCGACGATCTCATCCCACGATTGGTTTAGATCGGCCGAAGCTACGTGCCATGTGCGCTGGATCTCGGCGGCGCCGGGTGTGGTGTAGAGATTGCACATTTCGGGCAACTACGGAAAGCTCACTCGACGCGTAAAAATCACCAGCGGCATCAGCGCTGTCGTAAACATGTGTTTCTCGCCTTGGTTCCGCATTTAGACTTGCCTGAGTTCGGTCGATGCCATGCTCTCACCTGTCTTTGGGTCGATCTCTGGATTGTTTACGATGAACCTCCGACGAATCGAATCTCCTGAACGAACCAGTTCAGTGACAATTGACACTGGTGGGACGAACTCGCCGTTTCCGACTCTATGAAACCAATCTCCAGTTTCATCCTAGTAGATGCTTTCGGGAGCTTCCAAAGCGATGCAGGTATCCTGGAAACGGATGTTGGAAATGTTAGTTACACGTCCAGCGTAATGCGTGATGTATATGATTTGCATGATCTTAAAGCTCCACAAATTCCCAGCTACTGCACATGCCCACGCTAAGGAAGATGTTCAAAACCCGTGCTCTCCCTGATGGTCTGATGCACGCGCAAC
>ERZ778017.1238-NODE-1238-length-26517-cov-8.629318_pt1 | contig 26517 bp, 34 predicted proteins | sample MGYA00375747_ERZ778017 | MGnify/ENA primary metagenome ERZ778017 (study PRJEB29350, sample SAMN05509838) | bioreactor metagenome | biome: bioreactor; material: wastewater | place: South Africa: University of Cape Town | collected 2014-03-17 ...
AGGATCAGAAGTTCTCAGCTCTTTCACAACCGTCCGTGATTTCGGGGTAGAACCCTTCGCTGCCATTGTCGGCCTGGATTCGCTCGGGCACGCCGATCTCGTTGCGCAGCCTTTCAAGCGTGGCAACGACGTCTTCGCCCTTGAGCTTCTGGTCCACCTCAATGGCCAAGCTCATCTTGGTGAAGTTGTCCACGATCGTCAGGCTCCTGAATCGACGGCCGTCGAAGAGCGCATCGGCCACGAAGTCCATGCTCCAGCACTGGTTGGGAGCGGTCAGTACGGGCCGCTCCATGCGATGAGCTGCAGCCTTGCGCCGGCGCGGCCGCTTGCGCCGAAGGTTGAGCCCGGCCTGGCAATACAGTCGCTACGCGCTTGTGGTTGTCCGTCCAGCCTTCTCGACGCAATAGCACGAAGATCCGCCAGAAGCCGTAACGGACACGGGTGGCGGCGATCTCTTCGATCCGCCGAAGCAGTGGCCCATCATCCTTTTCCCTGGGCTTGTAGTACCACGCCGCACGGCTCTGTTTGACCACGTGGCAAGCCCGACGGACGCCTACCCGGTATCGATCAATCAAATGGCCCACGAGCGCCTTGCGCTGCGCGGGCCTTAGAGCTTTTTTGTCAGCACGTCCTGCAGCATGGCCTTGTCCAGGCTCAAGTCGGCAACCAGTTGCTTGAGCTTGCGGTTCTCCTCTTCGAGCTGTCTGAGCCGACGCAGCTCGGATACCCCCAAGCCACCAAACTTCTTGCGCCAGGCGTAGAACGTCGCTTGGGAGATGCCCATCTTGCGGCACACCTCTTCGACACGGGTGCCGGACTCGGCCTGCTTCAAGGCGAACGCGATCTGCTCTTCGGTGAACTTCGACTTCTTCATGGCGACGGGCCTCCTGGGGCCTGAGTGTCGCCGAATCCTCTACTTCTGGCTGGTCTGAATTATCGGGAGGACGTCAGTCGGGCTCTGATCGCGACCGCGCGATAGCCGGCCCACAGGGACTCGACCAGCGCATCGATGACCGCCGAGGACGCGGTCTCGAGTCCGGGGACGTCCTCGAACAGTTGGCGGGCCTCCTCCTCGAAGTCCGGCCGCGACAGCCGCAGCCCACCCGCTGCCGCGATCGCCTCGACCAGTATGCGGCGCTGCCGCGGATCCAGCTGCGAAGCCTCGTCCATGGGCGAGGCGTCGTGCCGATGGTCTGGAGACCGCACCTCAGGTCCGCGCGCCTACGGGGAGGTTGCGCCCGTGGTACAGCTCGAGCATCTCCCGGTTGAGCAGCGCTTCCACGGCCTTCATGGACCTGCGCGGCGTGCCCGCCGGACCCTCTTCGAACAGGTGGCGGTCCATGTCGAAGTGCCGCAGCTTCATCTTGGTGTGGAAGACGTTCTCGGAGATCATGTTGAGGTCGATCATGTCGTAACTGGCCCTGATCCTCGGCTCTAGGTACTGCTGGATCGAGGCGATCGGGTGATCGATGTAGTGCTTCCTGCCATCGACGTCGCGGGTGAATCCCCTCACCTTGTAGTCGATGACGACGATTTCCGATTCGAAGCTGTCGATCAGGTGGTTCAGCGCCTTGAGGGGCGAGATCAGCCCGCAGGTGGCGACATCGATGTCGGCTCGGAAGGTCGCGATCCCGTTCGCCTGATGGGATTCCGGGTACGTGTGGACGGTGATGTGGCTCTTGTCCAGGTGGCCCAGGCCTGTGCGCGGGAGGGTCGGCGGGGCGTGCGCATCCATGGAGTCTTCCGCCAGCAGCATGGCCACCGATGCACCCTGCGGATCGTAGTCCTGCCGGGAAATGTCGAGCACGGTGGCCCCGATCATCGACGCCACGTCGGTCAGGATTCCCGTCATCCGCTCCGAGCTGTACTGCTCGTCGATGTATTCGATGTAGCGCCGCCGGGCCTCGGCCGTGGCGGCATAGCACACGTCGTAGATGTTGAACGACAGCGACTTGGTGAGGTTGTTGAAGCCATGGAGCTTCAGGGCGCTGGGGTGATCCATCGTGTTCACGGTGTCGGGAGCGGGGTTGGACGGTGGTTGTTGACGGCGGTCCGCGCAGCGCCGCGTGGTCCGGTACGGAAGGCGAGCGTCATCCAGATGGCGATGACCACCACGGTTAGCGCCACCAGGCCGATGCCGGTCCAGGTCTGGTCGCCGAGCAGATAGGTGCTGCACAGGCGTTGTGGTGCCTCCTGGTACAGCACGCCGGCGGTCGCGGTCATCCAGGCCCAGTTGATGACGAAGAAGGACTGGACCACGACGGACGCGGCGCGGAGCGAAAGGCGGACCAGCCAGCCCGAGAGCACGACCGAGACGACCTTCGCCAGGCCCACGGCCGGCTCGAGCACGGCCGCGTCGAGTGCCAGTGGCAGCATCCACACCGTGGAGATGGCCAGGGCCAGCGTGAATCCGGACAGGCCCAGGGCGTTGACCTGCCTGAGCCAGGCCGGGCCGGTCCCCGTGCGGACCGGCGCCAGCCACCAGCCGATGGCGAACAGCAGCGGCAGCTCCACCACCATGTGGGTGAACATCCGCTGCTCCAGCCAGGGCTGCAACAGGGCCAGGCCCGCGAGCGCGACGCCTGGTGCCAGCGCCGTGACGACTGCGCGGCTCATGGGGATCGCACCAGCGCGGCGAGACGTTCGAACGCCAGGTCGGCGGCGTCGGGCGCGAGCGCCTCGAACATGCGGCCGTCACCGTCCACGAGGAACAGCGCGCCGTTGTGGATGTACTCGCCGTTGCCGTCGGGGATGACGACCACATCGAACACGTCCAGCAGGCGTTCGAGATCGTCGTGGTCGGCCACGGTGGCGATCGTCCACGTGACGCTGTCGGCCTTGATCCGGCGCGCATACTGCGCGAGCACCTCGGGCGTGTCGCGCGCGGGGTCGAAGCTGAGGGTCAGCAGGCCCACCTGTTCTTCGATGCCGGCGTCCCGCAGACGGGCCTGCAGGAAGGATTCGCTCGATGCCATCACCAGGCAGATCGACGTGCACTGGGTATAGACCAGAGCGACCACCGTGTACGGATGGTCCGCGACGACCGCGCGCAGGTCGGTCTTACGGCCCTGGCTGTCCACGAGCCCGATCGCGGGCAACTGCCGGGGCGATTCCGCGATGGCCAGCTGGCGCGCGCCGTCGCTGGTCACCGCACTGAAGCCGTGGGTCATGGCATGCAGCCCGCAGAACGTCGCGACGACGATCGCGGCAAGGGCCAGCCAGGTCGGGCGCATCCGCGGGGTCATGGCTGCACCTGCGCGGCCACGCCCAGAGCATCCAGCTCGGCTGCGGTCCAGGGCGCATGGCGGCGGGAGGTCAGGCCGCGCACGGCGGCCACATCTGCGGCCTGGAGCGGCGCGGCGGCGTTGCCCCAGGAACTGCGGACGTGGTTGAGCACGGTCGCGATCTCCTCGTCGTTGAGATGCGCGAGGCCGGGCATCAGGCCGGAATAGCGCACGCCGTTGGCCTCGATCGGGCCGCTGAGCCCGTGCAGGGTGATGGCCGCCAACCGATAGGGATCACCATTGGCCCGCGATGAACCCGCCAGCGGCGGAAATACCGGGAAGCGGCCTTCGCCGCGGTTCTGGTGGCAGCTTGAGCATTCGGCGGCATACAGCTGGGAGCCGGAGCGACGGGGCGCTGGCGGAACCGACGTCCCGGCCGCCGGCGCCTGGAGGCGCGCGGTATCGAGCGTCGGGTTCATCCGCATCCACAGCACCGCCGCCCAGGCGGCGAGTCCCAAGGCCAGGCCGGCGTTCATGAGGCGGTGGGTAGGCATCGGCGGGCAGCCGCGCGCGTCAGTCGGCCGAGGGCGCTGGCGCGGCCGGCGTCGGCTGCGTACCCTGCGGGGTGCTGGAGCTCTCCAGTCCCGGTGCGTCGGCGACGATGTAGTACACCGCCCAGACCAGCAGCAGGGCGACCAGCGCAAGCAGGACCTTGGGCACGGGCCGGTTGAGCTCCTGCGGCTCCGGATTTTCGTTGTCGCGGCTGGAAGGGGTGGGGCTGTTCATGGGTCAGTCTTCCTGGCGGGTCCGTCCGCGGAGTTCGGAGGCCAGGGCCTTCGCGGCTGCCGCATCGAGGGGTTCGGCCACGTCGTACTGGCGCGTCATCGCTTTCAGGTAGGCGACCAGATCCTCGGCGTCGCGGGTCGGTACGACTTTCCGGCCGCGGGGCGCATGGGCGTCCGGGATCGGCACGGTGTACTGGCCGGGCGGGACTTCGACCGCGACCATGGTCTCGTAGAGGAAGGGGTAGGCGGGCATCGTGCTGTCCGGAACGTAGGCGCGCGGCTGGTACAGGTGCACGTGGTGCCAGTCCTCCGACGGGATGCGGTCGCCGACGTTGAACAGGTCGGGGCCCGTGCGCATGGTGCCGAGCAGGGTGGGGCGGTCGTGGAAGTAGTCCGCGGCCACCGACGGGCGCCCCCATCCGCGCACGGCGTCGGCACGGCCCGCGCCTATGGTGCTTGGCTGCTGCGTGTGGCAGGCGATGCAGCCGTTGGCGATGTAGACCTGGCGCCCGCGCAGCTCCTGCTCGGTGTAGGGCGCGAGCCCGGCGGGCGGCGGCACGTCCTTGAGCTGCATGAAAGGGACGACGATCATCGCCGCCGTGGCCAGGGCCAAGGTCAGCACCGCGCCGCCCACGAGTTTGATTTCGTTTTCCATTTCAGTTCGCCGCGGAGAGGGGAGCCGGATCGGGCTGGACATGGCTTGTCGCAGCCACATCGGCCTGGCGCTGCCGCTCGGCGGCCTTGAGCGCCAGGTAGAAGTGCACGGCGAACACGATGTGCCCCAGCGTCATCAGACCGCCGCCGATGCTGCGACCGAGCAGCCAGGGCTTCGTCACCCGCACCGACTCGATGAACGGTGTCGCGCCATCGAGCAGGGCCAGGCCCTGGAGCACGCCGCCGGTGCTGAGCAGCACGATGTAGGCTGCGAAGCCGGCGACCACCAGCCAGAAGTGGAGGGAGATCAGCGCGGGCTTCGGCCACGTGACGTCGAGCACCCGGGGCACCGCGAAGTACATGCCGCCGAACAGCACCATCGACACGAAGCCGTACATGCCGATGTGGGCGTGGGCGACGGTGAAGTGGGTGAAATGGGTGAGGGCGTTCAGCGAGCGCAGCGCGTGTGCCGAACCCTGGACCGAGGCCACCGTGTACATCATCGCGCCGAACACGATGAAGCGCAGCGTGTGCGAGCGCTTGAGCAGGGCGAAATGCCCCTTCAGCGTCAGGTGCTGGTTCACGGAGAACGCCAGCACCGGGATCAGCATCATCATGCTCTGCACGATCGAGAGCGTGACCAGCCATTCGGGGATCGGGCCACCGATCAGGTGGTGGGCACCGACCTGGCCGTAGAAGAACGCGAGCGTCCAGAACCCGAGCAGCGACAGATTGTAGGACTGCACCGGCCGGCCGATCACCTTCGGCAGGAAGTAATAGACGCAGGCGATTGAGATCGGCGTGTAGAACAGGCCGAGCACGTTGTGCCCGTACCACCAGTTCATCGTCGCCTGCTCCACGCCGAAGTGGAGGCCGGGGATGTTGGCGACGATGTAGAGGATCGGGAACCAGAACAGCGCGGCGCCGATGTACCAGACCGAGACGTACAGGTGGTGGACCGTGCGCCGGCGCAGCATGAAGGCCATCGGCAGCCCGATCATCATGCCGCCGACCGCGAACAGGGTGCCGATGTACCAGGGGATCTCCAACCACTCCATGCCGGTATTGAGGCCGTTGGCCAGGCCGACCAGGCCGGCCACCAGCCCCGCGTTCCAGATGAAGGCGCCTGCGATGATCAGGCGCGGGTAGCGCAGCGGCGTGCGCAGCAGGCGCGGCAGCAGCCACACCACCAGTCCCAGCAGGCCAAGTGGCGCCCAGCCGTAGGCGACCGCGTTGAGGTGGATGGTGCGCATGCGCCCGAACGTGAGCCAGGCCTGCTCCACCAGCAGGTCGGGCAGGTGCAGCTTCAGCGAGCTCAGCAGTCCGGCGGCGGAGCCGACCAGCAGCCACACCACCGCGAAGGTGAAGAGCACGAACACCGGCACGGCGGTGGCGCGGTCGGCAGCGGCGCGATCGCGGAGTTCGGCCTGCTGGCGGGCGTCGTCCGGCACCAGGCGCGTGACCCCTTCCGCCGGGTCGTCGTAGCGCCCGATCTCCTCGGGCGCGAAGATCACGCCGGCGCCGCTGGACTCGCGGTCGAAGAGGCCGCTGCGAAGCGACCAGATGAAGGCGAACAGTCCGACGATCGAAAGGACGAAGGTCGCCAGCAGGAGTGCGGTGGGGTTCATGCGACTGGGTGACGCTGGAGGGGATGCGGCCCAGACTACCCAGTACGTATCAGATACGTAATAATCAGATACGTGATTTATGACCGTATCAGATGCCCCGTGGACTCAAGCCGATGCGGTCAGCCCGCCTGGATGCCATGCGGCTGGATGTGCCCCGTATAGATGCCTGCACAGACCAGCAGGATCAGCACCACGGAAAGCGCGATCCGACGCGTCAGCGCGTTGACCGTGCGTCTGGTCGTGCCTTTGTCGACCAGCATGTAGTAGAGCCCGGCCCCAAGGTTGTAGAGGATCAGGCCGAGGAAGCCGACGATCAGCAGCGTTTTCATGGGGATTCGCCAGGGGTAGGGGACGCCGTCACCGCGTTCGCGTCGTGACTGGAGCGGGGCAGGTGCTAGCCTATGCCTGCCAACACAGTGTTTTCAGTAGCAGTTTTCCGATAAAAAACCATATCAGCTGAGGCGCCACGGGCCGGAATTCCATGAAGCGTTACGAGGTGCTCGCGGCCGATATCGCCGCCTCGATCCAGAACGGCACTCTGAAAGCCGGTGACAGGCTGCCTTCGGTACGGCAGGCGAGCGCCAGTCGCCACGTCAGCCCGTCCACTGTCTTCGAGGCCTACTACCTGCTCGAAGCACGGGGGCTGGTCCGCGCCAAGCCGCGCTCGGGCTACTACGTGGCGCAGTCCGCAAGAGCCTTGGCGCCGGAGCCCGACCGGGCGTCGCGGCCCGACGGCGAGGCCCGTCCGGTGGTCATCAGCGAACTCGTCGCCGGGATCCTCAGGTCGGCGACATCTCGTGACGTGGTACCACTGGGTTCGGCATTCCCCAGCCCGTGGCTGTTTCCCCTCAAGCGGCTGGGCCGCGCCACCGCGGTTGCGGCCGCGGAGCTCGACCCATGGAAGACTGTCGACGACCTGGCGCCCGGCAGCAAATCCCTTCGTCGGCAGATCGCGCTGCGCTACCTCATTGATGGCGTTCAGATCGGTGCTGACCAGATCATCGTGACCAATGGCGCGACGGAGGCGCTCAACCTCTGCCTGGCAGCGGTCTGCAAGCCCGGCGATACCGTGCTGGTCGAGTCTCCCTGCTTCTATGCCTGCCTGCAGGTGCTGGAGCGGCTGGGCCTGCACGCGGTCGAGGTGGCGACCGATCCGCGCGAGGGCATTGACCTCGACGCGCTGGAGGCTGCCATCGTGCGGCATCGACCGAAGGCCTGCTGGCTGATGACGAATTTCCAGAACCCGCTCGGCAGCGCGATGGGCGCGGACAAGAAGAAGGCGCTGGTGGAGCTGGCGAGTCGTTACGGTGTGCCCCTGGTCGAGGACGATGTCTACAGCGAGCTCTACTTCGACAACCAGCGCCCGGTGCCGCTGAAGACCTTCGACACCGACGGCTGGGTGATGCATTGCAGTTCGTTCTCCAAGACCCTCGCGCCGGGCTACCGTATTGGCTGGACCAGCCCCGGCAGGTTCCTGCGCGAAGTCGCCCAGCAGAAGCTGACCACGTCGCTGGCGACATCGATTCCCTCACAGCTCGGCATCGCGCGCTATCTCGAGCGCGGCAGCCATGAAAGGCACCTGCGTGAACTGCGTCTGGTCCTGCGCAAGAACCGCGACCAGTACATCGAGGCGATCAGCCACTTTTTTCCGGAAGGCACGCGCGTCAGCCGGCCCGCCGGAGGCTACTTCCTGTGGGTGGAAATGCCGGACGGAACCGACTCCCTCGCGTTGCACCGGACCGCGATGGCCGCTGGCATCAGCATCGCTCCGGGCCCGATGTTCTCGGCATCCGTGGATTTCGGGAACTGCGTGCGCATCAATTTCGGGCACCCGTTCGACGCGCGGGTGGAAGCGGCCCTGGAGACGTTGGGGCGGGCCGCCGGGACGGGACCTATCGCGTCATGCCGGCCGCCTGCATCAGCAGGCGCATGACGAGCGCGGCAGCGCCCAGCACGGCGATGCTGCACGCCCAGATCGCGCCCAGCCACAGCAGCCGCCTGCTCCAGCCATACGACGGAGAAACCGGTTTCTCCATTTCAGTGATATCCCTCGCCGGCCTTCACCTTGCCGCGGAACACGTAGTAGGACCAAGCGGTGTAGGCAAGGATGACGGGGATGATCAGCAATGCACCCACCAGGGCGAATCCCAGGGTCTGTGGCGGCGCCGCGGCGTCCCGGATGGAAATCTCGGGCGGCAGGATGTTCGGCCAGATGCTGATGACCAGCCCCGAATAGCCCAGGAACATCAGGGCCAGCGCCCCGACGAACGGCACCGCGTGCGGCGTGCCCTTCAGCGATCGGAGCATCGCCCAGGCGGCCACCAGGACGAGGAGGGGGACTGGAGCGAAGAACAGGAAATCCGGAACGGCGAACCAGCGCGCCGCGATCGCCGGGTGGGCGAGTGGCGTCCACGCGCTCACCGCGGCAATGACGGCGAGCGTGGACAGCAGGATGGGGCGTGTCATCCGGATGACGCGATGCTGCAGGTCCCCTTCCGTCTTCAGGATGAGCCAGGTGGCGCCCAGGAGCGCATAGGCGATGACGAGGCCGACCCCGGTGAAGAGGCTGAACGGCGTGAGCCAGCTCATCACGTGGCCGACGGCGACCCCATCGACGACCTGGTGCCCTTCCAGGAACGCGCCCAGCATGACGCCTTGGAAGAAGGTCGCCACGAAGGAGCCGGCCATGAAGGCCTTGTCCCAGAACGGCTTGTGGGCCTCGTCCGCCTTGAAACGGAATTCGAAGGACACGCCGCGCCAGATCAGTCCGGCCAGGAAGCACAGTGCCGGGATGTAGAGCGCGCTCAGCAGCACGGCATACGCCAGCGGGAAGGCGGCCATCAGGCCCGCGCCGCCCAGGACCAGCCAGGTCTCGTTGCCATCCCAGACCGGAGCGACTGTGTTGACCATGGTGTCCCGGTCTTCCCGGCCCGGGATGAAGGGAAACAGGATGCCGATTCCCAGGTCGAAGCCGTCCATGATCACGTACATCATCACGCTGAAGCCGATGATCAGGAACCAGATCAGGGGGAGGTCGATTCCCATGGTGCGCCTCGCTCTACTGTGCGTCGGTGGTCGGGGGCAGGACCGCATCCGCCGCCGACAGCGGGCGCGCGGGCTTCTGGTTGATGGAGGGGCCGTGCGCGGCAATGTCCCCGCCGAGCGCCGCCGGGCCCTGCCGGACCAGTTTCAGAACGTAGGCGATGCCCATCCCGAAGATGGCCAGGTACATCACGACGAGGACCACGAGACCGACGGACAGGGTGAGGGCCGAATGGTTGGACACGGCGTCCTCGGTCCGCATCAGCCCATAGACCACCCAGGGCTGGCGGCCGATCTCGGTGACGTACCAGCCCGCGAGGATGGCGATCAGCCCCGACGGGCCCATCCAGAGCGCGAAGCGGGCCAAGGCCGGCGATTCGTAGAGGCGGTGGCGCCAGCGCGCCCACGCCCCGTACAGGCCGAGGAGCAGCATCAGCATCCCGAGGCCGACCATGATCCGGAACGCCCAGAAGACGATCAGCGAGTTCGGGCGGTCCTCGGCGGCGAACTCCTTGAGGCCGGGGAAGTGTCCATCCAGGCTGTGCGTGAGGATCAGGCTGCCCAGGTTCGGAATCTCCACCTTGTAGCGGGTCGTCTCGGCGTCCATGTCCGGGATTCCGAACAGGATCAGCGGTACGCCCTGGCCCGGGATGTTCTCCCAATGGCCTTCGACCGCGGCGATCTTGGCGGGCTGGTGCTCGAGCGTGTTCAGGCCGTGCAGGTCGCCGATGAAGATCTGCAGCGGCGTGGTGAAGAGCACCATCCACAGCGCCATCGAGAACATGCGCTTGACGGCGCGATGCCGGCTTCCGCGAAGCAGGTGCCAGGCGCCGGAAGCGCCCACGAACAATGCGGTCGCCAGCATGGCCGCCGTGACCATGTGCGCCAGGCGATACGGGAAGGACGGGTTGAAGATGACCGCGATCCAGTCCACGGGCACCACCACGTTGTTGATCACTTCGTGGCCCTGTGGTGTCTGCATCCAGCTGTTGGAGGCCAGAATCCACGTGGCCGAGATCAGGGTGCCGAGCGCGACCATCAGGGTGGCGAAGAAGTGGAGGCCGCGGCCGACCTTGTTCCAGCCGAACAGCATGACGCCGAGGAAACCGGCCTCCAGGAAGAAGGCGGTCAGCACTTCATAGGCCAGGAGGGGGCCGGTGATGCTGCCGGCGAACTGCGAATAGAAGCTCCAGTTCGTTCCGAACTGGTAGGCCATGACCAGGCCGGAGACGACGCCCATGGCGAAGTTCACCGCGAAGATCCTGGACCAGAAGTGGTACAGCTCCAGGTAGGCGTCGTCCTTCTTCCACAGCCACATGCCCTCGAGGACCGCGAGGAACGCGGCCAGGCCGATCGTGATGGCCGGGAAAATGATGTGGAACGAGATGGTGAAGCCGAACTGGATACGCGCCAGTTCGAGTGCGGTCAGTCCGAACATGTGGATACCTCCAGCTTCATCCTTCGGGCGGGCGCCCGGTCTTCCGGGGCGATCATGGTTCCGGCCTTCAGATGCCGCGTTCCCGGCCTGCATGGATCGGCCACTGTACGTGGGATCGATCGCGGCTGGCCCAGACTATGAGTTTCGTATCAGCCTTTCAATAATCAGATTCCTGGGTTTCAACCGGATCAAACCGGCGCGGTAGTGGCCCCTGCTTCCCTTGAACGGCCGGTGCGCCGACACCTGTTCGCCCTCTGCGCTCTGGTGCAGAGCGCGATGGCCTCGTGTTCACGCAAGCGGCTCAGATGGCTCAAGGGTCGAGTCTGGTGAGCATCACGGATACAACGCCTGCCGTAGATCCTCCAGGGGTTCCGGCAGTGCCGGGCCGAAGAAGAGCGGGTCGCCACCTCCAGGCTCCGCGGAGAAGAGGTCGGTCCTTTGCGATACCGATCCATCTTCGGCCCTGCGCATCAGATCACCTGCCACATCCGCCGTGAACAGGCCGGTCAATACGGCATGGCCTTCCATGTCGAGCTGGCCGCTGATCTCCGGCCAGTCGAGTGCATCGATATGGCGCGCGAAGCGCGTCATCATGGGGATCCGGCGCGTGCCCGCGCTTCGCGTTGCAGCAGCTCGCGCTTGCGCTCGACGCCCCAGCGGTAGCCGGAGATGTCGCCGTCACGGCGCACCACCCGGTGACAGGGAACGGCGACCGCGATGTGGTTGGCGCCACAGGCCTGGGCCACGGCACGGACTGACCTGGGCGCGCCGATCCGTTCGGCGAGCTGGGAATAGCTGACCGTGTCTCCCGGCGGGATCTCCCGCAGCGCCTGCCACACCCGCTGCTGGAACGCGGTGCCGCGCACATCCAGCGGCAGGTTCAGGCCGACCTCGGGCGCTTCGACGAAACCCACCACCTGCGCCACCAGCTGCTCGAAGTCATCATCGCCACCGACGAGCTCCGCCTTCGTAGCATCAGCGCGCTTTGATCAGACCTTCCTTAGGTCGAGGGTATTGCTCATTGCGTCTGGCTCCATGTTGTTGCGCGCACGAAATTGCTGTGGAACTGACCTGCCCCCATTCTTAGGGCCACTAGCTACTTAGTAGAGTCCTGATTGGGGAGCATATCGCTCCGGTGGGTCAGGTTTCGATCGGCGGTTGGACCGACCAAGGCACCGCTGTTGCGCAGCGCGGCGGCGAACTCGGCGGGTGTGCGCTTGGACAGCGAACTGTGCGGACGCACCTCGTTGTAGTCCTTGCGCCATATCGCGATGACAGCACGGGCGTGCTCCAGCGACACAAACCAGTTTTCGTTCAAGCACTCGTCACGGAACTTGCCGTTGAAGCTCTCCACGTAGGCGTTCTGGGTCGGCTTGCCAGGCTGGGTCAGCACCAGCTTCACCCCGTTCGCGTCGGCCCACTGGTCCAACGCCCGGCCGGTGAACTCCGGACCCTGGTCGGTCCGGATCGCGGCTGGGTAGCCTCGAAAGCGGCATACCGCTTCCAGGATATCGGCCACGTTCTGGCCGTTGATCCGGCGGCCGACCGCGATCTCCACGGCCTCTTTGGTGCAGTCGTCCACCACCGTCAGGCACTTGATGGGGCGTCCGTTGGCCAGCGCATCGAACACGAAGTCCATCGACCAGGTGTGGTTCGGGCCGGAGGGCACTTGCAGTGGGCGTCTTTTGACCGCGACGCGCTCGCGCTTGCGACGCTTGCGCACCGCCAGGCCGGCCCGGCGATACAGGCGGTAGATCCGCTTGTGGTTGACCGCCCAGCCCTCCCGCTCCAGCAGGATGTGCAAGCGCCTGTAGCCGAACCGGCGCCGCTCACCGGCCAACTGGACCAAGCGCGCCTGTAGCGGTGCGTCGGCCGTGCGTGGCTCGTAGTGCAGCACGCTGCGTGACAGGCCCAGCACCCGACAGGCCCTCCGTTCCGACAGCCCCAGCTTCGCCCGCACGTCCGCGACGGCCGCCCGTCGCGCCGGCGGGCTCAGTATTTTCCCCGCGCAACGATCCTCAGCGCTTCGTTGTCCAGCATCGACTCGGCCAGCAGCTTCTTGAGCCTGGCGTTCTCCGCCTCCAGCGCCTTCAGGCGCTTGGCGTCGGGCACGTCCATGCCACCGAACTTGCGGCGCCACAGGTAGAACGAGGCATCGCTGAAGCCGTGCTTGCGGCACAGCTCCTTGACCGGGGTCCCGGCCGCCGCCTGCTTCAGGAAGCCGATGATCTGTTCTTCGGTGTATCGCTTCTTCATGTCCGTCCTCTCGTCAGACGGACTCTACTTAGATCAGGTTGGCCCGGAAATCGGGGGGCAGGTCAGAACGACACGGCGCGCGCGTGGCTTCCCAGAATTTGGTAGGGGCTTCGCGGTGTTGCCTGGGTCATCGGCGGCGCGAAGGAGTTGCACCGATGGGCGCGCAGCGCGGCGGAGCGGGCTGCCGCCTAAGGGTGTGAACTGCTTGATGAATCTGCAGGTGTAGAACAGCCGGGACGGATGGCGTCGTCCGGTGTGATGCCCTGAGAGTCGGATAAGCTGAAGCCGGTGCGGCTAAACGCGGGCACGGCTTGATGGCCGCGCCTCGTCTTGCGACGGTGGGGGAATTGCTGCCCCGACGCGTTGGAGATGATCGGGCCCGAAGGCTCCCTTTGAAGAGATCACAAATCTCTTGGTGACGCTCGCAGCAGTTGCCGCCAGGGTCGCCTTCCCTATCAACCTAGATCATGTGCCGATGTCAATAGAATTACCCTGGCTGGGGTGAGGAAGGTAGGGTACGGGGGAGCGTTAACAAGGGTAGGGAAGGACTGCATCCGACCCAAAGCGGCCGCTCAGATTCATGCCGTCGTGACAGGACACCGCGAATTGGTCACGCCATCGCCGAGCCGGGTTGGTCCACGACTACAGCTTCGTACTCGATGCTGGGAGGGCGATCAGCAATACAACCCAAGGAGCGACGGCGCAAATGGTTGCCACGAATGCTCTACGTAGTGAAGTGAACTTGCGGTCGAGAATCTTGGAATTTCGCCAGACTTGATTCAGTACGTCATTTGCCAGTGCCGCCGGGCACGCCGCGCTGTACGCGTGGCGGAATGCACTCTCGCTCATCCCTGCGATACTCTTAAAGTAGACAATCGAGCTTGTCCCGCCGTTTAGATCCGGGAAGGCGCCCTTCCACAAGTGATAGAAGCTCGCCGCAATTGCCGCTGCAAAAGAGGCGGCGATCAGCAGCATCCGCCAGTCCATGGTGTGGATCGCTGGCATGCGACTTCCTGCCAAGGCGAGCATGCCCAAATTGATGCCGAGTACGACAGACAATTTGGCATCGATGCGCGAGAAAAAGCCTAGTACCAGATTCAGTTGGTTCCAGGCCGCCTGCAGGCGGCCGCGTTCATCGATGGTGGCGGGGAGTGCCGGATCTTGAATGACGCTCATGCGCGGAACCTCTGGAGGATAAAGACCGAACGCGGGCACAGGCGGCAGCCAGCCCGCACTCCCGCAACGTGCCACAGCAACGCTGTCCGCTGGTCACCAGATTGTCTAGGAAAGTTCGCTCTTCCTCATGCCAGGAATGCAACGCGCTCGTGAAGTTCGCCAGTGCCTGCGCGTGTGTTCCGCAGCGAGTAGTCGGCAACGCCATCGGCCCATTGCACGGGCACAAGAAGCGATCTCGGATAAGGCGCCTCGAGTGCAGGGAGACACGGGCGATGAGCCGCCCCGCCCGATACAGTTCCAAACGCGGATTGCGGCGGCGGTTGTCCAAGCGCGTCGACAGCAAACCGCCATGAAGGTCGTCGACAAAGGTGGGGCCGAATTGGGCCGCTAGCGGTTCCGCGACCGCCTGATGGCGTGCCGCCGCGCCGTGGGCTCGATCGTTTTCGCGCCCGGGCCATACACGGCGCTTGTTGGCACTCACCTGATGCGCGAGAAAGCGCACAAGGACGCTCCACCATCTGCGTGCGGCCTCCGGGTCGAGAATGGTGCTGGGGTCGTCTTCCCCCCAGCCCAGGCAGAATGATCCGTCGCTGTTGACATGCCGGTCCGGACAGAACGCGGGCAATAAATTCCCGACCGGCGCTTCGCGTACCGACACCCTTCCACCTTCCTCTGTCAGGTCGAGGGCAAAGATGTGGCGCTGGCCGCTCGGCAGGGCGATCGTAATGTTCGCCACCGCGTGCTTGCCATTCACGGCAAGCGTGGCCCTGAACTCGGGGGCCACATTTGCAAGTCGGTGCAGCGGTTCTGCCGGTTCACTCATTTGGCAGTGTGCGGCCGCAGCGGTTGGCTGAGCGTTGGGACGACGGCAGGAGCGGTCGCCGCGTAGGCCTCGGACTGGATGCCCTTGGCCACGCGATCGCCGGAAGCGGCCAGCTCGGTGACCGCAGTGTCGTAATCCAAGGCATCGGCTTTGCGCGAACTGCCGAACACGGTGCGCACCGCACTCGGCGCGGCCGCATAGGCGCTCGGACCGATGGCCGTCTCCGTGCCAGTACAGCGTCGCTGTTCCTCCTCGGACTTCAGGATGGCGCGACCGGTGGCACAGCGCAGCATGCTTCCTTTCATGCCCAATCGGGTGACGCTGAGAGGGCCCAACTCAAAACCGATGGCCAGCCCCAAGTCATCCGTATCGACCCCCTCGTCGTGCAGATGGGCGATGGCGCAGGCGAAGCTGCTGCGGAGTGCACCGGCGCACAAGGTGGCCGTGCTGATCGTCGCCTCGACCTCGGTGGTCTGCGCGGTTCCTTCCAGCGTGAGTCCGTGGAGACAGTCGCCAATGAATCGCAAGCGGCGACCACTGAAGTCCTTGTGGGTCACCGCGTCCAATTCGGAGCGGATAACGTGAAGCGTGCGCACCAAATCCTCGGGATTGTCATCCAGGTGCTTGTCGACGTAGGCGGAGAAGCCGTCGACGTCGGCGTACACCGAGACTCCCTCGAAGCGCTTGGTTTTCGAGACGCTCAGCAGGTCGAAGTCGAGGTTGGACAAGGGCGGAGTCGGGCGACTGAAGTCAATGCTGCCGATGGGCGTTTCTTCCTGCTCCTCCCGCCAGACCTTGATGATCTGTTCCTTGGAAACGCCTAGGTCGGCCTCTGTCACACAGGTGTCGATCTGATCAGCGGTCAGGGCGGTGGTGCGGTCCTTGCCCGTCGCCAACACCGGGAAACCCATCACCGCGCGGGCGGTGTTGGTCAGGTAGATCCCCTCGGCGGTGCCGGCGCTGGCGCACTTTGCCGCGTGGTTCGCCGGATGCCCCAGAAAGAGCGGTTCGCGGCCGCCCCGCCGGCCGTTGTTGACGACCAGAGCGCGGCCGCTATCGATCCCGACGCGGACCTTGGCATTTGGAATCTGCGCGTCATCATCGCCGGTCTCGGCCAGGACGTCCGCTGCCAGCTGCGCGATTGCGACGGCATGGGCAACGCGATCGCGTTCGCTGTCCTCGCCATAGGGCTTGGCCACCACGGCATGCAGCCGTTGGTTGTGGAAATCGACGCGGATGGCATCGGTCTTCAGGATAATGCGATGGACCGCGCGATAGTGCTGGTTCAAAAAGCGCAGCGTCCGCTTGTGGCAGGTTTCGCCCTCGACCGAAGTGCAGGTGAGGATTTCATCGAGGTTGACGATATCGATGTAAAGATGCACCGCATCCATACGGTACGCCTTTTTGGCCGGGATACACTCCAGCGACATGTCCCGCTTGTAGTCGACGATTTCGACCCTGCGGACTTCTTCGAAGCGCATTTCGATCCGCTCTTTTGCGCGATCTTCCTTCCAGCTATAGCCCATGGTGTGGTCTCCTCGCGCCCGACGGATGGGTGGACCGGGCGGGTCGCGATCGCTCCAAGTCCCCTGTATGTCAGCACCCTAATCCGGCGCCGTCTCAGCCCCTGCGACAGCCATCGAATCCCGCATGGGGCTTGACTTGACGCTTATCTCCCCACATATGGGGTACTGATCACGGTTTCAAGGGGCGGCAAATGCGGGGCGAGGGCGGGCGATGATTGAGCGGTTTCAGGGGGAAGACGGGCGCCGACGGCTGGTCGCGGCCTTGGCCGAGCACAGGCTGCTGGCGGGGATCGACGGCTTGCCCGAGCGGCTGGCCGAAGTCGGTCAATTACAGCCGGTGGTCGCGGGCGAGGCCTTCATTCAACAGGGCGCGGCCGATACCGAGGTGTATTGCATCGTGGCTGGTGCCGCCGACATCGTGGTCAACGGCAAACCGGTGGCGATTCGCCACGCCGGTGATCACGTTGGGGAGATGGCGGCCATCGAGCCGACCCAGCCCCGCTCGGCGTCCGTGATCGCACGCGAACCGGGTGTGTTGCTGCGAGTGTTGGAGCCGGACTTCATTGCTTTGGCGAACACGTATCCCGTCGTGTGGCGGCGTTTGGTCGCGACCTTGTCGCGACGCCTGATGCAGCGCAACGCGCTCATCGCCCAGCCTCGCACGCAGGTCCGGGTGTTTGTCATGTCTTCAGTGGAAGCGCTTCCAGTCACCCGGCTTTTGGTCGATCACTTTCAGCACGATCCGTTCCTCACCGTGGTGTGGGACCACGGCGTCTTCCGCGCGTCGAATTACACCCTGGACGAGCTGGAACGGCAGCTGGACCTTGCCGACTTCGCCATTGCCGTGGCCCATGCGGACGACACCGTCATTACGCGCGGGGACGAGTGGCCAACGGTTCGCGACAACGTGGTGTTCGAGCTCGGCATGTTTATCGGCTTTCTGGGGCGCAAGCGTGCGTTCCTCATGGAGCCCCGGGAGGACAAGCTGAAGTTGCCCAGCGATCTCGCAGGGCTCACGACCATCGGCTATCGCTATGTTTCCGGCGCCGATGCACGCAGCTACCTGGCCCCCGCCTGCAACCAGCTCCGGGACCTGATTCTAGCCGCCGGCCCACGGGATTGATGGATGGCGAGCCTCGCAGACCTTCAATCCAAGGTAGCCGACATATTCTCGGCCAGGTGGGCCACTCGGAGCGGCCAAGTGGTGCCGGCTCCTGAGGACCTGCGTTTGGGGAACGACGCCGTAGAGTTCGACCGCGCTACGGTCCTATACGCCGACCTTCAAGGGTCCACCAGCATGGTGGACTCCGAGCCTTGGTGGCGTAGCGCTGAGATCTACAAAACGTTCCTGCACTGCGCCGCAACCATCATCCGAGACGAGGGCGGTGCGATTACGTCCTACGATGGCGACCGAGTCATGGGCATCTGGGTCGGTAAGCGCCAGACGACGCCGGCGGCGATCGCCGGGCTCAAGATCAACTTTGCCGTGCAGCACGTGATCAATCCCGCACTCGAACGGCAGTATCCTGACACCGCCCGTGAAGTGAAGCAGGTGGTTGGCATTGACACGAGCGCCATCAGAGCCACCCGAACGGGAGTCCGCGGCGGTAACGATATCGTTTGGGTAGGACGGGCGGCGAACTATGCCGCCAAGCTCACCACCTTGAATCTGGAAGAACGAACTTGGGTTACCGAAGACGCGTTCAAGCGGCTCGCGGACGAGGCCAAGCTGGGCGGACCCTCGAAGCAGTTCATGTGGAAGAAGTTCCGCTGGTCGCAGCAAGCCGATTTGCCGATCTACGGGTCGACTTGGTGGTGGCGCGTCAGCTAGCGACCTTCTCCGAATCGGACTACCGAGAACAGTTCTCGCTACAGCTCGGACAGCGCCGCTGTTCGAGCCATCGTCCCAGTTGGGGCTTTGACCGCTTGTGGCCGAAAGCAGTCACTGATACGAACTGCTCATCAAGCTCCCCAAGATGCGCACAACACGTTCAACTCCGCCCGGTGTAACCAGTAGTTCCATTGGAGGCACTCCCCCAAGGGCGGGTTGTGGAAGACGAAGCCACTCTTGAAGCCACGTGTCGACGTCAAACTCTTCTTGAGCCTTGTCCTGCGCAAGAACGGCGGCAAGATCGTCTCGAATCTTGGTCAGCTCCGCAGGGATGGGCGTCGGGACGTTGGGCATGTCACTCACCGTTGTGGATGGCTGTCTGCGCGTGTCGCCGACGAGCAGCTGGGGCGGTTGCAACTTCAAAGATTCGATCGTTCGATTTTTTGTTTTTGGGCGGCCTCGGCCTGCGACATTCGATCGCGCAGCGCGCGGAGCTCCGCGTGAGTGTAGGTCAACTCCATCTCGAAGCTCATGTGCGGAGCGCTTGCCTCGATGGTGATCTCCCCGTCACGGAATCGCGCCAGCTGGTTGCCCACGAACGGCTCTTGGGCGGAGATGAGTTTGTACTTGCTCCGAAGGCTGTTTTTCACGGACGCATACCGCTCCTTGGGTAGGGTCAGGAGGACGCCGATCAGCTTCTCTTGCGGGCTGAAGATGAAGTAGGCACTTTGCAAGCCTTCAATCCCCAAACCCGCGCCATTGGACTTGAGCATGGGGCCGTGGCTCCATTTGTTCAGCCCAGCATTCTCCAGCTTGGTCTTGGGTCCCAACGTTTGCTTGACGTCCTGCAGCGTGGCAGAACCCACCGGCAATCCGAACGGCGCGGCCTCGGCCAAGGCGATGTGCGGCAGAAGGGCTAGTGCCATTGCCAGGAGAAGTCTGTGAAGTATGATGCCTCCGTGAGGTAGAGGGCCGATTCGCATCGGCCAGATTCGGAAAGGATGTTTTCGCCGAACGGGCGATTACTGGATCTTCTCGCCCGCAAGCACGTCCGATGCGCGAATGGGATGGTCCTTGAACGACCAGCCGCCGCGGATCTCGAAGTCGCCGTCGGCCAGCGGCATGAGGTCGAACCGCTGGATGCCAGCACCGCGATGGGCCACGTTGTGCTTGGTGCCGGTCTGCAGGTCGATCAGGTTGAGATCCTGCAACCCTTTCTCGATGGCCACCGCCAACGGGCCGAACTTGCTGTTGGTCCAGTTGATGGACCAGTAGTAGTGGGAGTAGTTGGGGCGGCCGTCCTGCTCACGGATCGACTCGCGCGCGACTGGACCGCGCGGCGTGTCGAAGTTGGCCTCGTTCTTGCCGCGGGTGAACTGCAGGTTGACCAAGTTGCCGGTATCGAGGTTGTAGAACGCGTAGTCGCTGGCGTCGGACTTGCCGAACAGCTCCTTCAGGCTCCCGTAGCTGCCGAATGCAGACGGCTGGCGCGTGCGCTCCAGCAGGATGTTGCGGGTCCCTGCCACATCGCCATTCTGGTAGGCCGCCGCATGGAAACCCTCCGGAAGCGCCTTCGCCGAAACGCCGGTTTCCCAGTCGACCAGCACCACGCTCTCGTCGCGGGTGACCAGAAGACCGCGGCCCATCGGCACGATGGAGTCGCCCCCCGCGCTCTGGCCGTCCACGCCCTCGAATATGCTCCGGTTGCCACTGGTTCGCAGGCGCCCCGCCAGAACCGGATTCCCGTTGCTCTTGGCGTTGTGCAGTTTGACCAGGGAAGTGCCTTCGCCGCCGTCCACCAGATAGGTGACAAGGCCGGTGGCTGCATCCGCGCCGAAGTCGAGGACTTTCCCGTCCGGGTCGATGTACGGCTGGCCGTTGACGCGGAAACCATCGTTTCCACGCTCGAAGACCGCGAAGCTGCCATCTGCCTTTGCCGACGCCATCAGGACACGCAGGGCATTGCCTGCAGAGCCGCTGGTTGCTTGCGGGGTGGCGGCAGGCGGTACGGTATCGCGAACCGGAGCGGGCATCGGTTGCGATTGGGCCTGCTGGGGATTCGGCGAGAATCTCCCGCTGCTGAGCCCTGCAATCGCGCCCATCATCTGGATCTGCATCCGGTTTGCGGACGCCATGAACTGCTGCTGCTCTTCAGGTGAGGGATCCCGACCGAAGTTCTTCCGGAACGTCTTCTTCAACTCTTTCAGCATCTGTTCCTGCTGCGGCGTCATCTGTTGTGCTTCCTGCGCCGGAACCGGATTCGAAAGCACAAGAAGAGCCGCACTGAGGGCAAGTGTGGTGGCGCGAAGCATGGCGAATCGGGACATGGATAAATCCTCGGGTTGATCTGGATGAGGGACAGGCTCGGCGCTGCGCCGCCAAACCCTGAATTAAACGTCAAAAAACAGGAATAAGAAATCCCGGCCTACGGTCTTCGGGCTTCGTTGAGACGTCCCATGGCCCGAACCGTCCACCGCCCCGAATACAAGCGTTTGCTCGAACGACTGCGCGATGGGCGTCTTGAGGCGAAGCTGACCCAGGCGGCCGTGGCGTCCGCATTGAATCGACCGACCAGCTGGCTCTCCGACGTGGAAACGGGCATCCGTCGCCTGGATCCGGTGGAGCTGATGGATCTGTGCGAGTTGTTGGGTCTGGACCTTGCCGGACTGGTGGCCGAATGGGCATCGGAAGTCCGACCGAAGCCGAGTAGGAAAAAACTGAAACCGGTCGCTTCATCGTCCCCCCGGCGTCGGAGCTGAGCCTGCCTCCGCGGCATGGATCACCAGAAAGCACAGGACTGCCCGGTGTACTGCGTCGGGCTGGCTGGGGCCTCCCAAAGCATCGGTAAGCGCCTGAAGCCTGCAGGTCCCGGTGTCGCCGTCACTCATTAGCCTCCGGGCCAACGCGAAGTCATCGTTCTGCGTCGGCCAGCCGTATGCTTTCAGCCAGGCGATGGCCTCGGTCATGGCTGCGAGGGCGGGCATGCCAGCCGACGTCATGCCTTCAGGCTCCGAAGTAGCCAGCGTTCGCCCACCACCAAGGCAACCCAGCCTCCGATGATGAGGCGGATCGCGACGTAGGCCCACTGCGGGAAGATCGTCTCGAGTGGGTGTCCGCTTTTCAGCGTGAGAATGGACAGTGAGAGCAGGTTGTAGCCGGCAATCACGCAGCACAGGCCCAGACATGTAAGCAGGAATGCCGGAACCGCACGCCCATGCCTTCGGACCATGTGCATTTCCCCGTCCGTACTGGACGTACGCAGCTGCTTTGCCGCATGACTGCAGAGCGCGCGATAGAGCAGGGGAGCCAGGCTGGTCACGCAAGCGGTGAGTGCCAGGATGGCAATCATCATGGAGGTGATCGGGCCGGCGGCGTGGCTGAGGCGAAGCGCCACGAACACGCAGGGATAGAGCAGGTGGCTGATCACCCACGCCTGCCGGGCGTCGTGAAGACGAAGAGCCTGCGCAAGCCAACGGGCCTGGTCGGGGGTGGGGTTGGCGACGAGGTTTCGGGACAGGTAGTACACGGCGGCTCCGGGTGGTGGATGAGCCTCCATCACATCGTCGAGCACCCGTTTGCGAATCGAACAGGGATTCTGTCGGGAAGCTTTCGCCGGTAGAGTTCGCTGGCTCCAGCGCCGATGCCGGCGCCCGGAAATCTCCCCTAAGCCCGGAAGGGCGCTGCACTACAAGGACGTTCCCATGTCGCCGACTGCCGCAGGTCTGCTGGTCTCACTTTTGCTGCTATCGGTGCCGGAATCGGTGTCCGCACAGAGCGCCCCGGCCAGCGAGCCCCGCCTGCTGGATACCGTGGTTGTCAGCGGGCAGGTGACCGGACCCGGCTTCTGGCAGGTCTACAAGGACGACGACCACGAGCTGTGGATCATGGGTTCGATCTCGCCGCGCCCCGCCAATATCCAGTGGGATGCCACCGAAGCGAGGCGTCTGGTGGCCGAGGCCGACCTGGTACTGTGGCAGGCGTCATACGGCGTCAACATCAAGTCGAACCTGTTCCAGCAGATCGGCCTTGGCTATGGCTATCTCAAGGCGCAGAAGAACCCGGACGGCAAGCGCCTGCAGGATGTCCTGCCTCCAGCCCTCTATGCGCGCTGGCAAAAAGCCAAGGCCATCTATCTGCCGCACAACCGTGGCATCGAGCGGCAGCGCCCGCTGACCGCCGCACAGGATCTACTGGATGCCGCCGTGAAGCGTGCGCGCCTGAGCAAGGAGCCGCTGATTGGGCCGGCCATCGCCGACACCATCAAGGCAGGTGGCATCCCGCAGCTGTTCCCCAAGTTCGAGGTCAAGCTGACCGCTGACCAGGCGAAGGCGGCGCTCACCGACATCCGCGCGCAGAATCTGGACGATGCGCGCTGCCTCGAAGCAACCCTCGACGCGATCGAGCAGGACATGCCGCGCATGGTGGCCAACGCCAATGCATGGGCCACCGGCGGCATCGCCAGCCTGCATTTCGAGGCGTTGGCCAAGCGCGAAGCGCTCTGTTCGGACGCGATGATGAACCCCGAGTTCTCGGCCAAGCACGGGATTCCCAATATCCCCGCCAGCATTACTGCTGAGTGGCTGAAGGAGGCGGAGAAAGCAATGTCCACCAAGCGCCTGACGGTTGCGTTCCTCCCCATGCAGTCTCTCATCGGGCCGAACAACGTCCTCGACAGGCTGCGCGCGAAGGGATACATGGTCAACGGGCAGTAGCTCCCAGAACCAGAGAATGAGCCCGAGCCAGAGAGGGTCAGGCTTCGTGGCCGCTGTGCGACTTGAAACCAAGGCCGGCCTACAGCTGAACTTGGCTGACAGATCGCACCGAGCCGGTGGTCGCCGGGCTGGAGCCGGATCCGTTGACCTCACCTTCGCAGGCCTTCGGCTTGCAAATTAGATATATATGTCAAATAATGACGTCTATCACACATTATTTGACATATAAATCAAATGCAAACGGTCTTGGAATTGGGCGAGGCAGTCGCCGAACGACGACGCACCCTTGGCCTGAAGCAGGGGGAGGTCGCTGCCCGCGCGGGTGTGCCGCAGGAGTCGCTGTCCCGATTCGAGCGGGGGAAGCTGGCCGAGTTCGGCTCGCGCAAGCTGCTGGCCGTGCTGGCCGCGCTGGGCATGGAGCTTCAGTTTGTTGAGATGGGGGCGTCCGGCTCGCTGGATGAGCTTCGCCGTGAGCGCGGGGGCGATGCGTGAGCTTGACCGTTTACGTGCTCGGCCGCGAAGTCGCCACGCTGGAAGCAATGGGCGATTTCAAGAGCTCGATGGTGTACCACGACGGCGTCGCCACGGACGACTTCGTGTCCCTGACCATGCGTGTGCGGCGGGAGTCATACATCTGGGATGACGTCCTGCACCCGGTGTTCCAGATGAACCTGCCGGAAGGCTACCTGTTGCAGGTGCTCCAGGAGCGGTTCGGTCCCCACATCGGCGCCAGTCCGATGGCGCTCTTGTCGGTGATCGGCCGCAACATGATCGGCCGCATCCAGGTGGCTCCGCCTGGTGCGAGCCCGGATGAGCCGGCCAAGCCGGTCGATGTTGCCGACCTGCTGCAGGGCGACAACTCCGAGGAGGTCTTCGCCGAGCTGGTGCGCCAACATGCCACCAGCGGCGTGTCGGGTGTCGTCCCCAAGTTTCTGGATAGCGATGCGGAGAAGGTCGATATCGGTCGGCACACCAAGGCCACCCTTTTTACCCATCGGCACATCATCAAGGGCTCCTCGCGGCAGTTGCCGTTCGTGTCCCTGAACGAGCACCTGTGCATGCAGGTGACACGCCGGGTGATGCCTGCCGCGACGACTGAGGTGTCCCGCGACGGTCAGGCCCTGATCGTCCACCGCTTCGATGTGGACGAGAACGGCGCCCGCCTGTGGGGGATGGAGGACTTCTGCGTCCTGCTGGGACTGCGGCCGGCGGCCAAGTACGAAACCACCTGGGAGCGTATCGCCAAGGCGGTCCGAGACCATGTGCCTGTTGCCAACCGGGCCGAGGTGTTCCGGCAGATGGCGACGCTGCTGTTGTTGACCTACGCCCTGCGCAACGCCGACTGCCACGCCAAGAACGTTGCCCTACGCTACACCCGGCACGACGACGTCCACCTCGCGCCGGCCTACGACATGATCACGACGGCCGCGTATCCCGACTACGCCAGGAATCCCCCGGGGATTTCCTTCATGGGCAAGAAGACGTGGGATCCGGGCAAGCACCTGCAGACCTTCATCACCGCCACTTTCGGGCTGCCGGCACGCGAGCAGGCAGACATCGTGGATCGCATCGGCGCGGCGATGGCCGAAGTGGGGCCGCAGGTCCGCGCGGCGATGGCAGGGCATCCGGGATTCGTGGAAATCGGCAAACGCATGTTGCTCGCCTGGCAGGAGGGGCTCGCCGGTCTGCGCGACAAGCGCATCTATGCCATGGGACCTGCGGAGCTCGGTGAGGCATTCAGTGGGTTCTCGAATCCCAAGTCCGTCAGGCAGCAGCGTCAGGTCATAGGCCGCTCCGATCTGTTGGGGAGGTAATGAAGGGCCGTTGCAGTTCTTAGATGGATTGTTGCCGTAGCTCCACTTCGAGGGAAACATCGCAAAGCGATGCCGATGCGTCGGGTAGTCCCATTAGAAAGTGGTCCTTCATTACGGTCCACTCCTGGCCGGCTAGCGACCCGGAGCGGCCGGTCGGGCGTCACCGCTGACCACCGCAAAGCGGCCGGTCGCCCGAAGACGACCATCACGTCGTCTCCAAATCTGCGACAGCTAAGGAAGGTCTGATCAACACACCCTGAGGCTTCAATCCTGGGCCACAGAGCAGCTTTTTTGCTTCGTCACCGCCTTTACGCCTGCTCAGGTGTTCGATGGGAGAACCTCCGCTTGGGTGCTGATAGTGCGGGGCCGGGGATTCACCCGTCCGACCTGGCCCGCGGCAAGGTCGAGAAGTTCAGTCTCGACATGCTGGTCACGTTTGCCGCCAAGCTCGGGAAGCCGGCAAAGATCGAGCTGGGTCAGGGTTCTTGACTTCGGTGCCTTGTACGGTATTATTCCGTACAACTAGGAGTTAGCCATGACCACTGCTGCCGCCCGTCTCGACCTGCGCTTGAATCCCGCCGACAAGGCGCGGATTTCCCGTGCCGCGGATCTGCGCGGCGTGCCGCTTTCGGCCTTCGTGCGCAATGCGGTCATGCGCGAGGCGGAGAGTGTCATGGCGGCGGAGTTGACCGTGACCTTGTCGGTGGAGGAGTCCAAGCGCTTTCTGAAAGCGCTCGATGCGCCCTTCCAGCCCACTGCCAAGTTGAAGAAGGCGCTCGCCCGCGTTGCACAGAGTTGACCAGTGCTATTGGTCGAACAGCTGCAGCCCAAGCGACATGATCGTGCCGGGTTGGCATGTGGCGAGCCTGTGCTGGACAACTATCTGCGCCAACAGGCGGCGCAGCACCACCGGGATGGCATCAGCACGACCCATGTCCTGGTGGAAGCGGCAGCTTCTGGTCGCATCCTCGGCTATTACACCCTGTCAGCAGCCCAGCTCCTGCTGATGGAGTTGCAGGAGCGGGATCGCAAACGCCTTCCGGGTTACCCCGTGCCCGCGATCCGCATGGGTCGCCTGGCTGTCACGGCCGCCGAGCAAGGGAAGGGGCTTGGAGACTATCTGCTGGGGCATGCGGTGGCCCGTTGCCTGAGCTTGCGGGAACAATTGGGGGTGCGTGTGCTGTTGGTCGATGCCCTGCATGAAAAGGCCGCCAAGTTCTATCGTGCCTACGGGTTCCGCGAAACGTCCGAGAACGCCACGACGCTCTATCTCCCACTGGGGACTTCGTAGTCTGATCGGGTGTCCAACTTGGCTCGCGGCAGGGTCGAGAAGTTCAGTCTAGGGAAGGTCTGATCAACACACCCTGAGGCTTCAATCCTGGGCCACAGAGCAGCTTTTTTGCTTCGTCACCGCCTTTACGCGCCGTTTCCGGCGTTTTCCGGCGGGTTTCCCCGCCTTACAGGCGCACTGATCCCGCCGCCGGCAGCAATTGCCGGCGCGCCATCCACAGACCTGATTAGCCCCGACCCTCAGCCGCGAGTCGCAGGATTTACGCCGCCTGCGGCACAGCATGGTGCCACTTGAAGCCAACGAGGCGGCGCCATGGG
>ERZ778017.1242-NODE-1242-length-26489-cov-9.736249_pt1 | contig 26489 bp, 14 predicted proteins | sample MGYA00375747_ERZ778017 | MGnify/ENA primary metagenome ERZ778017 (study PRJEB29350, sample SAMN05509838) | bioreactor metagenome | biome: bioreactor; material: wastewater | place: South Africa: University of Cape Town | collected 2014-03-17 ...
ACAGTATTCATCTTCGTCAGTTGAAGTTTCCGTAGTAGCACTAGGACCAGCGGTACCGTGAGTGTTACTGGTAGACTCACCTGAAGCAGTTGATTTACCACCAGTTGGTTCAGTAGAAGTAGTTTCGTCAGAACAGTATTCATCTTCGTCAGAGGAAGTTGCAGTGTGAGATTCAGTAGCACTAATACTGCTATTGGTGTAGCCACTGGTTGGGAAAACAACACTGGATTCTCCTGGAGCACTGGATTCGCCAGCAATGCTGGAGGCACCGCTGGTTGGAACGACAATACTAGTTTCACCACTAGTTGGTTCATCTGAACAGTATTCGTCATCGTCATCGGATGAAGTTGCAATTGAGGTTATTTGACTCGATCCCCCAGCAATACTACTTTCTTCGTTGATGTTGGAATTGGAACCAGCACTGGCAGTGGTAGTTGGTGCGGTAGTGGTTGGCTTGGTTGTGGTTGGTGCAGTAGTAGAAACATCGGAATCAGTCTCGTCACACTCTAAATCATCGGATGGATCGCTACTGTCTGTAGAAGTAGTCAGATCTGGTGCACTGGAGGAGTCTTCTGCAGTGTTGCTTGATTCTGGTGCTGAACTGCTTGCACCCGTGGTTGGGGCAGTAGTAGTTGCGCCAGTAGTAGTTGAGCCAGATGTAGTTGAGCCAGATGTAGTTGGACCGGTAGTAGCAGGGGTGGTGGTGGTGGTAGGTGCGGTGGTGGTTGGAGTGGTAGTTGGCTCGTCAGTAGTGGACTCATCGTCGCAGAATTCATCCTCGGAGTCGGTAGAAGCAGTGTTTGCCAAAAAGTTGAGGAGGTTTGCGGTTGAGGATGCTGATGAGGACGATGCTGCCGATGAGGACGATTCGGCCGATGAAGATGATGGCAATGACGAGGACGAGCTGGAGGTGACCAACTCAGAAGACGAGCTGGAGGTGGTCAACTCAGAAGACGAGCTCGTGGTGGTCAACGCAGAAGACGAACTATCCACTAGCGAGGAGGACGAAATAGTACCGTTCAAAGCCAGTGCCACGCTCGACACAGGACTCCCGGTGTTGATACCAAGAGATACGCCACCGTTGGCATCAAGAGGGTTTGCACCGGCATTGACAGAAACTGCAGCACCAACAGGACCAGCATTAACGGTGGCAGCGGCACCAGCATCTGCTGGGGCTGCTGACACAGCAGCATTGGCTGACACATCCAGCTGGTCAGACGATCCAAAAAGACCGCTTAAGAATGAAGAAAAAGACCTTTTGTTGTTGGTGACGTCGTCGTGGTTTTTTGCAGCCGATACTGCAAGGGAATAAACCACCACAGAACTAACAATTGTATTGATCTTCATGTTTAATTCAATGGCATGAAATTAAAAGAACGAAAGAGAAATACCAAAGTACAAACTAAACAAAAATCCACTTTGGTCCCGCAATTACATGAGCGGGAGTTTTTGTTAAATATATAAGTGGAGGTTAAGTTTTTCTCCCCAAAACGGTAATTCATGTACTATACTCGATTAGTGAATCGTATGTAAGACTACTTCTGTTTTGGGAAATTTTGTGGGACAGGATTAACGATTTTCTGCATATAGCTGAAAAATTCGATGGAAAATAATGGTGGTGCATATAACTGGAGTCTTTCCTATTTGGGTAAGGTTCTGCAACGCATGCAATTTTGTCTATATTTGGTAATTATTTCGATTTGGTCCTGGTGGTATTTTTGTCAAGGTTGAATGGTGATGGGGGCTCAATGGTGCGTTACTCCTATTGGGGAAATGTGTAGACATTGTAAGAAAGGGTCCTTGGCACTGCTGTGCCATGGCTTTCGGGTTCTAGCTTTGGCTGTTTACATTTCGCTTGTTCCATCTGTGATTGGGCCACCTTGTTTTTGGCCAATTGACTTGGCTGTAGCGCAAATCAAACAACCCTACCGAGTCAATGGTCCCGTCCTCTTGTGCGGTGTACTTGATATCATCTATCTGAACCCCAGACTCAATCTTTTCCACGACGATTTGCGACAAGCGACTCGCTTATCCCGATGGCTTACAGAATGAGGTGAAGTCGCATAAATTGATGAGCGTTCCTAAAATCCATCCTCCACTCCTGAACGTGGACGAGGCTTCACAGGATTACCTTCACCTTGCTCTGTACCTCAAAATACCCCCTTTGCGGAATTGGCACAACTGGATGTACCAGCTCGCCCAATCAACCCAAATAAGATATTTATAATGTAGGTACATGATTACCTGAGCTTCTAGACTGGCTTATTGCAATTTGAAACAGGCAACCATGCATCATTTGCGCTGTTCAACCGGACCGTTCTGTAGGATTTCCAAGTTGTGCCAGTTTGGAAATTGTTTTAAAGCCGTTAGGTTTAAAATGTCACATCCTTGTAACATGAGCTCATTTAAGTGGAGAAACTGGGTAACTAATGTCCGCTGAAAAGAGCAGTTTGTTGCTATTATGTACCCTAGACCAGGTTTCTAGCGGCTAACACTTCAAAACATGTTTTCTTGTAGCAACAAATGTATAGCGACTAGAAGGCTGCATTGCTTAGACTAGATTGTGAATTGTGTATGACGGTGGTCAAGAGATCTCTGTATTTTTAGAAAAATTTATTTAGAACAGCCAGGAATTTCAACTGTTGTGTTAAACTACCACAAATATCCACCTTTTTCTCTGTGGGTTGCTTACGACAATAGACAAGAGAGCTTTAATGTTGCTTGGTTCCAACCGCAATGATTTATACGCCTCTACAAGTGTGCTTTATCTTAATAACAATATTTAATTTAAATTTATCTAATGGTATTACATGAAAATGGAGAATTGAAGATTAGGTATAGCTGTGAGCACAAGTTTAAATTGCTTTCATGAACGATCTCTTGGTTAAGATCTCGTCTCTCTTTTTCAACAAGTCATGTCTTCTGACAATAGACTGAGTAACCTTTTTGTTAATCATATTCTTTAAAGCTCTCTTTTGTGCGTTTCTCTTAGATTTCTTGCTGGAGCAGCACTTCTTACCTGATGGACCAATCTTGCTACATGTAGAACCAGATTTAGATGATGACGATGACGAGGAAGATGACGAGGAAGATGAACCACCGAACAAATCGTCGATGATAGATTCAATGATACTACCAATGATACTACCAAAACTCAACCCACTTGAAGAATTTGAAGATGAGGAATCAGAAGGTCCGAACAAGTCATTGAAGAGTTCGTCAAGGAAGCTACCGCCAGATGACGAGGAAGATGACGATGAGGATGAAGAATCACCTCCAAATAATGCAGACAAAACATCACCTACAATGCTGAAAATATCATCCCAGAAACTTCCACCGGAACTGGAACTAGATGAGGTAGAAGAGGTAGAGTTCGATGGTTCGAAAAGGTCGAAAATGTCATCGAGTAAACTACCCGAAGTAGATGTGGAAGATTTGGTTGAGGTGGTGGTGGTTGCATTGGATGGTCCTCCAAAGAGATCATCAAAAATTTCATCAAAGATACTTCCACCAGTTTCGGTAGAGGCAGCTTGAGTGGTGGTGGAAACTTGGGTGGTTGAAGCTGGTGTTCCGAATAAATCATCCAATAACCCGTCTAAGAAACCACCTTCATTAGTGGCAGAAGCCGATGCAGTGGTTTTAATGGAAGTAGTGGTATCATCACCACCGAATAAATCGTCTAAGAAGCTACCACCAGACGTAGTAGATGCGACAGTGTTTGTAGGAGCCGCGGTGTTTGCTACAACTGTTGACTTTGTAGTTGTGGAGTCATCATCACCAAACAAATCATCCAACAAACCACCACCAGTGGTGGTAGCGGAAGCAGCAATAGGGGTAACGTTAGAAACAGCAATTGCAGAAGCTGCAGGTGCCGCAGAAGCGTCAGCAGCAGCATCAATATCGGCTCTGGCAACAATGCCTTGTTGGACTTGAGACGAAACTTCGTCGGAGAATCTGGCTTTTAAGTGAGATTTGGACAAGGTTTGGTCGAAAATGGAAGAAACAATACCAGATTGTTTGATCGATTCGAACAATTCATTGACCTTAGCATTGTTGAATGCAGACGACAATAAAGCTGAAGCAGCTTCTTTATTGTCCAAGATTGCACTAGTAACTTCACCCAATAAGTCAGAAGAATCCAATGATCTTACGACATTATCGATGTATTGTTGGTCTCTTTCCGATAATTGTGGCAATTGTTCAACTTGACGTTTTTCTGCGGTGTTTGAAGAGTCCAAGTTTAATTCACCAGATTGATATAATCTTTTAGCGTGAGAAATTGCAATGTCCCTGGTTTGTTTGTCGGACAAGATGTATGAGTAAAACTTGGAGTACAAGTCAGAAGATTCCATTGCAGAAACAATCGAAGAAAGATCGACTTTGGAGTTTGAGATCATCGACATAAGTTGCGATTGAGTTTCCGAAGAAATCCCAACTTGAGAAGCAAACTGTTTTAACAAGTCGGATGAACCTAATGACGAGATGATTGAGTCGATGAACTGAGAGTTGTCTCTCTTGGCCAATTCTGGAGATTCGACCAATTTGACTAGATTAGACTCGATTTCTTGTCTGGTGACAATTCCATTGCTTGTTGGTGCAGCATTGGCTAAAGGAGCTAATACGGTCGCAAGTGCGATAACTGATTCTAATTTCATGGTTTGCACTAGACAGGTATAATCGTATTAACGCCAAATATCAATTATGAATAGCTGTATCAATTTTTTCCCATTTCTTAGCAAGTTTCCAACTATATAAGTAGGGTTAGCTTCAAAGAGAAAACTGCCATTTTAGGAAATCTGATTATCCACAGGAACTGCTGCAAACTTCCCGATCGGGAAATGAATTTTTCGTTTACAATCTCCACGAAATGGGAATTGACTGCAGATAGTCTGGAATTTAACCGTAAGTTTTCTGCTTCTCTACACTCCCTTTTACCGTTTAGAACGAACGGTGGAGTATGCAAGGTTTTATACCAAATATGGGTATAAGTCGAAGGGGGGCATCTAGCATGGTCTTTAGCTTGGCTGAAGTGGATATTTTTAGCATTATGAGCCTCAGGGGAAGGGTCTCGGTTAGGCGATGGTTCGGAAGCGTACCCTATTTTGTTGTAGTAAGTACAAGAGCCCATTAATTCTGTCAGATCCGTTCGTCTTGGTTTGATCTCTGATTATGTAGGCCAAACTGAGTAGAAATAAATGCATGTATCAACACCAGCTGGTGTTTGTATGCCTAAAGTGGACAAGCTTATTCTGATGGGCCCCGTTTCGAGTACGAAGTCTGGAATTTTGGGATACTATCCGATTAAGCCAAAGCCTTCCCAGGCTATCCCGACTACAGTGAATCCACATTGTTGTGGAATCATCGTTAATGAGTTGTCGTCTTATTTTGTTCATACCAGTAGAAAATGATATTTGGAATAAAAAGGTATTTTTTTGGAGAAAACACAAAATGTGTCAAAAACTCAGTAAATCATAACTGTTTGTTGGTAGCACACCATCATTTTTTTGATACAAATAGCACCCATCTTTTAGGCAGGTATCGCAACCTTTTGGGACAAGGAGCAGAAATAGTAGACGAGTGGGACCCAGTCACATTTTTCAGTGAGATAAGAACTGTATTAATAGTTTACAAATGGTTGCTTCATATACTGTGTTCAAATCCGACCAATTTAATCCTGTCAAACTCTTAGAATTGTAACCATGATCAAAGTACAACACATTCTGACCAGGAAGACTTCTAAAATTTGCAGCCATGAATTTTTGTTTTAATCGTACTCTTAAATAGAAAAACGCTGTATAAGCCAACAAACCTACAATTCAGGAAAATTGAATAAAGTGAACCAAATGGACCATGCCACACGCACGAATGTCTCCAAGCACGTTATCCCGAACTTTACTGTCCTCTGTGGGTTTTTTTTATTTGCAGCCAAATCTACATTTCACCAACTAAGTAAATAGTCCTCTACACAAGAAGAAAATTGAAACATGAAAAATTGTACCGTAACTATCCACACCAAATGAGACCAACCTTAGTCAGACTAGTAAGACCACGTCGTCCAGAAAGAGATGTTGCTCCATTATTGCCACCGTTGAAGTTGTACCGCGAGATTTTACGTGCTCACATCACTAAATTACCAAGCGACTTGAGATTTTTGGGGGATCAGTACGTTAAAGCTGAGTTCAAAGCACACCAAAGAATTGATAATCCACTACACATCGTGGGGTTCTTAACACAGTGGCAAGACTACTTGCGTGAGCTAAATGGTGGAACTTGGGTCGAAGGTAGGTTGCGTAAACAAGACTTGGAGAAGATGACCAACGAACAAGTCCACCAACTTTATGAGCTAATGCAAGAAACCAAGAAAATCGGCGAAGATGAGTAAAATGCTCGTACTGACGTTGGTTTTGTGTTCCAAATACATTTTGGGGATCATTTTAGAAATGTGATCTATATTTATTTTTGATATTTATTGTGTATATAGATTCGGGTAGTAATACCGATACAACCGTTAGACTACTACAGTAAACGATGACTCAAGCTAACAGATAGCCACCGTAGATCGTTCAGTCGATACAGCTCGCTTCAAACACGTCTTATTATGAAAATCTAATTTTTCTATATATATGTTTACAAACCCTTTCCGTAATTACCAGAGGCAAAGAAGTCCATGATGATCTTAACAATGTTTTCAAGCGCAGCCAACCAGACTTTCAACTTTTCCAAAACTACAGTTTGGTCTTTACCGAGCTTTTCGAAAAAATCCTTTCTGTAAGGACAGGCCTTCATGGCCAATTTGAACACCGGCTTGATCAACATCCCGTGGTACTGACTCAAAGTCTTGGAGTACGAGTCGGTGAAAGTCTTGGTCAACTCAGATGTAGGATTGTCGATGGTCTCTCTCATGGCCTGAGCAGTAAACTCCAACCCCCTGGATAACCACAACAATCCCTGAGTAGCAGTTTTGGTCTTGGTGCCGGCTTCGGACAAAATCAAGTCTTGCAAAGTCGACGCGTTGGCCGGGTCAGACAATAACTTAGTACGGATTTTTTTAATATTTCCATTCATGTCATTTTGGACAACAGCAAACGCTGATGATCCCAACAAGTCAAACAACTTTACCAATCCTTCGGAAGCATCCAAAAACTTGGCGGTATCAATCTTACCATCGGTGATTGGAACATCAGCGTATGATGCCTTAAGTTCGTCGAAAAATGTACTCATGTTAGCGTCAACAAAGATGTATATAATTTTTCAATCTGACGATGTGTTTGTTTCTACGCGAGCGAGAATGTGAAACGACGTGGGGAGTGCACGAGTGAGTTGAGTTTTTGAGTTGAGTTTTCTACACCAGCCTTCCCACACACGACTGGATACAGCCTCGCGGTTCACCAGAGGTGATGCGATTCACTAGAGGCGGTGCGGCTCGTAGTACTGTCTACGTGGCAAGTCTACGTGGTTCAGTGCATGTCTATCATCCATTGTGCCCATTAATCATATACTAGTATAATACATTACCACTCTAAATTATCTGCCCAGCGAACAGCAGGTTTTGTGGTTTTTGGTGACGGAGGCTGTTCGTTCAAGGACTGGGCGACTACTTCGACACCAGTCTTAGATGACGACCGGTAGATGTCGAATTGGGTTTGGTTGTAGAATCCCGAGGTGGTGCCGTAGTTTGTTGGTTCGTCGTTGAAGTATTTATTATGTAGAAGTTTGATAATAGCCATTTTTGATTTTTTCTTGCTATCATCATTGGTGGGGATCTGCACTATTTCGTTGACGTTTTCTGGTAGTGGGAAGTCGTCGCAATTAGATGCATTCAACTCGGTCCCAAATAGGGTAGCGTCGTTTATTTGTCCTGTCAGCGAGTCCACGATGAATATATTTGTCTTTCTGTCTTTGTATCGTATCGATGGCTTGCCTGGACGGCTCGATCGGTGTTTCGGTATGCAGATGCGTTTTGGAGAGGTGTTTTGCGACGACTCTTGATTCGGTACGTTTATCACATTTGATATAGGTTGTAGTACTGGTATCGACGATTTTCTATTATTGTTGAGATTTGTGCTGGAAAGTATTCTTCTTGACGGCTTGAATATTTGTTTCTTGGACTTGTTGATCGAATTGTCATTCTTGTTGACTCTCAACGGATCAGAATAAAGATCATTCTCCTTGTTTTCGTTTGCCCCAAGGTAGCTATTTAGATGATTATCCAATTCACTGGATGTGTCAGCATTAAATTGAGGTTTGTTGTTGAACCTGCCCTTGTAGAACCGCGATCTCATTTGGTCGTCCAACTCAAAATCAAAGAATTCACCGTCTTGATGTCCACTCATTCTCAAGTCATTTACCATCTTTTCAAATTTGTCATTGTTTAATCTTTTCACAGGTGCAAACTCGTCGTCGTCTAGTAAAAAGTGTTGTTCGTGTTGGTGTAGCCTTCGACGATTCGATGTTACTTGAAATAATTCGTTTGTTATGTTGTTTGCTTGATTTGATGGTGATAAAACTGGTGTTGTTGAAAGCCCAATTGCGCAGTTTAACGGTTTGGGAGCCAAACCGTACTTTTTCAACGGACTTGAGACGGGACTGGTGTTGAAATCGGGACTTTGTGGCGAGCTGTACGGTTCGTCTCCCACTAAGTCATGCAAATCTATGTTTAAATCCTCATGGTCTTGTTCTGAGCTTGTAGTGTTTATCGACGAATCTGCCATTATATTACAGGAGTAGTGGCACTATAGTTCTCACAAGTCAGCACACCAAACAGAAACAATAACAAAATGTGCCTTTGTCGCTACTTTTAAGATGCTCTACTAGGTTTGTTTTGAGGTATATTGAAGATGTTTACAAAATTCCCAAATGCAGATATCACCCTGCAGGTAAACAAAATCGGATTATGTAACATCTGACTAAGAAACAGATTCTGTTACTGTGAAAGACAACTAGCTCACAAGAGGTGCTATGCTAGAGCAATGAAGAATGCCAACAAGTACACGAGACACTAGCCCAAAGATCATTGAAATGTCTTTAGGCGTTTTGTACTATCTGCAGGATATCAAGAACAATTGGAATACTTTTTTCAAAATGGACTCTAAAGAGCAACATCAACACGAATAAGCATCTAGTACACCACCTATGTTCTTGTGACTACTAGCAAATGACAAAAGCGCTTGATTGTGATATAGTTATATGTGGTGTGACAATAGATGTGTTGCATTATCAAAGTCGTGTGTGTGTTTGTGTGCCTGACGTATCGGCAACCGGCTCTTATCGAAGTCAGTGGTGTGTCAAACGTCATAGATTTAACACGTCTTGCAGGTCAGGGTACACTACCGATGGCCGCAACATATGGCTTCCACTGGCGTTTGGTTGATTTTTGTCATTAATTGTGTCATCGACATTGGGTACCGTCACATAAACGGCACGAACATCTCATCACCTAAAAAGCTGAACCTGAAGTAAGGGGAGATTTGTAGACAACATGATTGTATAATAAAACGTCTCGGTTGACGAACAGTGGTGATGATGATTAGCGATAACAATACATGATGTGATTGATTTCAAATAAAAGTGATATATTATGATGTATGGCAAGATCGATATCGAATAATAGCTTTGGCTTCATTGTTAGATTGCCAACTGTGGTGAATTTTTAACTGAGGCTGGCATCACACATGGCGGAGGTCATTTGGGGTAAGGAAATATTGATACAATTTTCAGAGCAATGAAGAAAATAGTGTTTGCAACACTTGTATCGCAAAGCTCGAGAAGGGTGAGTATGTTACGAAGCTTTAAGCCAAATGGCCAGAGATAACCCAACGTGCCACAGCGCCAGAGTCTCACCGCCGTAGATACGAAGGTTACACCCTCGGCAGACACAAAAAAGGTGATAAGACGGAATCCACCGGCCATCGATATCTTTAAGCCGCCAGGATGACATGGATGTAAGTTAGTACCGAAGTGTGGAGTACACTATACATGACTAATATTCACCAATTTCGTATCTATTGGAAGGCATCGATCGGTACGAATGGCACATCGACAGTGTAATCTACAGGAAAATAGAGCGGTTTCGGCGTTAAAGTGACACACGGTTTTCCGTGATCTGCGAATGATTGTCGATAGTGTTCTAACAACCATTGTAACTTAAACTCATGGTAGTAAATTCAAAGTACATTGGTACCTTTGTAATGTAAGAAGAGGGGTAGCTAAGTTGCACCAAAGAGAAGGGTTTACGAAAAACCTTGGAGTGAACGGCAAGAGGCTGAACCAATTTTATCAATGTAATTATTAAATGGCTTCATTAATTCGGGGTAAAAGTGTTGCCATGAAGCCAAACGGGCACATTCAAAAAGAAAATATACAAATGGCGTGAAAATATGTTGATAAAGCCTGGGAAAGTATTGTGAAGGGAAAAAATAGTGCATAACCTTTTTGATATTTTCTAAGTCATGGCATAATAAACTATATCATTACTCATTTCTGCAAAAAATTTTCGACACTCGTATAAAATACTGGAAGGTTTTAAGAAAAATTATTGATATTTTGTTTCTCTTAAGGTGGTTCTACATGGCCGGTCAAGGATCGTAGCGCGAGAGTAGTTCACTCTGATAGTAACAAGGTTGTACACATTAGCCACAGTAAATCCGCGAGCTTTGATATGACGATCGTACATGAACGTCTATCTCCGTATGTCCATGCCCTTAATGAATAGCATATTTTTCGATGGAAAGACGCAAAGAATAAAGATCTTGTAAACAATGTACAATAGGTTCCAGGAGCTATGTGCTCGTCGTAATCAATAGAAGGGCCATTTGCCCCAGTTGAAGTGGAACGTAATCTTGCTTGTGATACGAAACAACTTGTTTCACCATCTAATCTTAGGATTTTAAATTATTTTTTCGAAAGTAGGAGCCGTACAAACAAATGGATCCTGTCCATCAATAGGGAAATTATTATGTTGAACCACCAAACAATATAGCCAAGATATGACAAACTGTGCTATGAGAGCTTGGCTATGTTGAAAGAAGCATGTCATTAGAATCCGAAACCTTTCTAATCAGTGGTTGCAAAACTCAGCTTGAAAAGAATGGTAATTCAAACAATTTCTATTCGGTACTTTGTCCTAGAAGCACAATTCCATGTACAATGGTTAAGCCTCCTTTGTCTCAATATTATTTCCTTATCAGTGTCATACGTGCGCTTGAATTGTTTGCCTTATGGCAAATGGGTGCTTCCATTGTGTGGATTAATTAATATAAATTTGACTTTAAATACAGAGAACTCCCAGTGAATGATTTTTGTTCACGTTAGAGGAGTATAGTTTATTACGGGTTAGTCTTGAATTATACTCTGTTTGATTTGCTTGACGATGGAAAAAATTAAACAGTTCCTCAGTGCTGAACACAGCGCTGATGACGAAAAGGTTCATGTCAGTGATATCGATACTAAAAGAGAAGTCCCTCTCGAATTAGTGGTATCCAAGTCTGCAGAATTTGACCCAGTTACTTCACATTTGATTGAAGATATTATTGAGGATGACTACGCAGGTGTCCATGTTGAAGATGATTCACCATACCCCGAGGTTAGAGCCGCTGTTCCTTCCACTGATGATCCTAGCTTGCCACAATCTACCATCAGAATGTGGGTTATCGGTATGATTTTAACCACACTTGGTTGTGGTATGAATCTTTTATTCTCTTTCCACGCACCGTCGTTCGCTATGACTACTTTCGTTACTTCGATTTTGGCATGGCCAATTGGTATAGCATGGCACAAGGTTATGCCAAACATTAACATCTTTGGTATACCATTGAACCCCGGTCCATTCAATATTAAAGAACATACCGTCATTACTGTCATGGCCAATGTTTCTTTTGGGGGTGGTGCAGCTTATGCCACAGATATTTATTTGGCACAAAACAAGTTTTATAACTCCGACTTTGGTTGGGGGTTTGAGATTTTGGGAATTTGGTCCACACAGTGTATCGGTTTTGCTTTAGGTGGTCTCGCCAGAAGAGTTATTGTTTATCCTGCTTCTGCAATCTGGCCAGCCAATTTGGTTACAACCACTTTCTTGACCAATATGCACGTTAACGAAAACCACCCAGCAAACGGTTGGAAAATTTCCCGTTTAGCATTCTTTGCTGTTGTTTTTGCTTGTAGTTTTGTTTACTACTGGTTCCCAGGTTACATTTTCCAAGGTTTATCTAACTTTTCATGGATTCCATGGATTAAACCAAACAATGTTATTATTAACCAAGTCTTTGGTTCAGCTACAGGTTTAGGTATGATTCCAAATAATATCGCATTGGACTGGAATCAAATTGCAGGATATATTGGATCACCATTGATTCCACCAGCAGCTACCATTGCAACTATTTTCGCATCTATTATTATCATCTTCTGGATTATTGTTCCAGCAATTCATTACTCAAACACCTGGTATGCACAATACTTGCCAATTTCATCTTCTGGATCCTACGATAGATATGGTGGAACTTATAACGTTTCTAAAATTATTAACCCAGAAACTTTAAGTTTCAACGAACAAGCCTACAAAGAATACTCGCCATTGTTTTTGTCTACTACTTTTGCAATTTCATATGGTCTTTCGTTTGCATCGATTTTAGCCACACTTGTACACACTGCCTTATTCCATGGACCAGAAATTGTGGAACAAGTCAAAATGAAAGAAAAGCCTGATGTTCATTACAGATTAATGAAGGAGAATTATAAAGAAGTTCCTGACTGGTGGTTCTTTATTGTTTTCCTTGTTTTCTTCGGTATGGCTATTGCTACTGTGAGAGCTTGGCCAACTGAAATGCCAGTGTGGGCCCTTGTTGTAGCACTTCTTATTGCCATTGTCTTTTTGCTTCCAGTTGCAATTATTTATTCTAGAACAAATATTGCTGTCGGGTTGAATGTTGTTACCGAATTTATTATTGGATATATGGTTCCAGGTAAACCATTGGCTATGATGTTTTTCAAGACTTACGGATACATCACCAATAACCAAGCTGTTACATTTGCACAAGATATGAAATTAGGGCATTATATGAAAATTGCACCAAGACTTATGTTCACTGCACAATTGATCGCAGCCATCTGGGGTTCCTTGGTTCAAGTTTCTGTTTTGAGATGGGCATACGGTAGCATTGACGAATTATGTACACCTCATCAAAAAAATCACTACACTTGCCCTAACGGTAGAGTTTTTTTCAATGCTTCTATTATTTGGGGTGTTATCGGACCACAAAGACAATTCTCTCATGGTCAAATCTACTACGGATTATTATTCTTCTTTATTGTTGGTGCGGCTACACCAGTTATTCAATGGTTAATCTTGAAGAAATGGCCAAACTCACCAATTAAATGGATCAACTTCCCAGTTTTCTTCTCTGGTACCGGATACATTCCACCAGCTACTGCTTACACATATACTTCTTACTGTGCTGTTGGGTTAACATTCGGATGGTGGATTAAGAAGAAGTGGTTCCATTGGTGGTCTAAGTACAACTATTCCTTATCTGCTGGTTTGGATATTGGATTAGCTTGGTCCATGTTGTTCATTTTCTTGTGTTTGAATTTGACCAATACCGATTTCCCTTCATGGTGGGGTAATACCTATACATTCAGCACTATGGATCAAATGGGTACTGCTATTAGAGTACAAGCACCAGAGACCGGGTTTGGCCCAACATCGTGGTAAACACCTAATATGTATTTAAAAACTCCTACATATTTGTACAATAAATTTAATAAGAACTAGTAAGGAGTCGTTCGATTAAGTTTGAGTCGAAGGAAGAGTTTGTAGAGGTCCTATGTTTTCAAAGATTGGACATGGTAGTTTTGAGCATCAGACTTAGACGCCTTGTTGTATCTTAGTAGACGGTGAACGCGGACTTAAGCTGACTATCTCGATAATTTTGCAGCCAGAATGGTTGCACTCTTATATGTAATAAACCTTTATTAACAGGATATCACGTCGCTTCAAAATGAGCGATTTTTAACCAAGTTTTTCTATGATACTGATACTTACATATCTACATGTAAGTGTCGATAATAGGATATTCATACCTTGGAAGATATCGAGACATATCTTAACCAATACGATACTAAAAATTGAGGCGTGGTTTTATGAACATCAAAATATTTTATTCTGTTTTGAGATCGGGATATTTTTGACTGCAGGCGTATGTACTTCCTGACACTTGTCTTGGCTGCAAAATATTGATTAATTCCTATTAACTGATATGGAATTTGAGGCCGTACGATAGTGATTCATTATCATATAAATTAAAGTACTTTTGTATCAAGTGAAAAAGAGAATGCTTTATCATTTACTACTGTAATGCTCGATTTCAAGTCGGCTTTTTCTAGGAAGAATCCTAGTAATATCTCCGAACATAGCCTTAGTAATGAAAAGTTATCCAATGATTCCATCAGAGAAAAAGAGATTCTCCCAGAAGATGCACTTGCTGTACACTTGTCGGTAGTTAAGTCTCCTGAATTCGATCCAATAACGTCTAACATGGGTGAACAAGTCAATGAAGATGATTATGCTGGAATTCATGTAGAGGATGATTCACCATACCCCGAGGTTAGAGCCGCTGTTCCTTCCACTGATGATCCTAGCTTGCCACAATCTACCATCAGAATGTGGGTTATCGGTATGATTTTAACCACACTTGGTTGTGGTATGAATCTTTTATTCTCTTTCCACGCACCGTCGTTCGCTATGACTACTTTCGTTACTTCGATTTTGGCATGGCCAATTGGTATAGCATGGCACAAGGTTATGCCAAACATTAACATCTTTGGTATACCATTGAACCCCGGTCCATTCAATATTAAAGAACATACCGTCATTACTGTCATGGCCAATGTTTCTTTTGGGGGTGGTGCAGCTTATGCCACAGATATTTATTTGGCACAAAACAAGTTTTATAACTCCGACTTTGGTTGGGGGTTTGAGATTTTGGGAATTTGGTCCACACAGTGTATCGGTTTTGCTTTAGGTGGTCTCGCCAGAAGAGTTATTGTTTATCCTGCTTCTGCAATCTGGCCAGCCAATTTGGTTACAACCACTTTCTTGACCAATATGCACGTTAACGAAAACCACCCAGCAAACGGTTGGAAAATTTCCCGTTTAGCATTCTTTGCTGTTGTTTTTGCTTGTAGTTTTGTTTACTACTGGTTCCCAGGTTACATTTTCCAAGGTTTATCTAACTTTTCATGGATTCCATGGATTAAACCAAACAATGTTATTATTAACCAAGTCTTTGGTTCAGCTACAGGTTTAGGTATGATTCCAAATAATATCGCATTGGACTGGAATCAAATTGCAGGATATATTGGATCACCATTGATTCCACCAGCAGCTACCATTGCAACTATTTTCGCATCTATTATTATCATCTTCTGGATTATTGTTCCAGCAATTCATTACTCAAACACCTGGTATGCACAATACTTGCCAATTTCATCTTCTGGATCCTACGATAGATATGGTGGAACTTATAACGTTTCTAAAATTATTAACCCAGAAACTTTAAGTTTCAACGAACAAGCCTACAAAGAATACTCGCCATTGTTTTTGTCTACTACTTTTGCAATTTCATATGGTCTTTCGTTTGCATCGATTTTAGCCACACTTGTACACACTGCCTTATTCCATGGACCAGAAATTGTGGAACAAGTCAAAATGAAAGAAAAGCCTGATGTTCATTACAGATTAATGAAGGAGAATTATAAAGAAGTTCCTGACTGGTGGTTCTTTATTGTTTTCCTTGTTTTCTTCGGTATGGCTATTGCTACTGTGAGAGCTTGGCCAACTGAAATGCCAGTGTGGGCCCTTGTTGTAGCACTTCTTATTGCCATTGTCTTTTTGCTTCCAGTTGCAATTATTTATTCTAGAACAAATATTGCTGTCGGGTTGAATGTTGTTACCGAATTTATTATTGGATATATGGTTCCAGGTAAACCATTGGCTATGATGTTTTTCAAGACTTACGGATACATCACCAATAACCAAGCTGTTACATTTGCACAAGATATGAAATTAGGGCATTATATGAAAATTGCACCAAGACTTATGTTCACTGCACAATTGATCGCAGCCATCTGGGGTTCCTTGGTTCAAGTTTCTGTTTTGAGATGGGCATACGGTAGCATTGACGAATTATGTACACCTCATCAAAAAAATCACTACACTTGCCCTAACGGTAGAGTTTTTTTCAATGCTTCTATTATTTGGGGTGTTATCGGACCACAAAGACAATTCTCTCATGGTCAAATCTACTACGGATTATTATTCTTCTTTATTGTTGGTGCGGCTACACCAGTTATTCAATGGTTAATCTTGAAGAAATGGCCAAACTCACCAATTAAATGGATCAACTTCCCAGTTTTCTTCTCTGGTACCGGATACATTCCACCAGCTACTGCTTACACATATACTTCTTACTGTGCTGTTGGGTTAACATTCGGATGGTGGATTAAGAAGAAGTGGTTCCATTGGTGGTCTAAGTACAACTATTCCTTATCTGCTGGTTTGGATATTGGATTAGCTTGGTCCATGTTGTTCATTTTCTTGTGTTTGAATTTGACCAATACCGATTTCCCTTCATGGTGGGGTAATACCTATACATTCAGCACTATGGATCAAATGGGTACTGCTATTAGAGTAGAAGCACCAGCGACTGGATTTGGTCCAACTTCTTGGTAGGGAAACATTGAGTGGCAATTGAAAGGCTAGACTTGATCTTCGTAATTTAACATTAGCACTTTATTTCTTGTGAAAAGCCTATTATATAATTACGTATATGATTAGTATAATTTTGTAAATGAGTTTCGTGTTCCACTTACGTTAAAAATTTGGTTCATTACCTTGTAAATTGAATATCTAGCATTTGGACTAGAAGATAATCAACACTAATCGAAACCGTTCCATTCTTCAAAATCCTCTACATCAGACTGAACTTGTTTCAATTCATTGCTGTTTTTGTTCGCTGAACCACGAACAAAACAAGCAGCAAAAAATCCTATTCCACCATCTTCCTTGGGCATAGACCGAACACAGCCACCGGCAAGTTTCTCACGTTCATTATCATCGTTCGAAATGGACGTAAATTCCTCTTTCCAACCTCTTCTTGGCCAGTCCTTAAGGACATTCTCACGAGTGTCTAGCTTCCATCCTTGCAGCTTTATCTGATTATCTTGCAACAAGTCAACTACAACCCTTTCATTCTCATGCGGATGAACAGAACAAGTTGAGTATACTACTCTATTTGCTAGCGGGAATGATAATGCATGTTTGACAATTGTGAATTGAAAAGCCGCCAACTTAGCCAATCTCTCTTGATCTATTTCCTCATCATTTTCTTGTTCCTGGTTGTCAATCGAGCGGCCGAAAATACCTGATCCACTGCAAGAAGGATCTACAATTAACCCTGTAACCTCAGGAAAGTCTTCTGGTTTTGTAGTGGTAAAGTCTGCGTGTGTTACATGTATCAAATCTGATTTCCCTGTTGCCTTTTCGCACATTGTTTTCAAAATCTTGACTCTCTTATCGTCTCGTTCAAATGCGTATACAACTCCCCCATTTGCGTTGGCTAAGTACGATGCAGCATGAGTAGTTTTGTTACCTGGAGCCGCAGTTGCGTCAATTATTTGCTTATGTTGATTTGTGGACACTTCATTCAAAATGTGAGCTGGAAAACAAGAAGCTCTGTCCTGGATGATTACCTCACCTAATTTGTAGGCATCAGTACTAGTTAGCTTCTCTTTGGGATGAATACCAAATAAATTGGGTATATACTCATCACAGTAAATGTATCCTGGTTCTGTGATCTCTTGAAATGATGCAACTGGTTGTAAGGTCTTGAAAAATGGATGCTTTTCGAAAAACTTCTGGGAATCCAATTTAATCGTATTAATTCTGAACCACCTTACAGGGGTTTCATCATCATGTGATTCTACAGGTAGTTCACTGGTCAGTTTAACTTTATACCTCAATTTCAACTTTGTGAACTCAGCAGATAACCGAGTCTTGTGTTTCAAAATCTCTTCTTTGATTGGGTGTTTACCTGACTGAATTCTGCCTTGCTTAGAAAAGACCAAATCGTGCACAAGTAAGAGCAATAATTCCTCGGATATTTTCAAACGTTTAGAGTGACTTAGCCCCTGCTTGATCTTGGATTTCTTGATCACCTCCAAGATGTACGGCTTGTACTTTAGCGTTTCAAACACCAACGCATACACGTGCTTAGGATTGTTAGTTAGCTTTCCATTGTTAAAGATACGTGACTGCAAAGATCCATTGCGTGCATTTGAGGGCTTAATAAATTGCTCGGCCTCAAAATAGAGTTTCATCTTAGTAGTTTTACGTAGTTAATTCAAATGTAGAATAATTATTCCGGTGCGATGAGGTAAGTAAACTTCGATAGTGCATACAATCCCCGTCAAATCAAATCCAGACATTGTCACCATTACGGTGGGAATAGTGAAATTAGCGGGATTTTGAGGTAAGGTCTATGATGTTCTCGCCACATTGTTTTATCCCTGCGTTTCTATTTGAACAAGTGGTAACCAATCATTAGAACAGTGGCTGTTAGTTTCATATGACGGAAAAAACGTATGCGCAACTGCTGCATCAAAGCAAAAAACGGGTATTTCTGCCAAATATGACAGCATTGAAAGTAAACGTTCACTAAATCGTAATTGTGGTGTACGCTGCGAGTTTACGAAGCTAATTAGTTTCCAGGCTTGGGTTAGAATGACAATAAGCGGACTAGAATTCCGGAAATTGCGCGACACCTGCAGCAATTTATGCATAGTGGAAAGTTTAGCCTAATTCGTATTGTCAAGAAAAGGATCCTTTAGCAGTCATGGCAGGCCAAAGAAAAGATAATGAGCTTTTCCGGAAGGCGTTCGGGTAATCAATAAAGGGTTTTAAGAACATACAATGTGTTTCCACTGTGGACAAGCCGAAACCCCTATTATAACGTCTTAGTTTAGTTGCTCAATGCGTCAAACGTGGTGTAAGGAAATCTCAACGGGTTTTCCGAGCAAGGCTCCGAGAAAGTGAGGAGTTCATACTTATAAACGGCAAAATTTCCCTGCTACTAACCATCAACTCCGGCCATGGAATCAAGATTGAGATCTGCTTCACGTTAAACCGCCAGTTTGCTGCTGCTATTGCTTTTGCTAGAAATAAGTGTCCCGTCGTAAAGCAATCTCTGTTGCCAAGCTCGCTCCGATATATACTCAAATGGCCTTAAATACCGATTTGGAAGCAAATATAGTCACGGAAGATCAAGGTGAGCACAGTATACAACTTGCCTTGTCTCATGACACAGTAATTCTTGATAGATCTGCTAGATCTGATAGCACTGAGAAAGATGTAAACCCGATATCTGAGTCACCAGGTTCTGCACATGGGAATACTGATGCACCTTTGAAAGATGGGTTGCAAATTACCACAATGGGAACAACTCAGTCTGAACACTCGTTATCGTCGACTCCGGAGTCTATATCAAAGGATGAACGATTCAATAGATTCACGAGAAGGCAAAAAGGAATAAGTCTTTTTATGGTTTCACTTGCAGGGTTTTTGTCACCGTTATCCAGTTTGGCGTACTTACCCGCCGTACCTGAGATTGCTAAACAGTTCAACACTACTGGTGAAGTGATTAATATCTCCAACGCTATTTACTGTATATTTATGGCCATTTCCCCCTGTTTGTTTTCCCCATGTTCCGATATCTATGGAAGGAAGTTTACGTTCATCTTTTGCCTAAGTTTATTCACTGTTTGTTCTGTGGTTGTTGGTTTATCGCAGAACCTAGCAATGTTTTATATATTTAGATCATTGACGGCAGTGTTCGGGACTTCTTTCTTCAGTATCGGTGCACATATCGTTAGCGATTTGTATATTCCTTCTGAAAGGGGTAAGCATATGGCATGGGTTATTGCTGGTGCACAGGTTGGTAACTCATTTGGTGCAGTTGGTGGTGGTATCATTGTTCAATACACCAGCTGGAGAGTTATATTTTATGTTTTAGCCGGATTAGGAGGATTGACGTTAGCAATTGCATTAATTTGCTTACCTGAGACTTCTTCAAATATCAAATATCTTGCCGTTTTAGAGGAAAAGCGGAAGACTAATCCAAACAAGAAATTTACCATTGTTCCTATCAATCCTTTTGGCGTCATCACTGCATTGAAGTACCCCAACCTACTTATAGATGGTTGGATCGTCATCTCTATTATGTATACAATGTTCAATCTTTTAACACCTATTAGATATGTCGTGGACCCCAGATTTAATTTAACAGAGCCAATCTACTCGGGATTATTCTACTTACCATCAGGGGTAGGTTACGTTCTTGGAAGTTTTTTTGGAGGTCGCTGGGCAGATTATTTTGTCAAGAGGTATATTAAGATAAGAGGAAGAAGGGTTCCTGAAGACAGAATTAGGGCTGTCTTAATTCCCTTAGGAATCGTGTATCCAATTTGTATGTTAATTTACGGATGGTCCATTGACAAAGAAGTTGGAGGAATGGCAGTGCCAATCATTTTCATGTTCTTATCGGGGGTAGCGCAAACGTTTATTTTCCCAGCCGTCAACACCTACTGTGTTGATTCCATGCCAGAATTAGGCGGTGATGGGATCGGAAGTAGTTACTTCTCCCGGTACTTGGCTGCTGCAGTTGCATCTGCCACATGTTTAAAAAGTATCAATGGTATCGGAGTAGGGTGGACGTGCACTATAAGTGCTTTTGTATTGTGGTCTGGTTTTGCTTGCGCAGTGGTCCTAATCAAATGGGGAGAGCGTATCAGAATTAACGCTCTCGTCCGGTATGGTTTGAGAAAACCCCCGAAAGAAGTACCAACTGAGTAGATAAGTGTTAATGACACATTTTTCGGTACCTAGGTTGCTTTTTAGTTTCAGATGTTATAGAGATTTTGCTAGATATATAGATTTAAATTTTACAAACGTAATAATCGACTAAAGTCACATAATTTTGCACGGAGACTGCTTTAGACACAATACTCTCACCAATGAATAGATCGGAACCCACACAGGTGCCATCATTCATTTCAGTAAAAGAAGTCTATTTCTAAATGTTTACTTATACTATATAGTAGTGCTACCATCTGGAAACTGGTTCAGACCCGGTAGTGACCCCCGTAGACAAGGAACTGAAAAACAAAACCTTAATCTGTCTCCGTGGTTACTACGACCCCCAGCTGCACTTCCTTCTGCCGCTGCTGCGATACCCACCGCTTCTGCTAGCACTGCCCGGTGATCACTGTCAAATATTGCGACGCTACCATCTCGCAGTACCAGATCTTCCCTACACACAATCAACAATCCTCCAACAGTACACAGAGTCCGTTATCCGGTGTAATTTAGTCGGGAGAGCCATTGTGTGCATCGATTGTTGCAATCAAGAGTCTGTTTAGCTTGGACAGTATAACCACGTCGATTATTTTTACTCAACCATTACTACGTCATTTCGACTATAGTAACTGGATATTTGTTCAATACCTGGAATCATATTCCCATTAAAAGAGCACTTTGCACACCGTTTCCCATTGATTTGTTTGGTTTGCGTTACAAGCTAGCGTTGATTGTCTTGTTTGAAGACATTGATTGTTTTTAAAGTGCCCACAAGTTTTCATCCAGTTTATCCAAAATGGTCCCTTCAGACTTGTACGCCAGTGGTACGAAATTGACGGTGGGATCGCACGAAATAGAGATCATAAAGTACATTTCCCAGGGTGGTTTTGCGTTGGTGTACACCTGCTACATTACACCGAGTTATAACGGTTCTAATATTGCCTGTTTGAAACGTGTTGTTGTTCCGTCAAAATGGCAATTGACTTTGTTACGGCAAGAGGTCGATGCAATGAGAAGACTACGGGGAAATAAACACATAGTGTCGTACATCGACTCGCACGCTGCGAGATTGACGACAAAAAATGCCGACTCCAATGCCACCCAGCAGCAATACGAAGTGTTTCTTCTTATGGAATATTGTGAAAATAAAGGGTTAATTGATCTCATGAATACAAGATTGGTACACAAATTGACTGAGCCAGAAATATTGCAAATCATGTACCAAACCACCCTAGGGGTAGCGATGTGTCATCATTTACAGCCTCCCCTTATCCATAGAGACATCAAGATTGAAAACGTTTTGATTGATAGATATAATACGTACAAGTTAGCAGATTTTGGTTCTTCGGTTCCATACTTGCCTCCACCAAAAGACCCTCAAGAAATGCAAAAGTTGAGGGAGGATTTGATGCAACATACTACTCCTCAGTATAGAGCACCAGAAATGATCGACGTGACAAAAGGGTTTGCGATAGATGACAAGTCAGATGTGTGGGCTTTGGGGGTGTTTTTGTACAAATTATGTTATTATACAACACCTTTTGAATCGCAGAATTTCCATGAAATGGAAAATGCCATCTTGCACAGTTCACAAACATTGAGATTCAAGGACCAACCGGGCTCAATGTTTTCCCACAGATTAAAAAACATCATCAAATGCTGTTTACGCGAAGACCCAAGAAGAAGACCAAATGCAACTCAACTCTTGGAAGAGATTGTCAATATGATGGGGCTTCCAATGCCAAACGTTATTCCTTATTCAGTACAACTGGATCGCCATACATATAACACCACCAAACAGATCCAAGCACAAAATAGACTCACGTCCTCAAAATCGGAAACGTTTTTGCCCGAAAAACCCGACCCATTCGAATCTATTGACAAGTCTAAAATTCTCGATAAAAATGTTAACAAGCTATCAGTGAATAAATCGCACCCAAGACCCATTACAACGGGTCCAATAGATCATTCAAATAATTTGCAGCATAACTACGCTAGCAAGTCTATGACCTCACTCAAGGACTCACTTAAGGACTATGTTCAAAAGGAAGTTGAAAAGTCAGAGGAGTCAATGGCAAGAAACTCACGGAAGTCCGAAGATAGAGACGATACTTTGGAGTTTTTGAAAAGCAAACAAGAGCAGAACAATACAGGTGGTTCAATCAAACTGTCATTTCAAAAGCATCTACGCCGTATCAGTACTGGTGGATCTAGTATTCACAGTATATCTGCAAACAACACCGGAAACAACCAAAGTTATAACAAGAAACGTTCAAGCATGTCAAGTATCAAGCGAATACTCACAGGAGGAAGAAAACCAAGTGACGGCTCTGTTGCTGATGAACGCTTTAAGGGACAATATAATGATTCCAGAAACCTTAGTGATACGGTTAAGACCATGCATAAAAGAAATGAGGAAAAACGGGATAATACAGATCGGAAGTCTATTGCTTCAAGAATGCAAGCACTATTGAAGGACTCAGAATCTGTGCCCACTAGTAGAACAGCTCAAGGCTACGGCAAATTTACAGATCTGGATGATTTGAGATGTATAAATCAAGTCAGTCCATCCAACGAGTCCTTGCATCTCCAGAAACCTAAACATACAAAGAAGTTAGTTCCACCGAAAATTCCTCTATCACTTTCATCGCATAGCTCTCTGAAACTTGAAGCTCCATTTAAAACTGTCAACTCGAAATTGTCTAAGTCACCAGAGCCTGTTCCAAAACAATCAAAATCACCAATCCAAATGAAGAATTCTGTTCACAATGACACTGAAGCCCGCCATGGCAAGAAACCACCTCCAAAACCAAGAAAACCTACATATCTCAAATCGCCAGAAAAGAAACAGTATGAGAGAAGATTAAGTGACTCTAGTGAACTTTCAATTCCTGATCTTGATGATTTGGAAAAACAGTTCAACAAAAGGTTCCCAAGCTGTGCATAAACAATTGGAAGTTTTCAAATACAGGTTAAATCCATTTTCTGTACAGAAGTATGTAGAAATAACAAAATCGTTCACAATATACATTTTTAGACCTAACTTTTGATTTTCTACCTAATATTACACTTGTATAATACACTTATTCTAAGTAACTTCAATCACACATCACAGGATGTACTGTCAAACTTACTGTCAAACTTTGTCCGGGTGGCTAAATTAAGACGTGCTTGTTCCGCTACTACCATAGTCTTCAATACTATCCAAAATAAAGTCCACTCCCTCTTCGAATTTTTCATTTATTACGTCAAAAAGCCCGTCACCTGACGCCTTCAAGACTCTACCAAACTTCCTCCTTGGACGCTTTGAAGAGTCCTCTGTACTATTGGTCTCGGATGATCCACTCGATTTCTGTCCATTTTGTCCTAACCAGCATGGGTTTTGACTACTTGTGAAAATCAACGAGTTTTGGTAAAACCAATCAACCATGGATTCGTCCATAACAGGAACCAATGCCTTCAATGAGGATCGGCTTATAAATCCAATTGTGCCTTTGACTAAATCCTTAATTTCTTGTGATGAACGTTTACTATACAACGCAACGATCGCTTGATATGCTTCTCCAAATCCAACAAACACCAATTTTTTGAGCGATGAAAAGTATGCTAAGTAATTATCCCAAATGTACAACAACAATTCTTGGGAAAATATTGTTGGATTGTATGTTGTATTTGTGGATGCGCCTAAGCCTCCAGGAATTTGGATTTGATATGATGGAATGCTTATATGAATATACCCAATTGAGTTTTCATTCAAAGGTTGACCATTTTCCTCGGCACTTTTAGTCAACTCAGTGTCAATTTTCGTCATCATTTCATTCAATGGATGCTGTAAAACTACTGAGCCGTTAGGTTCAATTGTACCATTGAGTGGATTTATATTGGCCCAAATTTCTGGCGGATCGTGGACTGTAATTACTATTGTTTCTGCGTCGTTTATGTTTGGAGATGCAGCGATCATTTCATCGGTATTCTCTGGTAGCTCGGTTGTGAAAATCTTATCATCGCTCTTGGCCGATACTACTATAGGTAGATTGATAAAGTTTTTCTTTTCATAGAGTTCATTGAACTGGTGGCTCCGAATTGTTTCGGAAACATTGATTACTTTGTAATTCACCTTTTCATCGTACACATGGTCATAGATGTCGTCTAAAGTTGTCTTTGGAATACCAAATTGGAAGCATTTCCAGTACTTTGAGTGAACTTTAATCACCTCATCTATAACTTCAATTGTATCGAACTGAGGTTGCTTAGAGATCGTTTCTTCTGGAGGTTCACCAATCAATACCTTCGCTACACCCAAAGCTGAGTTGGATATTGAATCAAGATTGTATCCACCCTCAAGAATCACCGCTAATTTTCCTTTGACTATACCCTTGAGCATATGGGTCATCCAACCGTAACCAGCTGGTGTAACATGGCATAGACCGATGATATCACCATCTGCAGCATCAAATCCAGAGGAGACAATAATTAAATCTGGATCAAATTCATTGATTACGGGAACAATGATCTTGTTGAACGCATAGATATAGTCACCGTCATGTTTTCCATGTGTTCTCCATGGAATATTTATGTTAAATCCTTCACCAGCTCCAGTACCCACTTGGTCCAAATTCCCAAATCTGGTGCCTGGGTAGAATCTACCGTTATCGTAACGGTGAATAGAAATATATAACACTCTTGGATCGTCAATGAATGCCTTTTGTGTACCGTTACCATGATGAATATCCCAGTCAACAATTACTATTCTTCTTACCGACTCAGGATAGTTTTTTAACATGTTCTTGGCCGCAACAGCAACATTAGAAAATAGACAGAATCCACCAGGAGTATCAGGTTCAGCATGATGTCCAGGTGGTCTGACAATTGCCAAAGAATTCTTCACTCTACCTTCCACCACGGCTCTGCATGCTTCGATAGTACCCCCACAGGATAACTTTGCTGAAATATAAGAATCGTTATTCACGTAGATCGAATCACCTTTGTCGGTTTCTTCCAATAATTGTTCACGAGTCATATTTTCTGTGGATTGGATGAACTTCAAATGTTCTGGCGAGTGTACCTCCAAGATCTCTTCTGCTTGAGCCTCACGTATAGGGATTTTTACCATGAACGGACCAATATTATCAACTCCAGATAACGACGTATCGTTAATAAGACCAGCTTCTGCCAACTTTTTGTAAATACGGTATATTCTTCTTGGGTCTTCAGGATGTGGGTCAATGTATTCAAAGTACGACGTGAAGATTTTTGCATGGTACCTCATTCGTACGTCATAAACCAATCCTGTCTTCAACGGAGTATAAAACAACTGGGGTGTTGTTGGCGGTACAACGATGATAGCGGACGTTCCGTTCAACTTTTGTTTTTTCACATCGACCAATTCGTAGTTTGCTGGCCGTTTTGCATCTACATCATTAGGGACCTCGTCAATGGGTTCGAGTTTCACGTCGGGTTTATTGTTTTCAGTAGCCGAATCTTCAGGAGCAGCAGCAGGAACATTTTCTTCAGTGGTATCCATGGCATCAATTGCATCGTTCACCACATCTGCAATTTGCTCTAAGGTGCCATCAACACCACC